>MEHZ011510092.1_pt1 | contig 14561 bp, 13 predicted proteins | sample 897221 | NCBI WGS metagenome assembly MEHZ01 (sample SAMN05514161, study PRJNA337945) | marine metagenome | isolation source: marine surface water | place: Arctic Ocean | collected 2007-12-13
GCTCAAGGCCGATTTCAGGCACGCCATAAGCAAAAGCGGCAATCGCACTGGCTCCCCCAATGCCATAGACCTCTTCGATACCCAACAGAGCGCAGGTCGCCATAACGCTCGGACTCGGAAGACCGTTTTCCTGAGCTGGAGAGCTAACTGCAATCCTAGGAACATTCGCAACTTGAGCCGGAACAACGTTCATAACAACGCTGGATGGATAAACCGCTTTCCCTCCGGGCACGTAGAGGCCTACCGAGTCAACCGGAATGAGCAACTGCTCGACAATCGCACCCTCATCCAATTCCACCCTGACTGAGGATGGCATCGTGGCCATTGAAACTGCACGAACTCTAGTGATTGCCGTCTCGATAGCTTCCCTAAGGGGCTTATCAAGCTGGTTTAGCGCCTCTACCAATACTTCCTTGGGGACTCGAAACGAAACGTTTTTCAGCCCATCGAAACGTTCAGCATGAGCGTCTAGAGCCCTAATCGAATTTTGTTTCACTTCAGCGATGATTTGCGACACTGTCTCGGATACCGAATCGATGCTGACCGATGCTCTGGGGAGTAATTCGGCAATCAGGGCGGGTGTTACCTGGCCTGAAATCTCGATTTTCCGCACGTTAGAACCCCACTAAATAAATCTGGATGAACTAACCTTATCCCGACATGACTATCGAGAATGATTACTTTGACCTTTCTGGGCCAGACGGCCTCAAGGCAGCCTTTCGTAACCACGCAACCGGCATCGCCATAGTTACTGCGGCGGACAGTGACCTAAAGCCAATTGGTTTCACTGCATCTTCCGTTACCTCGTTGGGTTCAACCCCGCCGCTGATTTCGCTGAATATTTCCCAAGGGGCTTCGAGCTACCCGCACGTGTCCACTGGAAAGCTCGTCGCCGTTCACACTCTAGATGCTCAACTACTGGGCCTCGCTCAGAAACTAGCTGGACCTAAGGAAGAGCGTTTTCTTGGTGATGACTTTGAAATAGGACCGGAATCGGTGCCCATTTTTATGGAAGCCTCCAGCGTTATGGTGGCGAGAGTTATAAATAAAATCGAAGTGGAATCGAACGCGGTGGTGATTTTGGCTCTAGAAAGCGCTCATGTCACAAGAAGCTGCGAACAGCCGCTTGTTTACTTTCAACGCGGCTATCACACCATAGGCGACCGATTGCAGGACAATTTCTAAGTAACTGAATCAGTCCCAAGCAGAGCTTTTAGCTCACCAAAAAGGTCATGCCCCACCGAGACCCGCTGCGGCAACATGAAGTGGCGATCCGATGCTCCCACCAACCTCACCTGCACTTCGCAAGGTCCTGGATTGGCGTCCAGAATCGCTCCGAGTTTCAGCAACCGTTCCTTGGTAGCCAGGCTGTCGCTAATTTTTAGTTTCAACACCCCGCCCTGCTCTCGCCCGGCGTCGAGGATGTCTATTGAGTAGGCCTGCATCATCATTTCCTCGTCGCGGCGAGACACTCTTCCACGGACTGAAACAGTCTGGTCGGCAACCAAATGTTCTCGGTTTGCAAGATAGGTTTTGCCCATAAACATTATGGAAATTTCCCCCGAAAAATCCTCCAGTGTAATCTGCCCGTATTGATTTCCACTGGTGCGAGCCACTTTGTGCTGAACCTGGGTGATTAGGCCTGCCAGAGTTACAGTCTCGCCGTCTTGAATATCGCTTTGCTTAAGAGCGATCGTGCCCATATCACTGTTGCGCATCAGCATCGACTCTTGTCCAGCAAGCGGATGGTCCGAAACATAAAGCCCGAGCATATCTCGCTCATTGGCAAGAAGATCTCGCTTAGTCCACTCTGGAAGATCGGGAACTTGAACAATGGAAGGATCATCGTCAAGGATGCCTCCAAAAAGATCCACCTGGCCATTAGCGGTTTGCTTACGCTTTACGCTGGCGGTTTCAATTGCTTCTTCAAAGACCGCCGTCAGTGATCGCCTGGTGTGAGCGAAGGAATCGAAAGCACCCGCTTTGATCAGAGACTCGACAACTCGCTTAGTCCCGGCCTGCTGACCCACGCGAGTCAGGAAGTCATCGAAACCAGTAAACGCTTCCTCAGTGCGCGCATCCATAATCGACTCAACGACGTTGTGACCGACGTTTCTAACAGCCTCGAGACCAAAGCGAATGTCGTCTCCAACAGCCGCAAAAACTCCTATGGATTCATTGACATCCGGAGCCAAGACCTTGATTCCCATCCTGCGACACTCGTTTAGATATATGGCTAGCTTGTCTTTAGAATCTCCAACCGACGTCAGCAATGCCGCCATGTACTCGGCGGGAAAGTTCGCTTTTAGATAAGCGGTCCAGTAGGAAAGGACGCCGTAGCCAGCAGAATGTGCCTTGTTGAAGGCATAGTCGGCAAACGGCAAGAGAGTGTCCCAGAGTGCGGTGATGGCCGGCTTAGAAAACTCATTCCGAGCCATGCCCTGACTGAAAATTTCGAATTGCTTCGCCAGCTCTTCAGGCTTCTTCTTGCCCATTGCCCTTCGAAGAAGGTCCGCCTGTCCAAGCGTGTAACCAGCGACTTTTTGTGCAGCAGCCATCACTTGCTCTTGGTAAACAATCAAACCGAAGGTTGGACCAAGAATTTCCTTGAGCGGCTCCGCTAACTCCGGGTGAACTCCATCAATCTCCTGCAGTCCATTTTTGCGCTGCGCATAGTTGGTGTGTGAGTTCATGCCCATTGGTCCCGGACGATATAACGCAATGACGGCAGAAATATGTTCAAACTCACTGGGCTTCAAGAGCCTCAGCAGTGATCTCATATTGTCGCTGTCCAACTGAAAAACTCCGAGAGTGTCGCCGGAAGAAAGTAGGTCAAAGGTATTTTGATCTGAGTTCAGATCTAGGCTCTCCAAAACCACCGTCTGGCCTCGGTTTTGCAAAATATTCTGAAGTGAATCGTCTATCACCGTCAAGTTTCTCAGTCCTAGAAAATCCATCTTCAAGAGACCCAGTTCTTCGCAAGGAGGCTGGTCAAACTGAGTGATTATGGCCCCGTCTTCCTCGCGCTTCATTATTGGTATCACGTCCATGAGTGGCTCTGCGGACATGATAACTCCGGCCGCATGCACGCCCCATTGTCGCTTCAAGGACTCGAGGCCCTTGGCTAGCTTGAACACTTCTTGACTCTGAGGATCCGTCTCAATAATTTCACGGAACTCCGCCGCCTCTGAGTAGCGCTCAGAGTCGGGGTCCACCAGATCATTCAGCGCAATGTCTCTACCTAAGACCATCGGTGGCATTGCCTTTGTAAGTCGCTCCCCCACAGAATATGGCAATGCCATAACGCGTGAGGCGTCCTTGAGGGCCTGTTTGGCCTTTATGGTTCCAAAAGTGACGATTTGTGCCACTCGATCATCGCCGTATTTCTGAGTCACATACTTGATGACCTCAGAACGTCGGCGATCGTCAAAATCAACATCGATGTCCGGCATCGAAAGCCGCTCTGGATTCAAAAACCGCTCGAAAATCAGATCATGTTTTAGCGGGTCAAGCTCGGTGATACCGAGGGCATACGATGCCAGCGAGCCAGCCGCAGAACCTCGACCCGGGCCAACTCGTATTCCTTGGGCTCGTGCCCAGCGTATGAAGTCAGAAACCACCAAGAAATAACCAGGGAATCCCATGGATTTAATTACGTCTATCTCGTAGGCAGCTTGCCGCTTGTGCTCATCGGAGTATCCGTCTGGGAAACGAGTGTTCATGCCGTCCCAAACCTCTTTTTCCAACAAGCCAGCCTCAGTTTGACCCTCGGGTACTGGGAATCTAGGCATGAGGTCGCGCTTAGAAAAATCAATTTCGCTTCGCTCGGCAATCAGAAGCGTGTTGTCGGCTGCCTCTGGAATTTCAGCAAAGAGCTCTCTCATTTGCTTGGAAGATTTGAGGTAGTACTCCTCAGATTGGAACTTAAACCGATTTGGGTCATCGAGATTCGACCCAACCTGCACGCACAATAAAGCGTCGTGAGCAACCGAATCTTCCTTCTCGGTGTAGTGCAAATCATTTGTCCCTACCAGCGGCAGCTTCAAGTCCTTTGCAAGGCGAAGCAAGTCGTCCCTCACTCTTTTTTCGATCTCAAGACCATGGTCCATGACCTCCACGAAATAGTTACCTTCGCCGAAAATGTCTCGGAATTCCGCCGCAGTGTCCAAAGCCTCTTGATATTGACCCAGTCGCAGTCTGGTTTGAACCTCACCACCGGGGCAACCAGTGGTCGCAATAAGCCCTTTTCCAAACTTGGACAGAAGCTCGCGGTCCATGCGTGGCTTGAAGTAGTAACCAGAAAGATACGCCTCAGAGGAGAGTCGAAATAGGTTCTGCATGGAGTCATTATTTGTGGCCCACATGGTTAGGTGGCTGTATGCGCCACCTCCAGAGACATCGTCTCCCCCTCCGTCGCCCCAGCGAACTCGAGTCTTGTCTTTTCTGCTACCTGGCGCCAGGTAGGCCTCGATGCCAATAACCGGGTTTATGTCGTGGGCTTTGGCTTGCTTCCAAAACTCATAAGCGCCGTGGTTATTTCCGTGGTCGGTAATAGCAATGGCTGGCATTTCAAGTTGGGCAGCCTTTGCGACGAGCTGCTTTATCCTGGCCGCCCCATCGAGCATGGAATATTCGGAGTGATTATGCAGGTGGACGAATGACTTATCAGACATTTTCCACCTTTCTTAGACCCCTATGTTAGATGCGAAAGTCGACATCGCGGAGGCGATTGAGGGCGATTTCTAAATCAATTGGATATTCACTTTCGAATTCCACAAATTCCCCTGTTGCCGGGTGATCAAAGCCAAGGCGTTTCGCATGAAGCCACTGCCGATCCAGATCAAGAGAAGCCGCGAGCTTCGGATCGGAACCGTATAGGGGGTCGCCCACTAATGGGTGCCGAAAATGAGAGAAGTGAACCCTAATTTGGTGGGTCCTGCCAGTTTCAAGGCCAACTTTCATCAGCGCTGCTGCCGGAAGAACCTCAATGGTCTCGTAATGAGTCACTGCGGGCTTGCCTGCGGCCGAAATAGTGAACTTGTAGTCATGTTTGGTACTGCGTCCAATTGGCGTGTCAATGGTCCCTCGGGATGGCTCTGGGTGCCCCTGAACGAGAGCGTGGTAAGTCTTTTTTACGATTCGGTCTCGAAAGGCTTGCTTTAGAACCGAATATGACATCTCGGATTTTGCCAGCACCATAAGGCCGCTGGTGCCAACATCAAGCCGCTGAACAATACCCTGACGCTCTTGAGCACCCGAGGTGCTCAACACGATACCTCTAGCCATAAGTACGCCTGGCACCGAAGGCCCGACGAACCCCTGAGAAGGGTGTGAAACAACGCCGGACGGTTTATCAATCACAACTATGTGCTCGTCTTGAAAAATAATCTTTAGCGCTGCAACATCTTCTGGTTGGACAGAGATTTCTCGGGATACTTCCTCGAGGATGACTTCTAGCACAGCATCAGCCACTAACCGATCAGACTTTGCAACGAGAATGCCATTCTGACTGACAGCGCCCGCCGCAATCAATTCCGCGACGTGGCTGCGGGAAATGCCCAACATTTTAGCTATCCCGGAATCAGCCCTGGATCCGGCCATGTCCGGCGGGACAGGCAGCAATTTAGGCTGCACGCCCGCCACCTATTTCATCTCCGCGAGCGGTTTGTATTACCGCCAAAATCACTCCGATAACCAAAAAAGTGTCGGCCAAATTAAAAATGGGGAAATTAAGTGGAATTTGAATGAAATCCACCACGTGGCCATTGAAAAACTCTGGAGCCTTGAAGGCCCGGTCTATCCAGTTACCCGCTGCTCCCCCAAGAACAAAGCCGCCTATCAAGGCCCAATAGCCTGTCTTGATCCGTGGACCGAGGACAAGCATCGCTATCACGGCGACCGTTGAGATAAGAGTTAGAACCCAAGTTGCCCCGACCCCCAGCGAAAACGCAGCCGCGTCGTTGTAGGCAAGCCGGAACCTTAGAAGGTCACCAATTACCTGAACCGATTGGTTTGTGAGGTTTGCTTCAGCCCAAAACTTAGTGGCTTGGTCGATTGCAACGATGCTGGAAGCGGTCCCAAGAAATATCAGTAGTTTCCTGGCTCCGCCCTTAGCTGTTTTCACCCTCGGAATCATCAACTTCCTGCTGGGTCAAATCTTCTGACTCAACAGAAGTGATCGAGTCGCTGTCTTCTTCGACAGGAGCGACCGTCGCGGCCGCCTCCTCGCGAGTTAGCTCATCCAACTGATCTTCGATGTAGCGACGAAGTTGCTCGCGGTAATCTGCCTCAAAGAGTTTCAACTCTTCAATTGCCTCAAGAGCGTTCTTGCGCTCAATTTCAAGCTTGCCGAGTACCTCTCGAGCTTCAGCCTCAGCATCTCTTACCAACCGGGCAGCTTGCTCTTGACCATCTCGAACCAACTGGTCGCGCTTGACTTGACCATCTCGAACGTGGTCCTCGTGAAGCTTCTGAGCCAATTCAATAATGCTCTTGGAGGAGTCTGTTCCCTCTAGTGAGCCATCTGCGTCAGAGTCGCTTGCCTCAGGAAAAGGCACCGCTTTAGCCGGTGCAGCAAGGGATTCGCCCAGCTTGTTGCCGCCAGCCTTGAGATCTTGGTTTTCTGTAACGACACGTCGGAACTCAACAACTACTTCGTCCAGGAAGTCATCAACCTCGTCCTGGTCATAGCCCTCGCGGAACTTGGTAGTTAGAAATCTCTTGCTGAGAATGTCCTCGGGCAACAGCGTCATCATTAACCTCTTCTAAATTTTTCAATACGGTGAGCTGCCCCTATGTTATTGGCAGTTACAGTCCTCTGGCAAAGCTCTGAAGAATTAATACCGCAATCAGCAGAACAGTCCAAGCCAAATCCAGCGCTATCGGGCCAAGCCTGAGTGGAGGAATAAAGCGTCTAGCGAACTTCAGGGGCGGGTCAGTGACGGAGTAACAAAGGTCAAATACGGGTAGCAACAGACCTTTAGGTCTCCAGCCACGATTTACGCTCATGACAAGCTCAGCGATAAAGCGGATTATCATCGCGTAAAAAAACAGCTGTAGCACCCAATAAAGAGTGAGTCCAATTATTGACATGCCTCTAGGAAACGTCCATGTTGTCAGAATCAGAGGAGTCGGATTCGGCGTCAGATACGATCACGTGAGATGGGCTAAGCAGAAAAACTTTCGGAGTGACTCGTCGAAGGTGACCCTCTAAGCCCTCTTTGAGGCCAAGCATAAAGTCCCGCATTTGTTTCGCGTCCGCTTCGCTCATGGCACCTATGTTCACGATGACCGGAACTCCGGTGCGGAAGTGCGAAGCAACCTCCTTGGCGTCCGAATACGTTTGCGGCTCAAGCGTGATGATTTCAGACATGTCCGAAGAGCGACGCGGCCGAGGTGCGCTTGCCCTCGGTTTTGATGTATCCGGCTTAGCGCTCTCCGAGCTGCCGAAACCAAAGTAATTCATCGTCGAACTGAGAATGCCCATTTACTACTCCTAAAGTTACCTAAAGACTATTAGTTGTTTCCGCGCGGACCGGTAATTGCGCTACCAATCCTCACGTGTGTCGCGCCAAGTTCAATTGCAACTTCGTAGTCAGCGCTCATTCCAATCGACAATGCCTTTGCCTCCGGAACAATTTCCCGAAGTTCATGGCTTATGCGAACGGCAGTTTCAAAATCAGCCCTTGGGTCAACATCTAGACCGGCAACTGCCATCACTCCGAGCACCCTAAGACCTGGCACCTCAAGAGCCGACTCGGCGAACTGCCTAATCATCGAAGGATCCAGACCACCGCGATTTAGGTCCTGTGTCAAATTCAGCTCAATGTAGCAATCAATTTGAGCCTGACTTGAGGCAAGCTGCTTTGCTATTTCCTTGAGCAGGCTTGGTCTATCTAGCGAATGAATAGTTTTGGCATAACTCATTGCGCTTTTAACTTTATTGGACTGCAATTGACCTACGAAATGCCAATCGAAATTGATGCCCGGCCTAAGAACGTCAAGCTCCATGGCCTTCGGCCTGGCTTCTTGGTCCTTATTTTCGCCAAAGCTACGGTGGCCCAGGTCAGCAAGTTCAGCAACAACAAGAGTCGGATGTGTTTTGGTAATGACTATTAGCTCTACGTCCGACGCTTGACGGCCGGATAACGTAGCTGCCGCCGAAATCCGGTCTTGAACCTCTTTGTATCGAGTTGCTAGTTGGCTCAACGGAAGAATTCAGGCAGGTCCAGGTCGTCTCCGAAATACCCGGGCGTTGAGACTTTTTCCTTGACCTCTACGGGCTCTTCTGAATCTTCAACAAACTCAAAGTTCGGGGCAGCGACTTCTTCAAGTACTAAGCCCTGCTCTTCTTGCTCCACTGAAGACGCAGTCGCGGTCTCAGAGGCTGAGGCTAGCGCTGCAACACCCAAAGCACTTGCTTCAAACTTGCGATATTTTGGCTCACCGCCGTCAAAGCCGGCCGCAATCACGGTAACCCTGACCTCGTCGCCCAGGGTGTCCTCGATAGTCGCGCCAAAGATAATGTTTGCCTCGGGGTGAACTGCTTCTTGGACCAGTCTGGCCGCGTCGTCGATTTCGTGTAGGCCTAAGTCTGAAGCTCCCTGAATTAGAAGCAAGACTCCGTGAGCACCCTCGATTGTTGCTTCCAAAAGCGGTGAGGAAACTGCGATCTCAGCTGCTCTCACGGCACGATCTTCGCCCTTAGCAGTTCCAATGCCCATGAGGGCACTACCAGCGCCCTGCATGACCGACTTCACGTCGTTGAAGTCTAGGTTTATAAGACCCGGCACCACGATTAGATCGCTAATGCCCTGGACTCCAGCACGCAAAACATCATCCGCGGTCATAAAGGCCTCTAGTGCTGAAATTTTCTTGTTGGTCATTTCCAACAGACGTTGGTTTGGAACCACGATCAGAGTGTCGACTTCCTCGCGAAGCGCGCTGATGCCCTCGTCAGCCTGAACTGCTCTTCTTTTGCCCTCAAAATTAAATGGCCGGGTTACTACACCGACTGTCAATGCGCCCAGTCTCTTGGCGACTCTTGCAACGACAGGGGCTCCGCCGGTGCCAGTCCCTCCGCCTTCTCCAGCGGTAACGAAAACCATGTCGGCGCCCTTCAAGGCTGCCTCAATCTCGCTCTCGTGCTCTTCAGCAGCTCGGCGCCCTACCTCTGGATCTGCTCCAGCACCGAGTCCACGGGTTATGTCCCGTCCAATGTCCAGCTTCACGTCCGCGTCACTCATAAGCAGTGCCTGAGCGTCAGTGTTGATAGCAACAAACTCCACGCCACGAAGGCCAGATTGAACCATTCGGTTCAAAGCATTAACCCCACCGCCGCCGACGCCAACTACTTTGATTACGGCCTGGTAGTTCGGGATTTCTGACAATTCTGCCTCCTAGCGAAAACCCTCAAGCTAAGGCTGAGGCTTAGCTTTTGGCAGGGTATTCAATTTGCCGGTAAAAATTAGGCTGTTATCCCTTGAAATAGCGCCAAGCGCTCGGGCGTGTCGGAAACGAAGATTAGGCCCCCTAATTCGGGTACTGGACAACTGGCGAATTGGGCGAGCTAACGTCAATGGTGAGCGCGTCCCTTACCCCTGTTGCAAGGAGAGAATCGAGAACTTTGGACTTCAAAAGACCCTCATCGGTAGAACCCCAAAAAACCGTGAGATTGCCCTTTCTAAGCACGAGCTTGGAAGTAAGAGATTCGGACACTTCCACCGAGAAAACCTGACTATAAGTCTCCAAGGGCAGTGAAAACAGTAATTTCACCGCGGTTGAGAATCTAGGGCTCTCTATCGGGTTGCCATCAAACACGAGAAACGGATACTTCGAGATTTCTTCGGTGGCGGCTATCTGAACACCAGCAGCGTCATAGAGGTAATTCTTTCCAGATCTCACAAGTATCAGGATTGGCTGTCGTTCCCTTATGCTCACACGAAGAGTGTGGGGAGGTTCGGCTTGAGAAGTAAAGGTTTCGATGAGCGAAAACCCGCTCAGCAGTTCAGCGATTTCTTCGTCACTAATTGTTGTCATTGGCCGGTCATAAAGCCCCGATAAGGCCGACTCTAAATCTGCAGCCGCTATTCGTTCGTTTCCAACGAATGCAATTTTTTCCACCGCGAGCATGGGGGTAAAAAAACTCGCCAATACAACCGCAGTCAATGAAACTGGCGCCACCACTGTCAGAATTCGCCCCCAGAGACCAAAGGCCCCAATCCTGTTTCTTTTGCCCGGGCTTTTTACGCCACGAATTCGCCTTCGCTCCTGGCCTAGTAGCTCGCGCTCGGGACGCTTCACTCAAACGTCCAGGGCATCAAGTAGAGCAGGCACCATCTTATAAATGTCACCGCAGCCCATTGTGATTATGAAATCGCCAGGCATTGCAATCGCTGCTGCTGCTGCTGGAACATCGTCCCAGTTGCTCACCAGTCTTATTCCGGGAGCTTCGGTGGCTGCATTTGTGATCAGCTCGGCAGTCACACCTGGCTCCGGGTCTTCCCTGGCGGCGTAAATAGAAGTGACCAATGAAAAATCACTAATCTTCAGTGCTTCGGCGAATTCCTTGTAAAAGATCCGGGTTCGACTGTAAAGATGAGGTTGAAAAACAGTAATCAATCGGCCTTCACCAACACTTGCTTTAGCAGCCCGAAGCGCAGCAGCCACCTCGGTTGGGTGGTGAGCAAAGTCATCATAAACGCTTACCCCACGCCGATCCCCGTGCAGCTGGAATCGGCGATCGGTACCCCCAAAGCTGGCCACTGCCGCGAGCGAATCAGCCAGGTCAAACCCAAGTCCCAAAAGAACAGCGACAGCTCCGGCGGCGTTTTGCGCGTTGTGCTCCCCCGGAATCTTTAGCACGGCTTCGGCACTCTGATTTTCGTAAGTCAGGCTAAAGCTAACCTTCGCTCCGGATGCATCTAGAGAGGTGATCTTGAGATCGGCGAAATCAGAGACTCCAAAACTTATTATTTTCTTGTTCTGGATCATTTTTGCGACTTGCATCGCACCAACGTCATCTGCGGAGATAACTATAAAGTCACTGGCGCCCTCGGCAAACTGAACGAACTCCTTCTGAAAAGCCTCCAGGGAACCGAAATGGTCAAGGTGATCGGGGTCAACGTTTGTAATAAGAGCAATCGCCGTTTTGTAGTGCAAGAAACTGCTGTCGGACTCGTCAGCCTCAATAACAAACTGCGCTCCACCACCAAAGCCACTTGATGCGCCAAAATCCTTTATTACCCCGCCGTTTACAAAACTAGGGTCAGCCCCAAGTTTTGAAAGAGCGGTGACCACCATCCCGGTTGATGTCGTCTTGCCGTGAGCACCGGCGACCGCAATCAGTGAGTATTTAGAGGCAAGATGAGCCAGCAGCACTGAGCGGTGCAGGACCGGCAAACCTGCCTCAATCGCCGCCAACAGCTCCGGATTTGTTTCCCAGAGCGCGGAGGTTACAACGACCGTGTCGGCGTCGCCCAAATTAGAGGCATCGTGCCCAATGGCTATCGGAACACCGAGACCCTCAAGGGCGTCGATGTTTGGGCTAGTCCTAACATCGGAACCCGTGACCCTCAAGCCCATCTGAACAAGCAACCTAGCGATTCCAGACATGCCGGAACCGCCGATTCCTATGAAGTGAACGGTTCCCAAATCATCAGGTATGGGCTGGCTAAAATCTGGTTTAATCACGAGCTCTAGTATCCATCGCATCGAGAACAAATTCTGCAAGCCGCTCGGTTGCATCGATAATCGCCTCGGATTTTGCAGCCTTAGACATTGAAATCAGGCCCTTCTTATGAGAAATAAGCGGGATTAGAGTGCTGGAAATATAATCAGCATTAAATTCTGAGTCCACAATTATAAGACCACCGCCGGCCTCAACAATGGAGGCAGCATTTAGCCGCTGTTCTCCGTTGCCCACGGGATATGGAATGTAGAGAGCGGGTAGGCCAGTTGCCGCGAACTCTGAGACCGTTGAAGCACCGGCCCTAGAGACAGCGAAGTCACTCGCGGAAATAGCAACGTCCATCGCTTTGCAGTAAGCCATACGCCGATAGCCATCCTGAGAAATATCCTCAAGATTTGCCCGGTCACCAACTATGTGCAGGACTTGGATACCTGCCGCATTTAGCCTGCCTAGGCCTTCGGCAATCGAGTCATTAATGCTCTTTGCCCCCAAAGAACCTCCGGTGACCAATAGGGTCGGCAACATCGGATCTAACCCGAGTTCGATTCTCGCCTGCTGCTGATCATACGACGAGGCCGAGGCCACTATCTCTTCCCGAATCGGCATTCCAGTCACCCGCGCACCTTGCAGGTTGCTGTTGGGGAACGTTACTGCCACGAACTTAGTGAGCCTCGCTCCCAGCTTATTTGCGAAGCCCGCCAAAGCATTTGCCTCATGAACTACCAGAGTTGTTCTCGTGAACCAGGCCGCCAAGTAAGCCGGTGCAGAAGCGTATCCCCCAAAACCAACTACGCAGTCAATCGAGCGGGCTCTAATCAGCCTGGCAACCTGCAAGCTTGCAGCCGCTAGCCGAAATGGATAGCTAAAACTACCGAAGGACAGTCTTCTAGGAAGCGGAAGTCTGGGAATGGTGACCAGCTCGAATCCGCGGTTCGGGACCAATCTGGATTCAAGCCCCTCTTTAGTTCCTAAAGCAATTACCTCGTGCTTCTGATCCCGAAGAAGCTCTCCAAGCGCCAGCAATGGATTCACGTGCCCGCCGGTGCCACCACCGGCCAATAAAAATCTGCTCATCCATTACTCCGGCCAAGTTTCAGTGTTCGATCGCGCTCGACAGCCAGGACCACGCCAATGCCTGCCAAGGTGGCAATCAGAGACGAGCCACCAGCTGAAATAAGTGGCAGTGGGACTCCCAAAACTGGCAATAACCCAAGAACAACAGAGATGTTAATAAAAGCCTGCAAAACGACCCAGAGCATGACGCCGACTACCAGGTTGCGGCTAAAGACATTGTTCTGGTGCTTGGCAATTGAGAACATGGTTAGCCCGAGCGCAAAAAACAAAAGAACCACGAATAAAGCGCCTATGAGACCCAGCTCTTCACCGATTACGGCAAATATGAAGTCATTCTCAACTTCCGGGATCCAGCTCCACTTGAGTTTGGAGCGGCCGAGTCCTGTTCCCCAAATGCCGCCCGAAGCCAGAGCCCAGGTACCCTTCTCGTACTGCCACATAACCCCCATGGGGTCCGCAGCCCCTGGATTGAGCCAGGCGCTAAAGCGAATAAGTCGTGAAGGCGAAATCATGACTAGACCAAAAGCGGCCAATACTCCGGCGAGTGCTATTCCAAGAAAATATGCCCAGGGCATGCCGGCGATCAGAAAAAGCCCGATCAGAGTCACCGCTATTACAGCACCGGTGCCCAAGTCCTTCCCCAGTACAGCCACAAGAAACAAAGCCCCAACGGAAATCATAAAGACGCGAACCCATATTTGACGATTTCTCACTGGGTCATCGGTCAACTTCGCCAACTGACTAGCAAATGCCAGAATCAACCCCAGCTTCAAAAACTCAGAGGGCTGGATGTTGGTGAACCCGATATCTAGCCAGTTTCGGTTTCCGTTTATCTCAACTCCGAAAAAAACGGTCACCACTTGCAGGCCCAGAGTTACGCAAAGAGCCACCAAGCTGGTGCGGCGAAATAGCCCGATTGGGAGGCTCGCAACAATAAACATCGAAGCCATGCCGATGATTGCAAACAGGCCCTGTCTTAGAAATGTACTGCCGGCGTTGGCGGTTTCTTTGAAACTATCCACGGCCGAGGCGCTCGCGACCATCGCTAAACCAAACAGCACCGTCAGGATTGTGAGACCCAGAAGTAGATAAAACTGTCTGGATTGCGCACGAAAAGACTGGCTGGTGATTTGTCTCAAGTCAGTCATTTCACACCGAGCGTTCTGACTGCTTCGAGAAACTTGTCCCCACGCTCGGCGTAGTCCAGAAATTGGTCCATAGAGGCAGCCATGGGTGCCAGTAAGACCGTGTCCCCGGGTTTAGAAATTTCAAACGCCAACTGCACAGCCGAGCCCATGGGATCATTCTTCGCCGCCAACACAACCGGCAGTGCCGGTAAATGTTCACTGAAGAGCCCCTCAAGTAGTTCGGTTTCAGCGCCGAGCAAGACAACTCCGCGAAGTTTGGCTCCGTGACGAGTGATAAGCGGCACTGGGTTTACGCCCTTTAACAAGCCCCCAAGAATCCATACAACCGATTCAGATGCACCCAACGAAGCTTCGGCGGCATGCGCATTCGTAGCCTTGGAGTCATTAACGAACCGAACCTGATTTACCTGTCCTAAATATTGCGCTCGATGGGGTGCAAGCTGAAAAGATCGAAGAGCCTGCTTCACGTAAATCGGTTCAACCCCGCACGCTCTGGCGATGGTCGCTGCCGCAGCTGCATTGGCTAAAAGGTGACTGGAAGCTGACGATATCTGCTCAATGTCAGCAATTTCGCAAACTTCAAGCGCGGTATTTGCCCGATCGCTCAAGAATGCCCTGTCAACAAGAAATTCTTCAACGTAACCGACCGA
>MEHZ011622382.1_pt1 | contig 14543 bp, 20 predicted proteins | sample 897221 | NCBI WGS metagenome assembly MEHZ01 (sample SAMN05514161, study PRJNA337945) | marine metagenome | isolation source: marine surface water | place: Arctic Ocean | collected 2007-12-13
GAAGAGCTCATGATGGAAATCTGCTGGTTCAATAGCAAAATTGAAAAAAAATGAAGGCCGAAAAAAATTGACGACAAGTTTTCTTAATCAATACCAGTTATCGAAAAAATCATGTGTCGCGTCTGTCTCAAATTACTATCTCATTTCACGGACGAATACTTCGAGGCCGACTACAGCGAAGACGACGCCATCAAGGTCCAAGTGTTTATGAATAAACTAGAAGTACTAAATAAAATCAGGTGTCTGGTGACGGACCTCAACGGTTCGGCCTTACGTCGTCCATCTTTTGCGGGAGGCTGTTGGCCGTACTTCGTCACCAGCACCACCGACACCTGTCATGGGACACACTGGGCCATTGAGCACGACGCCGTCCTCGCAAACGATGGCGTCTTCGAAGCTCCCCCCGACTCATCTGATTCCGAATCAGATTCTGATTCCGAATCTGATTCAGACGACTGTAGCTATAAGTCGTGCAGGGAAGGTTGCTCGTGCGAGATGTGTGTCCTGGAAAGGACAAACGAAGACTGCGTAGGAATACTATTTGAAATCAGCAAACAGATACCAGAAGGTCAATACGTGAAACTGTGTAAGAATCTTAAAGTTATGTACGAAAGTGGTAAGACTATCCGAAGTGATGTCGATGAAACTTTTGCTACATTAAGAAGGGAAGTCAAAAAGCTTAACGAGGTCATTGGTCGAATGGGTCGTACTATAGACGCTGGTAGAAAAGCCCTGAAAATGAGCAAGGGCAAATTCAAGCAGACTGAAGTAGCCAAGGTGCTTGTGGATAAAGATAGATACTTCTTGTCACAGGAGGATGATGCGATGATCCACTCGAAGGGCTGGTACCTGAGCCCGACATCCGATGTGAGAGCAAGGTTGACAGAGCTATGAGCTAGTAGTCCCACAAAAAAAAATGACGACAAGTTTTAATCAATATCAGATATATAAAAAATTATGATGCTCGACTATACTGACGCTAACTCACTGTACCCGTGGGAAGCGATGAGTCGGGTGAGAGCGGTGATGACTATCCAGAATCGGTGGAGACATTATCTATTTCGGTTTTAGATTCATCGCTCATCTATATAACAATTATTTCTTATAATTATATAGATGGATTACGTTTGGTGGATGTTAGGATATGAATCGGAAGCCGTAATAGAGAAACCAGTAGCCCAGGCGAACATAACCCGTGAAAAGCTTAGAGAAGAATCGATAAAGAGGCGACAACAACGGAAAAGCTATCAAAGGGATAAAATTTTTCGTGAAGCATTGAATGATTTTGCTAAGCATACTGAAAGGACGTAAGTTCGTCACTAAGAACATTTGTCTTACTAATTCGGTGAAGCATAATAATTGAAATTATAGTTGCCTATATTACCATTAGAAGCCCCGAGTCCTACATCACTAGGGGAAACAGTAGCATCGTTCTGGAATTCAACCACAACACCAGCAGGTAGAGTACCACTACCTCCCACAACACGGAAGACCAGAAAAACTTCATAAAACCCACGGTCATCACCTGTCAGCACGAAATCTCTAGTTGTTGTCCCTCCTCCATTGGGGACTTCCACACTAGCGGTGGTATAAGCAACACTTTTACCAGAAAAAGCCACAGCGGGGTCAGCACTAGTTTTATCAGCAATCTGGTAATATACGTCAGCTTCGAGATAGACAGTAGAACCAGTAGTATTTTCTATATGCATAGCAACCCAGCTACTACGCCAATACTCATTGGCGGTTCCCGAAGTTTTATCAAGATAGATCCAAGCGTTATTGAATTGAACTGTACCCACAGCAGAAGAGTTATTAAGAATCTCACTGATAGGGGCAGTAGGGAACGTAGCAGGATAGTTGATAGTAATATCACCACCACTTACCTTATCAGGTTGGAAGGGATAGTATTGCTCTAATGCCGAGTTAGACATGGATTTAAATGAAATACAAGCCGTCCAGTTGTCTAATGGTGCTAGGTTATTCGTCCCAGTAGCACGATTAACTAAAAAACTAGTAGCGGTACTAGTCCTCACAGTAAAGACTAGGTTACTAGAAGCCAGTGGTGGAGTGATTAAAGTCCATTGACTCTGCATATCATCACCAGTTTCAGCATCAAATAGGGCTAATGGAACAGGGTCTTCTAGAAACCAATTCACGAGGGCATTGTTATTGGATTGTGCGGTAAAGGCTGGTGTACCACCAAGCTGAGTAGCAACACCTAACATACCAAAACTAACAGGGTTCAAAGACGTGGTAGGTTCGTTTTTAGGGTCCCAACGCCCACGAGTAGCACCACCAGTAGGTACATCTATCTTAAAGGCGGTACATTTCATAGACCAGGTATGACCGTGTGGGGCTTTGGGGAATTGTATAGTAACACCAAATTCAGAGTTTGCTGAATCACTAGCATAACTAGTAAAAGCTCTAGTGGTTTGGGAACTACTGATCCATAGATTATAGGTAGCGGAGTTGGTCATATATACTAGACTAAGATAATATTGGAGTTTCACGAGCCGACAAATCTAGTCGTAATTGTTTGATAATTTCATCCCTCTCTTCTACCTGTTTATAACACTTAGCCATCATCTCCTCCAGCATTGACATTAGTCCAGGCTCATCAAAGATAACAGGCATAAATGTACCATCTTCACTCACTTCCCCCACTAGCATCTTCCCCTTGATGGGTCTTTTTATCTTTTCCACTTCCGTCATCTATATCCTTAGTATCTATATTTTCCTCAATTATACACCGACTGTTACATCGACACTTATACCAAGGAGACCTGACAGAGGTAGTGATATCGGTATTCGCTCTCCTATTTCTAGTACGTAAGTCCCTCGGCCTTCGACAAAAATGAGGCATATTTAATATCTATTGATAAAAATATAATGACAGCCTGGACTGACCACGTCCGTCACTAAGAACGTGTGACTACTAATTATTTTCTTTTTGTTTGTCTCTTACCTACTGCTCCACCACGAGGCGTACTAGACCGTGGTGACATAGTAGCCTTAATTTTACCCCCTATATTACGTAATCCTTGTCCAGCACGTCTCAGTAATCCAAACTGATGCACACCACCAGGAGAGATCGTACTAGACGTAGCACCACCTCTAGCCGTACTAGGCGTAGCACCACCTCTAAACGTACTAGGCGTAGCACCACCTCTACCTGTAGTCACCCCATCCAGGGATTCCGAAATAGCGGATAAGGATAATCCAGGTCGGTTTCTAAGTGAGCCAGGACCTAAACTAGCTGTTTCGGAGGCCTCTCTTACTACTCGACTAGGTCTTCTAAAACGCATTCCACGTCCTACCCTTTCACCACCTGCTATAGCTTCCGCTTGTCGACGATTTTGGACATCTCCCACAGTTTCTGGTCTGGGGTTTCGTAGGGTAGCTCGTCCCGCACCAGCCCCTGCTCCACGCAAAGCACCGCTATTAAGGGGTGGGGCGGATTGATAACTAGCATTCACACTACCAGGCGGTGCGTATTGTCCAGGTGGCGGGGCATTAGGACTAGCACCACCCGCCGCACTACTGGGCAAGGGAGGCGGTACTATAGCAGGTCTAGACCCAATAGCTTCCGCTTGTTCCGATAAGGGTACCGCCCGAGACACCTCAGGCTCCTGGAAACCAGCGGCGGCGGCCTGTAGTGCCATAGCATTTGCCCCAGCACCTTGTGGCCCGATACCTTGCCCCAGGAAGTTGTTACCAAACCCTAGACCACCTAACTGCCCACGGGCGATACCCGCTAGAGTAGTATTTAATCGCATACCTTGATATTCTCTAGCAGTCCGAGTAATATCATCTAGGGCATAGGGTGCTAAGTCGGGTCTAGTAGAACCGTACACACCTGTTTTAGCTGGGGTTCTATCCAAATTTAATCTTGGTTGGGTGGTTTTCTTCCTCTTTACACGACGCCTCTTTGATAAACACTCTAAAACAGACGAACTTTTCACCTTCTTTTCACGACGCTTCTTTTTAGCCATATACTATACTTTTTAGAAAAAAGTATATCAACGATAGTTCCTCACGATTCGATTAACCTGCGACTTACCAAGCACCAGTATTTGTCACGGTTGTCCTGTTCCAAATATCATAAAATCCAGACGTAAAATCAGAATAACAGAAATAAATAAAGTTTTGGTCACGATAAACTGATCCTCTTTTATCGCCAACGTTTCCCTTTGAAGTGGCTGGTTGTGTTGGATTGACAATAATGCCATTAATTGACTTGAGATTATAAATAGTCCACCCATTTTGACCTGTAGTACCCATATTGATTATCTGTTCTGCGGGTAGAGCAGGAACCTGCATATAGAGATATTGGGGTGATGCCGTATTGGTGAATTTAAATTCTATATCGCCTGAGGTCTCAACAACCAGTCGGGCATTACTGATCAGATGTAATTGACCATTAGTAGGTCCTGCAACAGGTGCAGTTATCACTAATCCACTGTTAGGAGGCGACGGTCTAACATACACAAGTGATTCACCTGTCACATTACACGGGTCAGTTGAAAATTTGAGACCATTGGTCAAACCATCCTTAACAGTCACCGAATCTGTAGTCACCGAATCTGTACAAAGACTATCTATTACTAAATCTTCTATTTCCATCTTCGCACAAACCTTGATCGTTCCCCCATCACACGCCGTTATCTGACAAGGACAAGTTGTATCAAAGTCAATTTGATCGACTCGTATGGTTTCCTCACCCGTCAGGCTGGGGGTTTGGTTTACCTGGTTAGAGAACACGGAATTATATTGTGCCATTATATTAGACAATGAAAATTACTGAGTATAAAGGACGACTCCAGCTAGAACCGCCTAAATTTTGCTGTGACCGACCACTCTGTAAGCGGGATATTGACCCTTTTGAAAATAGGAGTTTCTTTACTGTTTTTGTAGGACAACCACGGTCAGGTAAGACTAGTCATATGATTAGTAGCCTACTAAGTAAACGGGTCTACAACAAGGTATTCGACCATATCTATGTGTTTATGCCGACGAATAGCCGTAAGTCATTGAAAAATAACCCCTTTAGAAGCTTAAAACCTGGTAACTTGTTTGATGAGTTAAATGCGGGTGACTTAGGCCAAGTCTTGAAAAGTATCGATAAAAATAGGGAAGAGTGGGAAGACGACGACGACGAGGATAAGCCACCAGACCCACCGAATAATCTGATTATCCTAGATGATATGGCGGTGTTTCTTAAAAATAATGCAGTAGCCAAGTTACTCACCTACTTTATACTTAATAGGAGGCATTTACGGGTATCTATTATGATGACAGTACAATACTTTAACAGTATGCCCCTACCCATAAGAAAAAATATATCCAGTATTGTTCTGGCAAATAAACCCGTTAACAAAAAGGAACTAGATAGTATTACCGAGGAACTCTTTTCGATGGATCAGAAGGATTCCATCGATGTTTTAAAGTATTGCTTTCAGAAACCATATGATAAGTTTCATTGTGTACTTGAACCGTTACAGTACTATAGAAACCTAAATAGACTAGAGATTACGGGAACCGACGTGATTTAGGTTCGTCGATTGGAGAGATATCGACTACCGATGTGATATAAGATTTCAAAAAATTTTCTTTGGCATACTTTAATAGTATATGGCAGGAGTAGCAGATAGAGTTCGAGATTTCGCCAACTTTTTTACAGGTGTCGGGGAAATGATACAGGAACCGTTTTATCGTCGTCGTCAAGTACGTCTGGCCGATCAACAAATAACTGACCGTGTTATAGACCATCCTGATATTCTAAATATAAGAGGTAGGTTAGACGCCACACGGAATGGTCATAATCCCACGGGAGAAGCTAGATTGGATCCGTTTACCAACGAACAAATGTTGACCGACGGGGCAAGTCACGTCCGTGGACATATTGACCAAGCTTTTACGTCATACAGGGCGTTTGACCCACCAAATCCACAACTACAAGACGAGTATGACCGTATTATGAATGTTGCTCAGGGACGGGTTATAGATGGTCACCTAACACCAGCCATTAGGGCTGTTAGACGTAGACAGCCGAGACAAATTTTTCCAGACCGTGTGAGACGGTTAGCAAGGGGGTGGGGCATCGGCTAGTTTTCATCATCACTATCACTCAGTATCAAACACTTACCAGTTTCATCGGGTTTGCTCCCATAATAACAACCTAGACAAAGCTTTTTCCACTCAGGGGTTTCTAGCGGCAACACTTTCTTACAGCCTTTACATTTTGGACGGCATTGTCCTCCATCCTCTATGTAGATTGTGCCATTCAACTGAAGCTCCATTTGCTCTCGAATTTCGCCTTCGCTGTAGCTCATACTTTTCATAAAGTGTTCCATTTAGTTTTATAGGTATAAGTTAATAATTTCCCACGACCGTCAATTTTTTTCTAAAAACTATAGTATAAATGAGTAGTATATCCGAAGCAACTTATCAAACACCTAAACTACCCCGCACTTTCAAAGGAGGCAAAAACACCCCACGTTACCCACAGTACAGTCCGTTCGACTATGACAAATCCGAGGGCGGTCAAAAACGATGGGATAAGAATCTAGCACTGTATCATTTCCAGAGAGGTATAGTCACGTGTGGAGTAGCTATGGATAGTCCCAACCCAAAAGGCAGAATCAGTTATGACTCGCATAATGTACCCGATAAATCAAAATATAACCCATCTAGGCTTAGTCGTATGGCCAGTCGACAGAGACGTGAAAACACCGAGAGGACTAGAGTGTCTAGGATGCTTGGTAGAGGAAGTCGTCAACCCTGTATGTGTGGAAATTAATATTTTTAGTTAGTATAAGATGGTGGTCCTTCAATCAGCCTTAATATACGGTCAACCAAAGAAACAGGCAGACGGAACGTATTTATTCCAGAAAAACTTCGGTAGGAACAGCGTTATACAATATGTACCATATGATGAATGGGTAAAGTCCCTTCCAGCATATGAATACTACAGAAAAAATGAGGCGTGGAACCCAGGCGGAATCCCCGAACCAGCGGGAACAGATGTCTGGAAGGATGTAATTTTACCTAAGGTAGCTGGAATGGCCATCTCTAAGGGGGTTGGTCTAGGAGCGTCGTCATCAGTCCCCAGCAAAGTTGTAAGTGGTAGTCGTGGTGGTGGTGGTGGTAGTTTATCCACAGGAGAAACCATGGAGGAAGCAGGTTTGGATGCCTTAACACATTCACTAATCGAAAAACTTATGGGTGGTAGAAAGGTTTCTCAAGGGTATACCGACCTACCGTCATCAGCCTTGATCGCAGCCCAAGCCAAAGCTGTTGCCGATGCTGCTAGGGCTAAAGCTATTGCCGATGCCGCTGCCGCTGCCGCTGCCGCTGCTACACCCACACCGACACCTGCCGAGGAAGGGTTTGGATCGCAATGGAATGACCTTTTAAAACCAGGCACGACAGCTACACCTACACCTACGCCTACACCTACACCTACGCCTACACCGACACCTACCGATACGCCTACCTTCGAGGGAGGGACACCGACTGTTACGGGTGGGTTTGCACCCACACCTACTACCGAAAGTACCACAGGGACGCCGACAGGAGGGACGACGACTACCGTACCAACCACAGTAAAAACAGGTAGCGGGACAACAACACAGGTACCACAACCCTCACCAGAAGCACCACCAGACCAAGCCCAATTGTATGCGGATAACCTAGATAAGTATTTCGGGTATAGTGAAAGTAACCCAGGTTTTCTCAATCAAAATACTCCACCTATCCAGACACCCCAAGTTCCATCTACTAGCCCACCTACCCCACAAGGAACTAGTACACTCAGTCAATTACCAGGCGTAGGTTTACCTAGTGGAGGTGCGAGTGGTAGTGGTTTTAATGATGATCCCACAGGAGCAAGTACCAAATATGACACTACAACCGACCCTGAATACAGTACTAGTCAAATGGATGCCTTGATGGCTAGTGAATCTTATAACGGGAAAGAAGGCGACAAACCCAGAGAGAAACGATTAGGTGGCTATAATCTAGTATCAGGTCTATCCACTCCACGATATGCGGTCTATCATAACCCTAAAAACGGACAATCATATATCTCTTATCGAGGTACAGCTAATTTCGGAGACGCTACGGGTTATTGGGGTAAAATAATCGGTGGTGACTTAACCAAAAGTGAAAGATTCACCGATGCACTAGGTATCTATGACAAGGTAAAACAAAAATATGGTTCGGCACCCCGACTAGTAGGCCATTCACTAGGTGGGTCGATTGTAAAGGGGGTAATACGGGAAAGACCCAATGCAATCGGTGTTGGATTTAATGCGGGTAGTAGTCTGTTTGGTGAAGACAAGGAACTAGGTAAACTGTGTGCTCAACAGGAACTACCACCTAGTGTATGTGATAGGTTTATTCATCACCGAATTTCAGGAGATGTAGTCTCAATGTCCGCCCAACAGGCTACCACGAGTAATAGGCTTACTACTTATGGGTCACATAACGTAGGTTTTAACCCGATAGCACCACATCTGATGGATCAGTTTACCAATCCACAAAGTCCATACTGGGCTCAAAACGCCCCTAGACCCACACAAATGACAGGGGCTTACCGACCCAGACCTAGTTTAGCTAGTAGATATTTAGCCAACCCTACTAGTTTTGGAGACCCGCTAGATAATGAGGAAGGTATACTAGTTTAGTTTAAACCATCCCCCTAAGACCTGGGTCAGGTTGTCGTAAGTATGATAAGCCAGGGGTCATAGCACGTCCTTCAGCCCATGCCGCCTGGACGTCAGTGCCTGGATCGTAGTTTAATGCAGACATTAATGCTACTCCACCTAACGCAACGGCTCCTGCTGTTGCTACTCCTTTTACTATCCTACCACCAATTCGGGCAGCACCACTAACTAAACCTCTGAGGCTCTGTCCCATCTTTGCGAAACCTGAAATTCTTTGTCCGAGTGTCATACTTAGTGATTATATACTATACTTTTTAGAAAAAATTTATACTAGTTGAAATTGGGGCATACGTGGAACATATACAGGAGCTGGTGCTGGAGCTGGTGCTGGTTCGTCGGCTTCCTCGATATCACTCTCATATAGCACCTCGGGTTTCTTCTTTTTGCGTCGCTTTACAACGGCCACTGTCTCTTCTTCGCTACTAGATGAATCCTCGTACACAATCCGTCTACGTGGCTTTTTCTTTTTACTCCTGGAGCTTCTCCTGACTACTACCTCCTCCTCGTCGTCACTAGAACGGTCAGCGACCTGTGGTTTAACCTCCTTTTTAGCCTTTCTAGCGTCTGCCTGTCGTTTCTGATTAGCCCGACGGGTAGCTACCGCCTTTTCAAATGCCTTTTTCTGAGCATCAGATCTGGGTTTTTTTACCTTTTTAGGTTTAGTTTCAATCTCCGTAATCTGCACGGTCTCGGTAGTCGGATTCCCTCCATTCGACGAACTCATTTTCTCGGTATGGATTTCGACGTTTTCGGGTTCGTTTTCGGATTCACTCATATGTCTTTTAGTGAGATAATTATCTACGTATAGTTAAAATGGAACAAGATTTACCGAAAGAACATCAAGAACACCTTATGAAGAAGATTGAAAAGGTAGCAGACCAGGCATATCATAAAGGATTAGAACCTAGTGATTTTGCTAAAGCTAGTTTTATGAATATAACTAGTGAAGAGTGGGAAACTTTAGCAGAGATGGGTTTGGGACTAGAAAAACCGACAGATACCAAGCATATTTGTAATGTGTTAACAGAGGAACAGTTGGCTTGTCTATGTTATGAAAGACGTGGTAAAAACCCATCTTATCTGTGGTATCGTGAGTGGATAGCTAAAGGTCTAGACGTCGAACCCGAGTGGTTGCCCGATGGACTAGTAGATGCCCAATTAACACTATCACTAGAACAGTCTCATGGTCGACGGAGCTATAAAAACTTTATCAGACGGTTAGAAAGGGAGATTAAATGCCAGAGGAAGCGTGACCCACCCCCAATACCAGCTAAATTTCATAAGAAGCCTGTTACCCTAAGATTCGAGTAGGGGGTTTAGCCCCCCTGCGACAACCAAGTTTTGACATACTTTTTTAAAAGTATAGTATAATGTCATTCATCAATCCCAACTATCAGAACCTCCTTATTAACTTACGTAGCGATGACCCCTCGGTAAATCCTGGAAATAACGACCCTAATGATACTAGCTTGTTCTTCCCATTTTCTAGAACCATTGAGGTTCCTCCCGATAATTACCTACAAATATCCGTACTATCTGCTGAAATACCTAATACGTGGTATAGCTGGGACCAAGACCAACAAATGAGACCCTATTGGTATGCGGTGGACGGTATTACTGCTATCACGGATCAAGTTTGGACGTTTCCCGCTAAAAGATGGACACCCTGTAGTTGGTTAGCTAGTTTTAACACCCAAAAGGCAGCTAAGGTAACCGCTGGTAATTTCACCCAAGCAGATGCCGATAAGTTAGTGATTACTTGGGATAAAACCACACTAAAGTGGGATTTCAGTGGTGGAACAGCTTCGGCCCTGGCTTTTTTCTTGATTTGGGGTGTTGATGTAGGGACACCCGCCCCCACAGGTTCAATTTACCAGGTGCCTGTATTACCAACTCTATCAGATGCTAGAAGTATAATGTCTTTTTTTGGTTTCCCGATGAGGAGACCTGACGGTAACTATAACCCTAGTATTTGGAAGCCTGAATATGGAGACAGATTTGTGTTTTTTACGACCCTAAATAACGACGGTTCTACTACTAGCGTACCAAATGTCCCGAGTGAAATAGTTGCCGATGCCAGTAGATACCATACTATCAGCATTACTAGTAGGAGTTTACATACAGATAGTCTCGATACGATTCCTAATGATGTGGGTGACCAGCACGTACTTAGTAAGGTACCAGTAAATGCTCCATTTGGAAGTATGATTTTATTTAATGGCTCAACCCAGGACGGTTTCTTATTTAGGAATCAAAGGTTTCAATTTGTTGACCTAGCACTTTCGGATCATAGTGGGTTGGATATTAATTTACATGGGGCTCGGTTCAATATTACATTAATAGTTAAATTTATACTACGTGTTAATCCAGGGTTGCCTATTGCCCCATTACCTCCATTGCCCAGTAATATAACCACTGGTAAGGAATTAGAATCTAGTTTTGTCGATTCTCGAGCCACCCGACGTAAGTTCAAGCGTAGAAGGAGATTTGGTTTGTAATCCTTTTTTTAGAAATACTTTTTTTCCAGAAAGTATAGTATATAATGCGAGTACTTCGTAGATTAGGTCAACGTGTTGCGTCTGGTATGAGATTAGGTGGCCGAGTATTAACTAGCTTCGGGAGAGCAGGGACCCGAGTAGCTGATTTTGTTGGTAAGGGTATTGATACAGTGGGGTCAATCCCGTTAATTGGTGGGGCTTTGGTTGGTAGTGCCCCCGTCCAGGGTCTACGTGGAATAGTAGGAGGTGTTGCTACTGTGTCTAGAGGGGCTACAGGAGTCGGTCAGATACTTGAAAAGACTGGAGTGGGATTGAGTGTGCTGTCATCCTAGCGAATCTTTTTGACATATATTTTTTTAAAAAGTATATAGTATAATGTCCAACGACCGTGCTAAATATTGCGTGTGGTTAGATAGTAATAAATCAAGTCCAGTCACTTTTTCACCAGCCCAAAATAGTCTAGCTAAGACAAATGTACTGTTCAATATCAGGTTCCCTCAGTTGCCTAAATTTGAGAAGTTTTTGTTAAGGCTAGAGTCATTTGCCCTTCAAACACCTGACACTACAGGAAACCCTGTCACTAATGTTTCATTGAACCGCAAACTAGATGCCAGTGGGGTGGCTAATCCTAATTGTTTTAAATTTGTAATGCCGAGGGGTTGGTCTACACAGTCGATGGTGGGAGCCACTCCAGTAGGCGGTAATGTCCCAGAACCCCGTGTTATCTTAGGAACCTTGAATGCCGCCTCTTATGCTGGAGCTACACTAATGTCTAAAGGAGTAGTTGTTAGTCGGGGTGATCAGCCCACGGTAGTTGTGGATAGACCTAATGTTAATGGGACTTATGAGGTCGTGCTAGAATGCCCTGACGGTGGATATTTTTGCCTTGGTGACAAAGCGGCACCTTTAGTTATAGGAAACTGGACAGCTTGTCTTTCATTAACCCCGATGACGAATGAAGATCTAAAAAATTGGGATGGTCGCCCATAAGATTTCAAAAAAAGGGTGTGGAATTAAAATGTTTCCACTAATCATAAACAAATGACTGACTATGACGCACAGATGAATATGTCCTCCATGGAACGTGTAGGCATCCCCTCACAGTTGATCGGTGGCGACCGTCCTGCCTCGATTGAAGCCCGTAAAACCTATCACGCCTCCCCTGCCGAAAATGATACCAACCAACCTGGGTCTACAGTCCGCTTTACGCTTCCTAACCAGCCGAATACTTATTTGATGCCAGACGTTAATTTTACTTTCACCATGAACATCGCTGGTAACATTGCTGGTCTTGACCTTGACGCATCGGGTATAATTGAGCGTTATCGATTATTTTGCGGAAGTCAACTTTTAGTAGATATTCCTGAATATAGCCGTTTGTGTAGGATAATTGAAGACGTGACCCAGAACCCTACCAACGGAAAAACTATCAGTTGCCTTCTTAAGGATGCTCCTAATGGGGCCCCTACTTCCGCTCAAATGATAGCGGGTAACTCTGGCACAACACAACGTGCCTACTCCACCCCTGCCTATCCTGATAACCAAGGTATCGGTATTGCTGGGCATCATATGGTTGTCCCGCTTATGTGTCCTCTTATAGGAACCATGGCCCAGAAGGCATATCCTAGTCATGCATCCACGGCGGCACCGCTTCGTGTAGAAATTGACCTGTGTAGTAACGCAAAAGGCCTGGTTTCCATCGAAGGTGGTGGTGCCCTCGCTACTTACACTCTCACAAACACCCAGCTTAAGGCTACCTATGTACAGGTTTCCAGCAATGCTCAAGCACTTATCGACCAGGCCGTGGGTGGTGTGTACGCCCTAAACACTAGCTCTTATGCCCACTCACAGTCAGGCATCGCCCAGAACGACACCAACGCTAATATTCTGCTCCCATTTAGTTACTCTAGTGTAAAGCATTTCTTGACTGGTATCTATCATCCTGTTGATAGTCAAGAATTCTACAATATCTCGGGTCGTGGTAGGCAGGGTATCAGCAGTGCCTTCTATCAAATCGGGGCTAGTCGTGTACCTAGTCAGCCCATGGACACTGATAAGGAGATAGGTGAGCATCTGTGTAAATGCTTTGGTGTAAGCACCAACCTTCTCCAGGTTAGTAACTATCTTACCCGTCTTAACTTCCTGGAACCCCTCGGTGATCAAGTGTTGAACCTCAACACAAATGTACCAGGCACACATATCGGTAAGTTCGCTATTGGGATTGACCTAGAGGCCTTCGGGGCCACCTCATCGGCTACACGTGTAGAGAATGGGATCAACACTACGGCTTTGCAGTGCTTCATCAATTTTACAACAACTGCAGTGTCCGCCGCCAAGCAAGTGCATAGCTGGTGCTGTTACGATATGCTTGTCACCTTCGCCAATGGTCAAGCTTACGCACGATTCTAAATCTTATACTATAGTAATGGAAATCTCAGCAACAGCAACTATTCCCCTATTTTTACGTGATAAAATACATCTTATTAGGTCTAAACCTTACATTAAACCTAGTACAATACGTCAATATCTATCCACCATGAATAGCTTACGCCTACAGTTAGGAGAAGACTTATTTAGCGATCCTGAGAGAACGGCACTAGCATTGTGTCAACGCTGTATAGATGGAAGGTTTACGGAAAGGACTCTCTACTGTTACTTTAACACGTTATGTGTGTTTAGTCCTAGTAGTGAATGTAAAAAAATATTTTATGATGCCCGTGGTCTTATTCGGGATCAATGGTGGTAATCGTAACCGTGGGGCAGAGTGGGTTATTAGCCCATTTCTTACCCTTGCTAGACCCTTTGTAGATATCTCTTACTGTATGATAAGGGATACGTGTTAATTCGCTAATATCTTTTAGTGTGTAAAACTCGGTAGGCTCTAGTAGTTGGACCGCATCACGTGTCCCTATTGGTAGATTCTCTAGACGAATATATATCTCACAGCGGAAACGCTTCCTGTGAAATATCATTTTTTGACCTTTACCTGGCATATCTATTACTATAGTGTGAGATATTTTTAAGTATGATTCAATTTTTTCCTCTTTTCACGTAGATTCTTGTCAAATGTAATGAATCTATGAAACTCTTCCCGACTTGAGATAGTGTAATCTGGATGGAAGATGAATTTAGGTTTAGCCCAACCCTTGTCATCTCGGAGTAGGTCAAATGTTTCACCTTGGTCTGGTTCGGATAGGCGGGTATAAAGCTCTAGTGGACTACAACCTAGTTCTTTACACCTCCAAGTGACACACTTGTCACCTACCCCTTTCATCCTGATGTGAGCGTCGTAGTGTACCTTACCTTCACTGTCGATTCC
>MEHZ011629673.1_pt1 | contig 14532 bp, 14 predicted proteins | sample 897221 | NCBI WGS metagenome assembly MEHZ01 (sample SAMN05514161, study PRJNA337945) | marine metagenome | isolation source: marine surface water | place: Arctic Ocean | collected 2007-12-13
TCTGTGAGTAGATATCCCTATACTAGGCGGTTATGATCGCAGTGGTGGCGACCAACATCAAATCCACGGTACGTTAAATTCACAATTTGGAGGCGTTTAGGCCTTTTGCAAGCCAATTCCCGCCCCGTCAGCAGCAATCAGCAACACCTGCATCCCAAACTGGCTGAGGTCGTTCGTCGGCATCTACGGACAATCCACCGTGCAGAAGTGTCAGCGCATAATATTCACGCGTATGAACGTTTGTCCGAAGAGATCAAGGCGAGACCGCGCCCTCTCGTGCTGGATTCATTCTGCGGCACTGGGCACAGTACCGCAGCCTTGGCTGAACGACACCCTAGCCACCTGATTGTGGGAATCGACAAATCCGCTCAACGACTGGCAAAACACCCTCACAGCCTGCGCGACAACTACCTGCTACTGCAGGCGGACTGCGAGGACATCTGGACTCTGCTCGTGCATGATGGGCTGCGGCCAGACTATCACTATATGCTCTATCCCAACCCTTGGCCTAAGGCTGCGCACCTGCGACGGCGTATCCATGGCCACCCCAGCTTTCCGTTATTGTTGACCCTTGGCGGAACGCTTGAGCTGCGGTCGAACTGGCAGATCTACGTCGAGGAGTTCGACTGCGCCATGCATCTGGCGGGCCATCGTGGGCGAGTACTCAGATTGGCCGATACCGGTCCAGGCCTGAGTCTGTTCGAACAGAAGTATCGAAACAGCGGTCATGCGCTATGGTCCTATACTGCCAATATTATGTGTTCGTGAGATTTATTATGGCACAATATGCGCCATAACATTGTCAAAGCCTCTGCTCACACAGGAATATAACGCATGATTGAACTCACCAAAGCCGCTGATGTGTCTGTGATCACTATGAACGACGGGCCCAACATGATTGACCCGGACTGCAGGTGCGGATGATTGAAGTGCTTGAGGCGGTAGAAGCAGCGACCATGCAACTGCTCCGCGCCAAACTGCCTCCCGCTGCGGCGCGCGATGCGCTGCTTACCGGTAAGCGTTATACGGCTGCCGAAGCCATTGCTGCAGGTATCGCCGATGGCGAGGCATCTGAGGGCGATCTGTTGACCCGTGCTATTGCACTGGCGGCGAGTCTTGCGGTGAAGGAGCGTAGTATATTTACAACGCTCAAACGCAATCTTTACGGTGACGTTGGCGCAGCCCTGACAATGGATGCCGCGGGCTAGCGCTTATGCCATGTTTTTTGACCCAAGCCTTCTTTCATTGCTGTTGATAAACCCCCAGACGACTATTGCGTGGCGGGTGAGGAATATAGTCACTGACCCTACTAGGCAAAACGCATTTCGATGTGCATTCACGCTAACAACTTCTCAGGAGTATTTATGACCTTTTCTTCGAGCGTACTAACACTGGAAATCAGCAGTCATGTAGCAACCCTGTGGCTGGACAGGCCGGAAAAACGCAATGCCATGTCCGCGGAGATTATCGCTGACCTGCCACGGGCCATGGCGGCAATTGCAGAAAATGAAGCGGCGCGAGTGGTCATTATCGCTGCGCGGGGGAAAAGTTTTTGCGTGGGCATTGACCTGGCAAACCTAGCAGGGGTTGAACCCGCTACTGACGGTGGAGAACAGGTGTCTGGCGCAACAGCAAGCTTGCGACAAATGAAAGTTACTCGCGCCTTCCAGTGTGCTATCACTTCCATAGCGGAGTGTCCGGTACCTGTAATCGCCGCTATCCACTCCCATTGCATCGGTGCGGGAATGGACCTTGTCACTGCCTGCGATATCCGCCTGGCCTCCGAGGACGCGTTGTTCGGTGTGCGTGAGACAAAAATTGGAATCGTGGCGGACGTCGGCACACTACAGCGCCTGCCCGGTATTGTCGCCAGTGGTCAGGTAGCCGAACTGGCCTATACGGGTAAGGATATCAGCGCGATGCGGGCGGAAAAAATCGGCCTGGTGAACGATGTTTATGCTGATGCTGATGCGGTCTATGCAGCGGCACGTGAACTGGCGATCGAGATTGCCGCCAACGCGCCACTGGCCGTTCGCGGGACCAAGTTCATTCTGCAGCAGGGTGAAGACCTAACCACCGAGCAAAGCCTGTTGCTCAATGGCCTTTGGACGATGGCCACTACGCTTAACTCCAATGACCTGGCCGAGGCCATGCAAGCGTTTATGGAGAAACGGCCGGCGACGTTCACTGGGACCTGAGTCTTCTCAAGCCCGCCTAGTGCGGGTTTTGATTGATTCGCTCATGCTCCATGCCACCCAGTGCAGCGGATGAAGGCAGCACTAGAATCGCCTTAGCATTTGGCCTGAGCAGCCTCAACCGTGGTAATATGCTCTAGCAGCAGGCAATGAGGGCGCTAATATCGGCCCTCTATCCGCAAATTGACCAAAGCCAGCACGAATAACAGCCCAAAAGGACCAATAGGCTAAAGTGTTCGCTCCAAATGGAGGTTTCCCAATGCCCTCAACCACTACCGACCCTATGTGGCAAAGGATCCGCACAGAGGCGGCAAAACAGGCTAGCGAGGAGCCAATACTGGCCAGCTTTCTGCACGCGACCATCCTAAATCACACCCGGTTGGAATTAGCGCTGAGTTTTCACCTAGCCAGCCAGCTCGCCACCCCAGACGTATCCTCGCTGCTGCTGCGCAAAGTCATTATGGAAGCGTTTGAAAGCGATGCTTCCATTCAGACTGCGGTGCGAGCAGATTTGCAGGCGGTGGAGGACAGAGATTCTGCCTGTCATGAACTCTACATTCCCTTCCTGTACTTCAAAGGTTTCCACGCCCTGCAAACCTATCGCATAGCCCACTGGTTATGGACAACGGGACGTGAATCCCTCGCGTTGTTTTTTCAAAACCGCATGTCTACAACGTTTAGCGTCGACATACACCCTGCCGCTACTCTGGGTGAGGGTATTCTACTGGACCACGCCACCGGCTTGGTCATCGGGGAAACGGCCGTGGTGGGTAAAAATGTGTCTATCTTGCAGTCCGTCACCTTGGGCGGAACCGGTAAAGATGAAGGCAACCGCCACCCGAAAATAGGTGACGGCGTACTGATCAGCGCCGGCGCCAAGATTCTGGGTAACATTTGTGTTGGCGCAGGCGCCAAAGTAGGGGCAGGCAGCGTGGTACTAGAAGATGTTCCGGCTCACACTACCGTAGCCGGTGTGCCCGCTAAAATCGTCGGCCGGCCCGCTTCAGATCAACCCGCACTGGAAATGGAACACGATTTCTGCTGCGACGAGGCCTCGGCAAAAGCGGCTAAAAATAAAGCCTCATAAGGTCCGAGTGATGCCCGATCAGTCAGCCTGATGATACTGCGGTGAGAACTCCTGCACCGCTTCAACAAAAGCTGTCACATGATCTGGATTCACACCAGGCGTGATGCCGTGTCCAAGATTAAAAACGTGGCCGCTACCATGCCCATACGCTGCCAAGATCGCCTTGACCTCACTGCGGATGCGCGCAGGGGAGGCGAACAACATACTCGGATCCATATTGCCCTGTAAGGATACTCGCCCGCCAATCTGCTGCCTAGCCACCTGTATATCCGTCGTCCAGTCGATACCTACGGACTGAGCCCCGCAATCGGCGATAGTATTCAGCCATTGGCCGCCGCCTTTTGTGAAGACAATCACCGGCACTTTGCGCCCATCAGCTTCAGTAGGCAGGCGAGAAATTATGCGCTGCATATACTGCAAGGAAAATTCCTGATAGCCGGCGGCACTGAGGCTGCCGCCCCATGTATCAAAAATTTGTACAGCCTGTGCGCCTGCTTTTATCTGCTCTGTCAAATAGTCCGCTACCGCATCGGCCAGCAGCGACAGCAATTGGTGCATTAATTCTGGCGTGTCATAAGCCATGGTTTTAATCTGAGCAAAATCTTTTGATGAGCCGCCCTCAACCATATAGGTCGCGAGGGTCCAGGGGCTGCCGGAAAAGCCGATCAGCGGAACCGTGCCATTGAGCTCGCTGCGGATAGTGCTAACTGCCCGCATCACATAGGCTAGGTCATCATCGGCCTTGAAGCTATTCAACCGGGCTAGGTCGGCCTCGCTGCGCACGGTCTTACGAAAGCGCGGACCTTCGCCTTCTTCAAAATATAAGCCCAACCCGAGCGCATCGGGGATTGTCAAGATATCGGAGAACAGAATGGCAGCATCCATTGGATAGCGCCTTAGGGGCTGCATTGTCACCTCGCAGGCCAACTCTGCGTTCTTACACAAATCCAGAAAAGACCCGGCTTGCTCGCGAGTAGCACGATATTCCGGCAGATAACGCCCCGCTTGTCGCATCATCCACACCGGCGTGCGGTCTACCGGCTGGCGCAACAGTGCGCGCAAAAAACGGTCATTCTTAAGTTCACTCATTGGAAAACAGAATCCTTCTATCGGTAATCTTGAAACAAATATTGCGGCTATGCGCTGCTCGCCGCTCGCTGTAACACATCGCGCAGTTCGCGTTCGGTAGCATCGTCAACAATACAGGCATCACCAATGCTCTTCACCAGTACTAGACGCAACTGCCCGTCTATGACCTTTTTATCGCGTGACATAAGCGCCAAAAAAGCCTCAGCATCCATGTCCTCAGGGATATGCACCGGAAGGTTCATTCTCAGCAGGAGGTCGCGATAGCCGTCGACTTCAGAGGTCGCAATCCAGCCGCGACTGGCGGACAATTCAAGCGCCAACAACATGCCGGTGGCCACCGCCTCTCCATGCAGCCATTGCCCATAACCCTGGCCCGTTTCAATCGCGTGACCAAAGGTGTGACCGAGATTCAAGATAGCGCGGATACCCCCTTCGCGCTCATCCAAGGCCACCACCCGCGCCTTGATTGAGCAACTGCGCTCAATAGCCTCAGCCAAAATAGCCTCCTCTTTCGCCAGCAGTTGCGCCATGTGCTGCTGCAGCCAGCGATAAAATGGCTCATCACTGATGAGGCCATATTTGATCACCTCTGCCAGTCCAGCACTCAATTCGCGAGGGGGCAGCGTCTGCAGAGTATTGATATCAATCAGCACTGCTCTAGGCTGGTAGAAGGCCCCTATCATGTTCTTGCCCAACGGATGATTCACCGCTGTTTTTCCGCCGACTGACGAGTCCACCTGAGCCAGTAACGTTGTCGGGATCTGAATAAAATTAACGCCGCGCTGATAGCACGCTGCCGCAAACCCCGTAATATCACCCACAACACCGCCGCCTACCGCGACAAATGTAGTCGTGCGATCGTGTTTGTCCACCATCACCCTATCGAAAATTGTCGACAGCGTTTCGAGCGTTTTATACTGCTCGCCATCGGGCAGGATGATTTCTGTGACCAACTTCCGCGGGCCTAAAGCGGCCTTAGCCCTCTCCAGGTAGAGTGGCGCAACGGTTTCATTGCTGACAATGACCACCTGGGAACCCGTGACATGCTGAGCCAGCAGACTCATATCGGCGAGTAGGTCGCGGCCGATGTAAACGGGATAACCGCGATCACCCAAATCCACATGCAAGGTATGCATTAACAAGGGCACGATCACTCCTAAGATTCACATTTTTTTGAGGCGTCTATTATAACGCTTTGAAGGGTACGCTGTCTTTGCGGCACGCTTTATTCGGAAGTGAGTTGCTGCACTAGGCGCTGCGCCACAATACGCGGGCTACAGGCATCAGTCTCGATAATATGGTCAGCGATCTCACGGTACATGGGGTCGCGCTCCGCCATGAGGGCTCGTAATATCTGTTCAGGGTCCCCTTTTTGCAATAATGGCCGACCTCTGTCCCGTCGGGTTCGTCGTGTCTGCTCTTCCACCGTTGCATACAAATAAATCACAAAGCCCCTTCCTGCGAGCGCACTGCGATTTTCCGGACGCAGCACGACGCCGCCGCCCGTTGCCAGAACGATATCATCCCATTCTGTCATCTCCGCCACCACCTGCTGCTCACGGTCGCGAAAACCCTCCTCACCCTCGACATCAAAAATCCACGGAATATCAGCCCCGGTTCGAGCCTCAATCTCTGTGTCCGTATCAGCGAAACGCAGCTTCAGATGTTCTGCGAGATACTTTCCAATGGTCGTTTTGCCGGCCCCCATGGGACCAACCAGAAAAACTCTACGTAAAGTGGGCATTGCGCTTTAAACCAACCTAGTCAAGGAGCGTATCAGCAAGGATACGCGGAGTAATGAAAATCAAGGTCTCTTGTTTCTTGTAAACTTGCGTTTCACTCCTAAAAAAAGCACCAATGTAGGGGATGTCGCCAAAAAATGGAACTTTTCTCACTGATTCAACATCCTCTGTTTTAAACACACCACCCAATACAACGGTCTCTCCGTTACCCACGAGCACCTGAGTTTCAAGTTGAGTCGTGTCTATAGAAGGGATGAGACCGCCGTTACCGGTGGGCACCAATCGGCCCACTTGATCCTGATTGACTCTGAGATCCAGCATAATACGATCATCCGGCGTAATGTTAGGGGTTACAAACAATGCTAGCACCGCATCCTTGAAGGCTACGGTCGTTTCACCACTGGGGGAAGACTGCTGATACGGAATCTCCGTACCTGACTTAATTGAAGCCTCCTGCTTGTCCCCGGTAATCACCTTGGGCTGAGAAACGACTTCCCCTTCACCTTCATCTTCCATTGCTGAGAGTTCGGCCGTCAGGAACAAATCACTGCTGGCAAAACCGATTGCAAAGCCGCTAGTGGAGGCAACCCCAAGATCAACTAATAACGCTCCAGGGTAGCTGACGGAAGCAAGAGTGCCAGCAATGGCCGAATCGGTCAGACTTACTACGTTTGTAGTATCACCCGACACAGACACAATATTATCGTCACTCTTGTTCAGATAGCCGCCACCCCACTGAATACCAAGGTTCTTGGTGGCATCGGATTGAGCAACCACAATACGGGCCTCGATCATCACCTGACGAACAGGGATATCGACAAGCGCTAACAGGTCTCGAATCTCAGCCAACTTTGCCTCTGTGTCTGTAATAATAATGGAGTTGGTGCGTACGTCGACAACCACAGAGCCTCGGGGAGATGTCAGGCTGCCGCCGTCCTCTGAGCCTGCCTCGAACAACCCCACGATATCCAGCGCTTTAGCATAGCGGATGCGCACAAACTCTGACCGCAACGGTGCCAACTCGGCAATTTGCTTGTTCGCTTCAATTTGCTGACGCTCGCGCTCGGCAATTTCCGCCCCGGGAGCGACCATCAGCACATTACCCACCTGGCGTTTGTCCAATCCCTTAGTTTTTAACACTAGGTCCAGAGCCTGGTCCCAAGGGACGTCCTGCAAGCGCAAGGTAATGCGCCCCGATACGGTATCACTGGCCACCAGGTTTAACTCGGTGAAATCGGCAATGAGCTGGAGTACAGCACGCACTTCAATATCCTGAAAGTTCAGCGATATCCTTTCGCCTACATAGGTAAATTCGTTCTTACGTCGCTCTGCCTCCTTTTTGGAGAGTGGCTTGACGCTGATCACATATTGATTGTCGGCCTGGTACGCGAGGTAATCGAAATCACCGGTGGTTTTCAAAACCAGTGTCACACCGCGAACAGTCGTATTCACATCCACACTGTCCACGGGCGTGGCGAAATCTGTCACATCGAAACGACGCATGAGGCGCTGGGCAACAGTGGTGTCAATAAACTGTACGTTAACTTCGCCGCCTTCACTGAACACGTTAACATCCACCTTAGGGTTCGTCAGTTCCAGAGTGAGCTTGCCCTCTCCGTCGCCTGTACGCTGAAACTGCAAATCGCGAATTTCAGAGGCCACATCCAGAACTTCAATCACGCTTGCATCCACCTGGAGAGGGTCGCTCGTCGACTTGAAATATTCGTTGCCCTCCTGGCCAACGATCAAAAAAAGACTGTTGCCTTCCACTCGTGTCTCGTAAGGCACCAGCTTGACCAGTTCAACCACCAACCTGGTGCGATCACCGGACTCTAGCACCACCGCTTTATTGGCATTGCCATAAGGTAGTGAATAGCGTTTTTGATCAAGGCTACTTGACGTCCCGAGAAAATCCACCGCGATACGAGCCGGCTTCTCAATGGCGTAGATCTTGAAGTCCGGCGGCGTTTCATTAAATTCAAGCCGCACTTCAAACTTGCCGCCCGACTTAGAGCTAAACTCGATATCCTGCACCACCGGCCCAGCGAATGCCGCACCCGCAACAAGGCTCATCAGCAGGGCAACGACTGCTCTGGACACTCTATTCCTCTGGACCCATTGCATTTTACCCATGGCCTTTATCCCAAAATATCGTCTCTAGTTGCCACGGCATCTAACAGTGGCTGCGGCTCATTTACCGATTAATTTAATGGTGCGAGGGCGCTCTACCCAACCCTCTGAGGTGCCATCACTCACAATTTCAACTATAGCGACAGAGGTATCTGTCATGTCCACTATCTTGCCATGGTGGCGGCCCAGGTAATTCCCCGCACGGACACGGTGCACACCCCCTTCGGGGTCTTTAATCAAAGTCCAGTTATTCTTATCTCTCGCCAGTGTTCCAACCATGAGCAGTGAGTCGAGGGTGAACTGCTCCAAAAATTCTTTCGCGCGATTTTCATCCGGCTTGATGGCCGCAATGGCTTGCAGTTGAGTCGTTTTTCGGACTTCAATCGGCCGATCAAACGGACTACGTAAGTTAGTAGCGCTATAGGCAAATGCCTCATATGCCTTCAAGGTAGGCAATGGCGCGATAATTCCACCTGGCTGGGTACGCTTCTCTTCCATAAAACGATCCAGGTCAGCGAGGTCTCGCGCTGAGCACGCACCCAACAGCCCGCCTGTTAAACATAATAGCAATAAACTGCGGGATACGCAGTTCATCCCTCCGCTTCCTCGTCTTTATAACGGTAGGTCTTGGCAAGGATTTTTATATCGAGGAAATGAGGGTTATCGCTACCGGTGTTAATCTGAAAGTCATGCAGCGTAACAATTCGGGGCAGAGCGGCCATGCCACTAATAAAAGCGCCCAGATCGTGATAGGAGCCCGATGCGACTATCTCGATTGGCAGCTCAACATAGAATTCGCTTTCCTTCTCCGTTTGAAGATCGATCACAGCGATCTCCAGTCCATTCAGCAAACCTTTATTGGTGATATCTTCTAGCAGGCCCGGCACCTCAGTGTCACTTGGCAGTTGGCTTACCAAAACACCAAAAGACTCCTCCATTTCCACCATCTGTTGGCGATATGCACCCAGGTTGGCTGCCTGAAAAGCCTTTGTCTCAAAATCTTTCTTAAGGTCTACCTCTTTCGCCTCCGCTGCTGCTAACGCCAACTGCAAGTCCTCAACATGATAGTAGTAGCCGGCCAAAACGACCAAGACTAGTAACAGCACTCGAACAAATATCTTAATCGGAAGGGGCCAGGAGCCGATATTGTCAAAATCAAGATTGCCAAAATCGAATTCACGGACCGACCGCACGGTATCTTCAAAGGCCATAGCTCATCCCTCCTCTAACGCTTCTTCGATGGCGGGCACATGAACGGTCAAAACAAATACATTTGCCTGGTCGCCAAATTCCGGGGCAGCTGTGACTTTGTCCAAATTGGGATTTGCTAGCCAGTCTGATGCATCCAGTTGTCGCATCAATCTCGACACGCGATTATTCGATTCAGCAACACCCGTCAGAGTAATATCTGGCCCCACAGCAACCAGCTCAGTATAGAAAAGTCCGTCCGGAACTGTCCGTACAAGTTGGTCCAGCACGCGAACGATAATGGGCCGATTGCCTTGTAGACGCTGAATAACCCGCATGCGGGCCAACAGTTGATCACGCCGCTTCTGCAGGTCACGAATTTCAGCGACCTGCTTGTCCAACTCCTTAATATTCTCGATCAGATATTGATTACGCGCGGTCTGATCGTCAATCTGGCTATTAATCACACGGTCGGTGAGCAGTATTAAGCCTACGCTGAGAGCCAACACCAATGCCACAGATGACAGAAATTCTTTTTTAAGAATCTGGCGACGCTCTTCGCGCCATGGCAGTAAGTTGATTTGCGCCATTAGCCAAAGCTTCTCAAGGCCAGGCCGCAAGCAATCATCATTGCCGACGCATCATTTTCCAGCGCCACTGCGTTAACCCGGGGGGAAATCGACATCTGTGCAAACGGATTCGCTACTGACGTTGGCGTGCCCAGTTTATCCTGCACTAACTCGTTCAGTCCCTCCATAGAAGCAACGCCGCCAGCGAGAATAATATGATCCACATCGTTGTACTGACTGGAAGAGAAAAAGAATTGTAACGAGCGGGCAACCTGCTGAACCACCGCTTCCTTGAACGGCTCCAACACTTCCGGCTCATAGTCGTCGGGCAAGCCCCCCCGCTTCTTAGCCAAGCCTGCTTCTTCCACCGGTAGTCCGTAGCGCCGCATTATTTCATCTGTAAGCTGCTTACCGCCAAATAGCTGCTCACGTGTGTAAATAGTCAGTCCATCGCTAAGTACGCTTAAGGTAGTCATCGTTGCGCCGATATCGACGATAGCAACCGTACTGCCCTCATCCAAGTCCAACTGACCCAGCAACACAGAAAAGGCCCTTTCCATAGCATAGGCCTCAACGTCCACGATCTTGGGGATCAAATCTGCACCTTCAATAGCCTCAACTCTAGACTCGATAGTCTCCCTGCGGCACGCTGCCAATAATACTTCTACCTGATTATCGCGCTCCGACGAAGGGCCCTGTATCTCAAAATCGATCGAGACCTCTTCCAGAGGATATGGAATGTACTGATCTGCCTCCAGAGTGAGCTGCATCTCCATATCGTCTTCGCTCAACCCCTCTGGCATATCGATCAATTTAGTGATGACGGAAGAACCCGCTACAGCTACTGCTGCGTTCTTGACCTTGGTTCGAGATTGCTCAACGACCGTTCGAATAGCGTGAGAAACGCCCGCTACGTCATAGACGCCCTTTTCTGCGACTGCGTCCTGCGGCAGCGGCGCCACGCAGTAACTCTCCACACAATAACGGTCTCCTGAATAGCTCAACTCCAGTAATTTTACTGTCGTTGAGCTAATGTCCAGTCCAAGAACAATCGACGATTTTCTTTTTCCGAATAATTCGAACAATTTTTTTCCTATCAGTATCACTAACTTAGGTTATTTATATGTAATACTACATTAATGTGAGATATACCACAGACCCAAATATATCACAGGAGAAAAAAAGCTTATAATTACCAATCAGATAACATTATTGCCGCTACAGATGTCTATAAGCGACTGTTTTTAAAGGGCTAAATGATCTTTCTACGACTAGTTGTCCGGCTGTGCTTGTTCGGTATTTTGGGTGCCATCTGGTTGCTTGCCGGCACCTATCTTTATCTCAGCCCAAACCTTCCAAATGTTGAAACCCTGCGCGATGTAAAGCTGCAAACACCTATGCTGGTGTATACCCGTGATGGAGAACTCATCGGCCAATTTGGTGAGCAAAAGCGCAGTCCACTGCCTTTTGATGCCATCCCCGAGCAATTCATTAAGTCCCTACTTGCGGCAGAAGACGACAATTACTTTGTCCACAACGGCATCGATGTGCCGGGGCTCATGCGCGCCGTTTCGGAGCTGATCCTCACCGGTGAAAAGGGCTCTGGGGGCAGTACATTAACCATGCAGGTGGCGCGTAACTACTTCCTCAACCTCGATCGCACCTTTATGCGCAAGTTCAACGAAATACTGCTCGCTATCGAGATTGAGCGCGCACTCAGCAAACAAGAAATCTTTGAGCTGTACTTCAATCGTGTCTTCCTGGGCCATCGAGCCTACGGTTTCGAGGCCGCTTCGCAGGTTTACTATGGGAGGAGCATCGGAGAATTAAGCCTGGCCCAACATGCCATGCTCGCGGGAGTTCCCAAAGCACCCTCCCGCGACAACCCCGTCAGTGGGCCCGATGGTGGAAAACAGCGCCGCGACTGGATTTTGGGCCGCATGCTTACGCTGGGCTACATCAGTGACGCGCAATACCAAAGCGCACGACGTGAACCTGACTCCGCTCGAATTCACGGCGCTAAGCTGGGCTTTGCCGCACACTATGCCGCGGAAATGGCACGGCAGCAGATGTTGCAACTCTACGGAATGGAGGCCTATACCAACGGCTACCATGTTTATACGACGATCAGCAGCGACCTGCAGCGCGTTGCCAACCAGTCTGTCATAGAGGGTCTCATTAGCTACGATAAGCGCCACGGGTACCGCGGCCCTGAGCAACAATTCCCGCCCACATCACCTGGGGAGGACATCATAAGCCAATGGGGAAAGGCACTGACGAAAGCCGCTATTGTCGCCGGCCTGCAACCCGCCATTGTCACCTCGGTGGATGATAAAGCGGCTACTTTATTACTGGCTGATGGCAGCACCACTGATCTACTTTGGGAGAATGGTATTCGCCAAGCGCGACCCTATCTGACCGAAAATGCCACAGGAGCATCCCAGCAACCCGTGACCGATGTGCTCACTGTTGGCGATCTGATCAGAGTCACTCAAGGTGAAGATGATCAGTGGCAACTGGCTCAAATCCCCGCAGTACAGGCGGCCCTAGTTTCCCTGAACCCAGACAATGGCGCTATTGTCAGTATGGTCGGCGGCATAGGCTTCGAGCTGAGCAAGTTCAACCGCGCCAGTCAGGCAGAGCGCCAACCTGGCTCAAATTTTAAACCGTTTCTATACAGTGCGGCCCTAGATGCCGGGTACACGGCGGCCACAATTATTAACGACGCACCCATCGTCACAGAGGGCGGCGGATCGGGAGACCTTTGGCGCCCGGAAAACGACGAAGGCAAGTTTTATGGTCCGACGCGATTGCGCTGGGCCCTGACTAAATCGCGCAATTTGGTGTCCATTCGCCTGCTGCAGCGCCTTGGTGTCACACGATTGATCGACTATGCTCAAGGTCTGGGCTTCGACACCTCAAACTATGCACCCGAACTGTCCTTAGCGCTGGGAACCCAAAGCATTACTCCTTTGCAGCTAGCCACGGGTTACGCCTTACTGGCCAATGGCGGCTATCGTGTGGAACCGCACCTCATTCAACGCGTCGAGAACCTCGAAGGTGAAGTCGCATTTGAAGCTCGGCCACTCACGGTCTGCCCAGATTGTGATCTGCTCGATATGCCGCAGGACCCGGATGGCGAAATGACCATGGAGGCAATCATGGCAGCAGAAAACCCAGAGGCACCGCAATTTCCACGCGCGCCACGCGTCCAAGACGCGCGAGTGAACTATATCATCGATAGTATCCTCAAAGACGTTATCAAACGCGGTACGGGTCGGCGCGCACTAGTACTAGAACGCAGTGATATCGCGGGCAAAACCGGCACAACAAATGGCCCAATGGACGTCTGGTTCTCCGGATATAATCAGGCGGTAGTCACTACGGTCTGGGTGGGCTTTGACAATTACACCCCTCTGGGTCGCAAGGAATTTGGTGGCACTGCCGCTCTGCCCATTTGGATTCAATATATGCGGACAGCGCTCAAAGACAGCCCGCAAGTGGAGCGTCCTGTCCCTCCAGGCATCGTCACCGTTAAAATAGATCCCGACAACGGACTACTGGCAGCTCCCGGCCAGCGCAACGCCATATTCGAATATTTCCTGCAAGGAAGCGTGCCACAGCAAACCGGGCGCGGACAGAACAATTCATCTGGCGACAGCGACATGTCCGACCAGATCAACGATATTTTTTAATCTCTAGAGTGTCGGCAAATAATTTTTGGGGTAGGGCAGGCGGGCAACGCCGCTATCAACCGCGGCTCTAGCGACCGCAGGCGCAATACGCGTCAGCAAACGTCCATCCAGCGGCTTGGGAATGATATAGTCTGGCCCGAATTCGAGCGCATCTACCTCACACGCAGCCAGCACCTCGTCAGGAACAGGCTCGCGCGCCAAAGCGCTGAGCGCAAGTACTGCGGCGACTTTCATCTCTTCATTGATGACGGTCGCTCGCACATCGAGGGCCCCGCGAAAAATGAAAGGGAAACCCAACACATTGTTGACCTGGTTGGCATAATCCGAGCGGCCGGTGGCTATTATCAGATCGTCTCTAGTCGCCAGCGCCAGCTCAGGCTTGATCTCGGGATCCGGATTGGAACAAGCGAACACCACCGGGCGGTCTGCCATGGACAGGAGCATTGCCGGGGTCAACAAATCAGCGCCAGACAGGCCTATGAATACATCGGCTCCTTTAATCGCGTCGGTCAAACTGCGCTTGTCAGTGTGATTCACAAATTCTTGCTTGTAGACGTTGACGCCCTCTCGACCATCGTAAATAACGCCTCGGCGATCAAGCATGAAAATATGCTCGCGCCGCACGCCCATCGTGAGCAACAGACGCATGCAGGCGATAGCTGCCGAGCCAGCTCCTAGGCAGGTGATGATCGCCTCTTCCATGCACTTGCCTTGGATTTCAAGCGCATTGATCAACCCTGCAGCGGTTACAATCGCGGTCCCGTGCTGGTCATCATGGAATACTGGGATATTACATCGCTCAATCAGCGCCGATTCAATTTCAAAACACTCTGGGGC
>MEHZ011439528.1_pt1 | contig 14500 bp, 11 predicted proteins | sample 897221 | NCBI WGS metagenome assembly MEHZ01 (sample SAMN05514161, study PRJNA337945) | marine metagenome | isolation source: marine surface water | place: Arctic Ocean | collected 2007-12-13
GTCCCGGCAATTCATGGCGATGCCGGGGGCGTACGGGGCGCGGCCTGGCTATGGCCTGACAGCCCATGAGCGCGCCCGGGGAGGCATCGGGGCTTTGTCGTGACTGCGGTGCCGATCAACCACCGAACGCCGCACGTTGCCCTGCCTGTACGGCCCCGCGTGGACTGTTTCATCCTGAACTCAAAACCCTGTCCCTCGCACATCTGGATTGCGACGCGTTTTACGCGAGCGTCGAGAAGCGCGACGATCCATCTTTGCGCGACAAGCCTCTGATCGTCGGTGGCGGCCAGCGTGGCGTCGTGTCGGCAGCCTGCTACATCGCCCGGATCAAGGGGGTTCATTCTGCCATGCCGATGTTCCAGGCGCTCAAACTGTGTCCCGAGGCGACGGTGATCCGTCCGGATATGGAGAAATATGTCGTCGTCGGTCGCCAGGTGCGTGACCTGATGCGCGAGGTCACCCCGCTGGTCGAACCGCTTTCAATTGATGAAGCCTTTCTTGACCTGTCGGGCACCGAGCGGCTGCACCGGGCCTGTCCGGCAGAAGCTCTGATCCGCCTCGTGAACCGAATCGAGCGCAAGGTCGGCATCACGGTCTCGGTCGGGCTGAGCTACAACAAGTTTCTCGCCAAACTGGCTTCCGACCTCGACAAGCCGCGCGGCTTTGCCATCATTGGTGAAGCCGAGGCACTCGAATTTCTCGACGGCCAGCCTGTCACCCGCATCTGGGGTGTCGGCAAAGCTATGCACCGTAAGCTGAGTGCGGATGGGCTGCACACGATCGGTCAGCTGCGCAGCGTTGATGACGCCCGTCTGGTCGCCCGGTACGGCGCCATGGGCCACCGTCTGGCGAATTTCAGCCATGGCCGGGACCCCCGTCAGGTGACGCCCCATTCCCTGCCAAAGAACATTTCCAACGAGACGACATTTCGCCAGGACGTCGCCGACCCGACAGAACTGATGCGCCGCATGTGGCCGCTGTGCGAAAAGCTTTCGGGACGGCTCAAAGCCCGCGATCTGGCCGGGCGCACCGTGATAGTGAAGCTCAAGACATCGGCGTTTCGCACCCTGACCCGTTCACAGGCCCTGCCCGCCCCCACCCAGCTCGCTGAGACGCTTTATCGGTGTACCGAGACCCTCATCGCCCATGCGGTCGAGGCCGCGCCCCACGGGGCTGCATTTCGGCTGATCGGGGTTGGATTCTCGAACTTCGCCGATGCGCGGGATGCCGATCCACCAGATCTGGCCGATCCGGATGCAGCCCACCGCAAACGGGTCGAGCAGGTGATGGACGAGGTCCGCGGCAAACTCGGCCCGGATTCAATTTTAAAAGGTCGCGGGCTCAAGCCACCCAAGACACAGACCCGCGATCCACGCGGTTAGCGACAGGTCGGGCGGTCGAGTTCGTCTATTTTGACCAGGGCAGCGATCAGAGTGAATTCGCCGTAATCAAATTCGAAGCGCCGCACCACACCGTTATCCTGCAGCAGCTGGGTCATCTCAAATTCGGGCTCCTCGCTGCCCGCCGCATGATCCCGCCCGTCAAACATTGCCAGGCGCACAGGCCACCATTTGTGATCGGTTATCGCTCCGAACTTGCTGACAGTCTCTTCCTCGGCGGCGCGCGGTTTACCCAGGATCAGGGCGTTGGCTTCCATCGGCGACATATCCGGCTGGGAACCATCGAAATAATGGTTGAACGACCGCACTTCGCCCCGCGCGGCGGCATTGAGGACCGAGATCGTGTGCTCATAGGGGAACACCGTATCGGCGGGCAGATCAACCGCGGTGCCAATCGGGGCCAGGTAGCGCGCCTTACCTGGCTGACCGGGTCCCGGGCGCTTGGCCTTGCCGCGGACTTTCTCGATGGTTTCACCGCCGATTCGGGTTTCGGATTCGAAGCTGTACTCCGTGCCATCAGCGCGCTCGAATGCGGTCAGCACCACTTCGGATTCGATCGGGGTGCCTTCTCTCGGTGCCATACTGACCACCAGGCGCTGATTGGTGCTCCAGCCCTCGCAGGCCTCGCGCCATTCGGCGACCATCCGGCCGCGGGCGTCAACAATTTGAGAATCGGCTTCGACCCGACCGATGCGGATTTCGTAGAACGCCCGATGGGACACGTGAGCAACACCGATTCCCTGCGCAAAAACGGTGGAAATAGTGCTCGTGTACGCAACCGCAAAAACAGCCGCGAAGAAAGAAAGGATCAGGGAATTTCGCATAAACTCATTCTAGCCCGAAAGGCTGGCGCACACGCATGACGAAATCGTTAGCTGGCGGCCGCCATCTGCACCAGGCCGGGCGCCTGTTGCTTCAGGATCCAGGCGTCCTCAAATCCGGCGCGCTGGACGGCGTCCAGAGGCGCTCTAACGACCACCCGGTGCCAGGTCCGACCCTCGGCCTCAACAACATGCACCTGAGCGTTCAGAGCCGCGTGGCGGCGTGCCAGTCTTTCAGCGTTGTCGCGATACTTGAAACTGCCGATCACCGAAACAAAATGCGGGGTCGACGGCGCGGCTACAATGACAACCGGGGCCACGACCTCGGCGACCTGATAAGCCGGAGGGGATTTTGGCGCCGCGCTGGCAAAACGCCCATGATCTTCCGTAATTTTAGCTGTGATATTTGCGGTATTTTCGGCCGGAACCTCTTCGGTCCAGCGCACTGAAGCCTGAGCATAACCGGTGGCGTCGATCGGTTCGGCGACGGAAACGATTCCCGGTCCGAAGCCCTCAACGAAACTGGCAATCTCAGCGGGGACAACAAGCGGGTCATCTGCGGGGGTAAGCACGGGGGCAAACACAGCCTCGCTTGGGCTCACGGCTGCGACGAAGGCCGCGCCATCATCAACGACGAAATCCTGACAAATCGAGCGGTCCTGGACGGCCCGGAACAAGGCGCAATCCTGAGACGCGACTTGGGAAATGGCATGGTCGGTAGCGCTTTTCCCCGAGACCAGGTAACTCACCCCGTCCAGCGCCCAGGAGGCCGCGGTAACGGCGGGCGGTAAACCGCATCCCCCGAGTAAAATCGGCAAGCCGATCATGGCTAAAGATTTTCGCATTGCTGAGCCCCCCACTGGCTGAGAAGGCCACAATGGACAAGAGCGACTCGATTTGGGAAGAGAAAAATGAAGACAAGCGTCTAAAATATTAGATTCATTGGTTTTTGTGGCTATTCCCATGCAACGAGGAAACACCGTTAACCAACTAAACGCAATAAAATCAATAACTTGAAAGAAATGAGGCCAGATTAAATCAAGCAATAAAACTATGATGTTTTTCAATGGTTTATCGATTCACTTCAGCCGAACCAAAACCCGGCTGCCGTCCCGGTGTTCCCACCGGGAACGGCAGAGGATTTGGGTCATGCGATATCGAGTACCACATTGCCCATGTGTTTGGCCTCTTCCACCATCTGATGGGCGCCCACGATTTCATCGAGAGAGAACCGCTTGGCGATGGTGGTCTTAAGAGTCCCGTCGGCGAGCATCTTGTTGAGTGCTGCCACCCCTTCTTCGCGCTCGGCATCATCGATCATGTAGACGATAAACCATTTGAGCGAAGCCCATTTGACGATGAAATCCTGGGCCGGAACGCTGGCCATCAGATCATTGGTGCCATAGACGATCACCGTGCCCTTCGGGGCGAGAATCTGGCCGTACATCGGCGCGTTGGCAGAGATGTTCAGCTCAACGATCCGGTCTGCACCCTTGCCGTCGGTGATCGCCAAGATGCGTTCGGGCACGTCCTCTGTGCGGTAATTCACCACCTCGTCGGCGCCGGCTTCACGGGTATAGGCAGCTTTCTCATCGGAACTGACGGTGGTGATGACCCGGGCACCGTTGGCCTTGGCGACCTGGATGGCATGGTGGCCGACCGCGCCGGCACCGCCCTGAACCAAAATCGTCTGGCCGTCGACCGGACCATCGAACATCACCGCGCGATGGGCGGTTAAAAAAGGAATGCCAAAACAGGCCGCGTCGGCCATATCCACCCCATCGGGCAGATCGATGACGTATTTGGAGCCGGTGCAGATATATTCTGCCGCGGTCCCGAAGGGACGCATCCACTGGCCATTCATCAGCCAGACCCGCTTTCCGACCCGGCTCGCATCAACCCCGTCACCGACAGCATCGATCACCCCGGCACCATCGCTCTGGGGAATGATCAGAGGGAACGGGATGTTGCCACCCCGGCCGCGCAGGCGGGCCTTCCAATCAGACGGGTTTACCCCTGACGTCTGCAGCTTGACCCGCACTTCGCCCGGACCGGGCTCGGGTGTCGGCTGTTCGCCCACGGTCAGAACCTCATCGGCGGGTCCCAGTTTGTCGTAAAATGCTGCGCGCATCGGATGCTCCCTGTTTTTGCTAATTCATGTTTGTTGCGTTGCGAGAGATATATGTCAGCCATGCGGCGATAGCCACTGGCTCTTTGCGCAAATCGACCCATTTCAGGAGGGGTCGAGAACCGCCCGAACCCAAGCCGCCGGGGGCCTGCCATGAAGTCACCAGCCGATCCGAACACCAGCGCCCGGATCCCCGGGCATACGCCGGTGATCCGCGCCAGTCCCCGGCCCAGGGCAACCCGTTCGGCGGTCTGAGCAGCGCGCAGGGAGAGGTTGCGGGTGATCTCTGTATCCAGACGCGCTTGCAAGACAGCACCCGCTGTTGCTGCGTTCAGGTCCCGGGGCAGGCCTGTGGGCGTGCGGGCGAACAAGCTTGGTTTCGGGGTTAAGCGAACAAATGGCCGTGCCGGGACAGCTTCAGCGGCTTTCAACCCAGTGCTGATCTCCCCCAACGCCGCCAGACTGGCTTGCAGACTGCGCGAGAGATGGGAAATCTCCCGACCCAGGGCCGCCCGTTCCGCCGCGGTTCGGGCCTGTTCAGCATCTGCCGCCGCCAAGGCCTCAACCGAGTTCGCCAGAGCGTCTTCCGACGGCCGTGCTGCCAGCAGTTTGCGCAACACCGCCAGCTCGGCGGTGTGCTGGGACTGTAACGCGGCGCGGCCCGACACCGTCCGATTCTGCGCCTGGCGCAGCCGGGTTTCCGTCTGGGTCAGGCGGCGTTGCAAATCACCGATCTCCCGCTGAGCTGCCGCGCTGTCCACGTCGCGCTGCGCCCGGGCAGACATCGCCTCGTAATTCTCGACCGTCAGCCCTGCTGCCTCGATGGTGTCGTGCATGCGCGCGCGCATTTCCTCGAACAGATCGCTGGCCCGCTCGGGCCGCTCGGCGATGTTCGCCGCCGTGATCCGGGGCATGTATTTGTCCCGCAGACCGCTCACCCCATGGGCCGCTCGGGCAAAGGCCTGAAGGCTCGGACCGGCGCCGGTCTCCCCCGCGGTCATCAGGGGTGCGGTGGCGGCAGACAGGAAGGGTCTGGGCTGAATTTTGGGCGGTGCCGCCGACCTGACGTCGGAAGATGAACCAGATTGGGCCAACGCACCGGTGCCATGCACCAGTACAACCACGGCAATCGCCGCCCCCGCCCTGGCAAAGAACATACGCGCCACTGATTCCAGACCTGACATAATCGATCTCCCGTTTCTTTTTCGCGCGAACCGACCGGCACCAAGACCGGGCCGGACATACGATTTCGCACACCACCACCCTGACGGCAGCACGCTTAGGAGAGCGTTAAGAATTGGGAAAGTTTTAAGGGATTAGGCTTTGGGCCTCGCCTAGGCGGCCCCCGCCGCTTCGATATGCGCAAACAAGGCCGCATCGAAATCAGTCGGATTTTCCAAATTCGAAATATGGGAGGCCGGGTCCAAAATCACACAGGCGGAGCCGGTGACGGCCGCTTGCATTTCCTGGGAAGCGGCGGGTGGTGTGCTGCCGTCGCTGGCACCCGTCATGAACAGGCTCGGCACCGAAATCTCGCCCAGGCGCGGCGAATAGTTCAGGCCCTGCAGCGCGCCCGCACAACCCGTGTAGCCTTCGACTGACGTCTCGCGGATCATTTTGCGCACATGGTCCATCAACGGCGCATTCGAAGCGACTTTCTGGAAATCCTCGGTAAACCAGCGCGCCACGGTCGGCTCGACCAAGGCTTCCATGCCATTGTCCCGGGCGAGCGCGATGCGATCCACCCAGGGTGCCGCCCATTCCGGGTTCGCAAACGGGCGCGCGTCACAAGCAGACAGGCTCAGCAGCCGGTCTCCATGTTCGATTGCCACGCCCAGCCCGGTCATCCCGCCCAGAGACAGGCCCACATAATGGGCCTTATCGATGCCCATGGCGTCCATCAGCGCGATCACGTCGCCGACCAGAACATCAAAGCTGTAGGGCCCCGGGGCGGCCTCGGTCTGGCCATGGCCGCGGGTGTCATAGCGCAGGATCCGGTAGCGGTCCTTGAGCTGGGCGACCTCGGTGTCCCACATGGAAACGTCGGTGGTCAGGGAGTTGGAAAACACGATCCAGGGGGCGCCTTCCGGACCATCAAGTTCGTAGCGGAAATTGACGCCGTTCAGTTCGATATTCATGTCGCGCAAGCCCTGTTCAGATATTAAAAAATCGGCCGGACTTTAGCCTTGTACGAAGGCGCATACTAGCGATGCTGCTCCATTTTCGCGGAAATCTTCGCCCGCCAGGCTTCGGCCATCATGAAGCCTTCCGTGGCCCGGCAATGTTCCTCGGTGAGCCGGCGAACTTCATCCGCCGACTGGGTCAAATCGACCGGATGACCATGGGGCTGGGGCACGTACCACGGGGTGTGAGTGTAGCACTCGATCCGGTTGCCATCGAGATCATGGAAATAGAACGACCAGGCGTTGCCATGGGTGATGACCCGGTCGACGTCCTGTCCGGCGCTAGTGACGCGCACGTAAAGCGCCTGCAATTCCTCAAGGGATTCCAGCAGGAAGGAAATCTGCTGGGCGATCATCTTGTCCGCATCCGCCTTCGGATCCCCGGGCTGAACCAGCACGAACTGGTGATGCTCGAACGGATCATTGGACATGAAAACGATGCGTGCGGGCGGGTCACCGTAGGTTCCCTCGTCGGTGATCGTAAGCCCCATGGGCCCGGTATAAAAATCGAGCATCGGCGCAATATCCCGGGTGAACAGACCGAGATGGGCGAGCTTGGGTTTGGGGATGGTGGTCATGGGAGCAATCACTGTCAGCAGATGTGACCGGCATTATACCCGGACACACGCCCGCAACCCAGAGACAGAAACGCAGATCACCCTTACAACTTCGGCAGCACCTTGCGCAGGTGCAATTCCCGCAGGCGCTCATCGGGCACTTCGGCCGGGGCGTTCATCATCAGATCTTCTGCGCGCTGGTTCATGGGGAACGCGATGACCTCGCGGATATTCGGTTCGTCGGCCAGCAGCATAACAATGCGGTCGATGCCCGGGGCGGAGCCACCATGGGGCGGGGCGCCGAAGCGGAAAGCGTTGAACATGCCGGCGAACTCGTTCTCCACCACCGCGCGGTCATAGCCGGCGATCTCGAAGGCTTTGAGCATGATCTCCGGGCGATGGTTCCGGATCGCGCCGGATGACAGCTCGATGCCGTTGCAGATGATGTCGTACTGGAAGGCCAGGATATCCAACGGGTCTTTCGTCTCCAGCGCTTCCATCTCGCCCTGGGGCATGGAGAACGGGTTGTGGGAGAACTCGATTTTGCCGGTGTCCTTGTCGGCCTCAAACATCGGGTAGTCGACGATCCAGCAGAAATCGTAGCGGCCCTGGGCGATCAGATCGAGGTCTTCGCCGACCCGGGTGCGCGCCTTGCCAGCCAGATCAGCCGCCGTGGCCGCATCCCCCGCAGAGAAGAACACCGCGTCGCCGTCCTTGGCGCCGGTCAGTTCCTTGAGCTTCTCGAGGCGCTCGCCGGTGACGAATTTGGCAATGGGGCCCTTGCCCTCACCGTTTTCGAGAATGATGTAGCCGAGCCCCGGTGCGCCCTCTTCCCGGGCCCAGTCGTTGAGCTTGTCGAACCAGCTGCGTGGCTGGGCGCCGCCGCCCGGCGCGGGAATGGCGCGGACCGTGCCGCCCTTGGCGATCAGCCCGGCGAAAATCTTGAAGTCCGAGCCGTCGAAGACTTCCGCGACGTCGGCGATGATCAGCGGATTGCGCAGATCAGGCTTGTCGTTGCCGTATTTCAGCATCGAATCTGCATAGGCAATGCGCGGGAACGGGGTCGAGGTGACCGGCCACGGGGTTTCCCGGTTAAAGCCAGCGAATTCCTCGAACACTCCGGCGATCACCGGCTCGATGGCGTTGAAGACGTCATCCTGGGTGGCAAAGGCCATTTCGAAATCAAGCTGATAGAACTCGCCGGGCGAGCGATCCGCACGGGCATCTTCATCGCGGAAACACGGCGCGATCTGGAAATACTTATCGACGCCCGCGACCATGAGCAGCTGTTTGAACTGCTGCGGGGCCTGGGGCAGCGCGTAGAACTTGCCGGGATGCAGGCGGGACGGAACCAGATAATCCCGCGCGCCCTCTGGTGAGGAAGCTGTCAAAATAGGCGTTTGGAACTCCCGGAACCCGCCCTCGATCATGCGGCGGCGGATCGAGGAAATCACGTCGGAGCGCAGCAGGATGTTGCGGGCGACTTTCTCCCGGCGCAGATCCAGATAGCGATAGCGCAGGCGCAGTTCCTCGCCGGTATCCTCGTCGGAATTGACCTGCAAAGGCAGAACATCGGCGGGAGATTCGACATTCACCTCGACGAGCTGGACCTCGATGCGCCCGGTGGGGATCGCGTCGTTGATGGTCTCGCCCGTCCGGGCCACAACAGGACCGGAGATGGTGAGAACTGATTCCACCCGCGCCTCTTCGACGATCTTGAACAGGGGACTGGACGTGTCGATCACGCATTGGGTGATCCCGAACGAATCACGCAGATCAACGAAGAGCAAATTGCCGTGATCGCGTTTGCGATGGACCCAGCCGGACAGGCGGACGGTCTTACCGGCATGGTCTTCGCGCAGCTCGCCGCAATTATGGGATCGATACGGATGCATGGTCGCTCTCGGAGTGTTCTGGATGGGGGAATACGCAGGATTTGCGCGGATATACGCGCTTTCACCGCGCGCCGCCACTGGCCATGGAACGCGGGTGCATGTCAAGGGTTGGTGCACCCGAGGACAACCCGGCCCCGCGCGCGCCCAGAGCGCCCTTACGTCGACCTAAACCTCATGCTGAGCCTGTCGAAGTATGAGGTTGCGCCCTCGTCCTTCGTCAGGCTCAGGATGAGGGCAATCTGAGACTGGTGGGTTACCTGGTTCGAATTGCTTGAACTTGCTCCATCTTCACGACCCGCGTGAAACCCTGTAGAAACACTTCCATGCAAGTCATCACAAATACCGGTGCGCTCACCGCGTTCTGCGAAGCGCTGAAAACCGCTGATTACATCACTGTCGATACCGAGTTCATGCGCGAGAGCACGTTCTGGCCGATCCTCTGTCTCGTGCAGGTGGCCGGGCCCGAGGACGAGGCGATCATTGATCCCCTTGCCGACGGCATCGATTTGTCCCCGCTTTACGATCTGATCGCGGACGAAAACGTGCTCAAAGTGATGCACGCCGCCTCTCAGGACATCGAGATTTTCCACCATTTCGGTGGGGTCACGCCGCAGCCGCTTTTCGACACCCAGATTGGTGCCATGGTCGCCGGGTTCGGGGACCAGGTCGGTTATGAAGGCCTGATCGCCAAACTGGTCAAGGTGCAGCTCGACAAGGGCAGTCGGTTCACGGACTGGTCCGCGCGGCCTTTGTCAGACTCCCAACTCGACTACGCTCTTGCCGACGTCACCCATCTGCGGGTGGCCTACGAAAAGCTCGTTGCGATTATCGAAGAGAATGGCCGCCTTGCATGGGTCGAGCAGGAAATGGTCAAGCTCGCCGCGCCCGAGAAATACGAAGTCCGGCCCGAAGAGGCCTGGCGTCGCCTGAAGCCGAAACGGGCCCAGCCGCGCTATCTCGCCGTGCTGCAGGCCGTCGCCGCCTGGCGCGACCGGGAGGCCATGTCCCGGGACATGCCGCGCAACCGGATCCTGCGCGACGATGTGCTGTCCCAGATCGCCGCCCGCCCGCCAGACAACGCCAAGACGCTGTCGCGGGTACGTGGCATTCCGAAAGGGTTTGTCGAAGGCAAATTGGGTCGCGGCCTGATGGACGCAGTCGACGCCGGTCGCGACCTGCCCGAGGGCGAGGCCCCTGTGCTGCCCGCGCTGGTCGATTTACCACCGGGCGCCGGGCCCCTGATGGATTTGCTCAAAGTGCTGCTGAAATACAAATGCGACACCCATGACGTGGCCCAGAAGCTGGTCGCCACCATGGCTGATCTGGAAGCCGTCGCTGCCAGTGACGATGCCGATGTGCCGGCTCTGCAGGGCTGGCGACGTGAGGTCTTCGGGGACGATGCGCTGCGGCTCAAGCACGGTGAAATCGCGCTGGGTGCCGGACACGGCAAGGTTCGGATGGTCGAGATCGGTGATCCGGCCTAAGGCCGCGAAACGCTAAAGCCTTTAGTCCTCGCCCAGGCCCTCGATCTTCGCGGTCCGGCCGAATTCACGGGCCAGCGCACCAAACCGTGCCCGCACCACATCCCCGACCAGTTCGGCGTGACCATCCCTCATGTTCAGGGTGAGCGTATCCCCGGACAGCAACAGCGACGCCCCATCGAGCAGGCGCGCATGGCCCGCGGTTAAGGTCTCGGCCAAACGCAGCGCGGCCCCAAGCCGGCGCGACCAGGCGATATCGACTTCACTCAGCAACGCTTCGGCTGTGCGCAGGGCCTGATCATTCATCGACCCGCCATAACGGCGATAGACCGCAAGAGCGATCCGGGTCTTTTCGGCGTGGCCGAGGGCGAGTAGCGGCAGGCGTAGGATACGGAAATAGACCTGCTCGGCGCGATAATCAGGATGCTCATGCCAACCGATATCGCCGAGCAGACAGGCCGCCTGGCGCAGGCGTTTCTCGGCAGCAGAATCATCGGCAAAGAGCGGCGTCACCCAGTCAAACAGCGCACTGCCGGCCCCTGGGAAACGGCTTTCCCGATTGGCCATCTCTTCGCAGGCCACGATCAGCGGGTCTTCAGCCTTGGCCTCGGAATCCAGCGCGTCAAAGGCTTTGCCTTCCCGAATGCCCAGAGCAGAAAACACGATATTGTCGGCCCCCGACCCCACGATCAGGCGCTGCAGAACGGCAGCTGCGATCGGCAGGGATTTGGCGCGAGATTTGGAAACCGCCTCGATCCCCAACAGGGATGATGCGCCGAGCCCGGCGATCACGTCGCAGAACTCCGCGGCCTCCCGGGCGCTGATCTGATAATTGTGGATCACCCGAAGCGGGTAGCCGGTCTGGACCATGTGCAGTCGCGCCAACGCACGCCAAGCCCCACCGACAATATAAATCGCGCCATCCACCGCCGCCCGGGTCAACCACTCGATATCCGCGAGAGCGTCATCGACGCTACGGCCCACTTTCGCCCGGTCATCGCCCACGGTCGCGAGCAAGCGCAATGGGCCCAGCGGCAAGGTCACAAACGAACTCACCTCCCCGTCTGCGAGGGCGGCAAGTTCCAGACTGCCGCCCCCGAGATCAGCAACGATCCCCTTAGCGTCTGGCAGGCCGCACACCACGCCCGCGGCGGCCAGGCGGGCTTCCTCTTCCCCGTCGAGCTGCTGCACCGGGCGATCGAACATATCCTCAATCTGCTTAAGGAAGGGCGGACCGTCTTCGGCCTCCCGGGTCGCGGCCGTCGCCAACAGGGCGGTGTCGGCGATATCCATGGAGCGGGCGATCGCGGCAAAGCGCGGCAGATTGGCCAGCGCCCGGGCGACGCCCTTCTCGTGCAGGCGACCGGTCCGTGCGAGATCCGTTCCGATGCCGCAGATCACTCGCTCGTTGAACACGGCGACCGGCGCGCGGGTACGATCCCGGAAGACGACCAGACGAATGGAGTTCGAACCGATATCGACGACCGCGGAAGGGCGCAGCGGCCGTTCGGCAGGATCAGCTACCATGAGTGCGGATTCCGGAGTTTCCTAGTCGGGCTGGACAAGTAATTGCGGCGCGCTGCCGGGTTTTTTCAACGCGCTGCCGCGCCCGGACAGGCTCGGATTTGTCATGAAATAGTGGTGCGCGCTGAATGGTTCTGGCTCGCCGCTGGTGTCGGTCCGGGAATAAGTGCCGTCGGCCCTCATATTCCAGCTTTGAGCGCGATCGAGCAGATTCGCAACCATGATCTGGTCGAGAATCTGTTCGTGCACAGTCCCGTGCTCGATCGGCACCATCAGTTCGACGCGACGGTCGAGATTACGCGGCATCCAGTCCGCCGAGGAGATGTAGAGTTTCGCATTTTCGTTGGGCAGCTCCTCGCCGTCACCAAAGGCGGCAATCCGCCCATGCTCAAGGAAGCGCCCGACGATGCTCTGGACTTCGATATTCTCGCTCAAGCCGGGCAAGCCCGGGCGCAGGCAGCAAATCCCTCGGATCACAAGGCGGATGCTCACCCCGGCCTGCGAGGCGCGATACAGAGCATCGATGATGTCCCCATCGACCAGACTGTTTAGCTTGGCCCAGATTTCCCCCGTCCGCCCGGCCTGAGCGTGGGCGATTTCCGCCTCGATTCGCTCCATCAGGGTGTTGCGCAGGGTCAGCGGTGCGACCGCGACCTTCTCCAGACCCTCGGGGGGGGCATATCCGGTCATGTAATTGAACACTCGCGAGGCGTCCCGACACAGCACCTCATCCTGGGTAAAATAGCTGAGATCGGTGTAACTGCGGGCGGTGATTGGGTGGTAATTGCCGGTGCCGAAATGCACATAGCTGCGCAGATCCGAGCCCTCCCGGCGATGCACTAGGCTGATTTTGGCGTGGGTTTTCAGATCGATAAATCCGTAGACGATCTGCACGCCGGCGCGCTCAAGCTCACGGGCCCAGCGGATATTGGCCTCTTCGTCGAACCGGGCCTTCAGCTCAACCAGGGCGGTGACGTTCTTGCCCGCCTCGGCCGCCTCGATTAGGGCGTGCACGATCGGGGAATCTTCCGAGGTGCGATAAAGCGTCTGCTTGATCGCGACCACCTGCGGGTCGCGCGCAGCCTGGCGCAGAAACTGGACCACCACATCGAAGGATTCGAACGGGTGATGGACGACGATGTCCTTGGCCCGAATGGCGGCAAAACAATCCCCGGCGAAATCCCGAATGCGCTCGGGGAAACGGATGTTGAACGACTGGAACAGCAAATCCGGACGCTCATCGATGATCAGTTCCAGAGTTCGGTCCAGCCCCGGCAAGCCTTCGAGAACAAACACGTCGCGCGCGTCGACATCGCTTTGATCGGTGACAAAACTGCGCAGACGTTCGGGCATGTCCCCGTCAAAAGTCAGGCGGATGACCGAGCCACGGCGGCGGCGCTTCAGGGCACTTTCGAACAGCCGAACGAGATCTTCGGCTTCTTCGAGGACTTCAATATCGCTGTCCCGGATGACCCGGAACGTGCCGTGGCCGCGCAACTCGAAGCCGGGAAACACCCGCCCCAGAAACAGGGACACACAACGTTCGAGCAAGATAAAACGGGGCCGGTTTCCGGGCAGCCGAATGAAACGCTCAATCTGCCCCGGCAAGGGCAGCAGGCCGATCATGTCGCGCTGGTCGTTGTCTCGATAAAGCTCCATCGCCATGGCCAGACCCAGATTGGGAATGAACGGGAACGGGTGAGCCGGGTCGACGGCCAGCGGTGTGAGCACCGGGAAAATTGTGCGCATGAAGCGCTCTTCCAGCCAGGTCTCCTCCTCCGCGGTCAGGTCCGACGGCTCGACCACAGTCACGTCCTGTTCGCACAACTGGTCGACCAGCGAACGCCATATCCGCTGCTGTTCGCTCATCAGCGCCCCCGCCCGGGCATAGATCTGAGCGAGCTGCTCACTGGGGCTTAGCCCGTCCTGGCTCGGCGTCGTGATCCCGGCGGCGACCTGGCCTTTCAGGCCCGCAACGCGGACCATATAGAACTCGTCGAGATTGGAGGCGGAGATAGACAGGAAGCGGACCCGCTCGAGCAACGGATGAGAGGCGTTTTCGGCCTCCTCAAGAACGCGCTCGTTGAAGGCCAGCCAGGACAGCTCGCGGTTGATGAACCGATCAGTGGAATCCAGCCCGACAGCGGCGCTGGAATCAGCAAACGGAATTGTGTCTTCAGAGACCACGGGAAAACTTTTCGCCAGAGTTGGAGCCGGTTCAGGGCCCGGTAAATGCCTAGGCTAACGCGAAGTCACCTTGTCTGCAATTTGTAGCAATGCCGTGAGAGGCGGGTTGGCGCCGGTCCTAACCGCCAATTTCGGCAAGCACACCGCGCGCCAACGGCACCGTGATGGGGCGGGATTGCTCGAGGGCTGAAGCATCGATCGCCGCTACAATTTGGGACACGGCCGCAAAGGACCGCTCCATCCGGGGCACCAGATAGGTCCCCACATCCTCCCCCACCCGAAGCTGGCGGTCGCCGAACTGCTTGACTAGCAACGCCCCCAAGA
>MEHZ011514950.1_pt1 | contig 14487 bp, 14 predicted proteins | sample 897221 | NCBI WGS metagenome assembly MEHZ01 (sample SAMN05514161, study PRJNA337945) | marine metagenome | isolation source: marine surface water | place: Arctic Ocean | collected 2007-12-13
CCGACCGCCGTTGCATTGGCGGACCAATATCGAGACCTCACCTGGACCGAGGTAAACGACACGCTGAATCGCTGCGCCAACCTGTTGCTGTCCATGGATCTAGGTCCCAAGCGACGCATTTCTGTCTTTTCTGAAAACGCCGGCGAGACTGCACTGGCCCACCTCGGCGGGCTCCTCGCCGGATGTTCGACCGTGCCGGTGAACTTCCACTTAACCGCCGAAGAAGCCGCGTACATCGTTAGCGACAGCGAGTCACAGGTCATCTTCTGCGATGAGTCAACAGTGACTCGGGCTCAGCATGCAGCACGCGAAGCTGGTATCGAGACCATCATCATGTGGGGCGCGAACCGTCCCGACGGCGTAGACGACTGGCGCGAGTGGCTCGACACCGGATCCTCAGAGCATCCGCCGCTCGAAACGAAACCGCTGCCCAATCTGCTCTACACCTCGGGCACAACCGGCTTACCCAAGGGCACCGAGCTCCCACCAACGATGTTTGCTGGCGGCGGCAACATGGCCGAGCACCTCGAGACGCTAAAAAAGAACCGGCTCGCTCAATTTGGCACCCACCTCGTCGTCGGGCCGATGTACCACACGGGCCCTCTAAGCGGCATGCGACTGCTCGTTGCTGGCGTGTCATCGGTGATCCGCGGCCGCTTTGATGCCGAGGCCACGCTGGCGGCGATTGACAAATATAAGACGACCACGACCGTCATGGTGCCTACCCACTTCGTTCGCATGCTGCAACTGCCCGATGAGGTCAAGGCGAAGTATGACGTCTCATCGATGAAGCTGATCGCTCACACAGGTGCAAAATGTCCGATCGACGTTAAGCGGCAAATGATCGACTGGTTCGGGCCGGTCTTCAGCGACTCGTACGGCGCCAGTGAGGTCGGCACTACCTGCTCGATCAACAGCGCAGAATGGCTCGAACACCCTGGTTCGGTTGGCAAGGCCATCGCTCCATTCACCGCCATGGTCCTGGACGACGACAACAACGAGCTTCCGCCAAACACCGAAGGGCGTCTCTATTTCAAGGATGCAACCGGCCGCGGCATTGTGTATCCCAACGATCCTGAGAAAACCGCCGACGCCCATATTGCCCCCGGCGTATTCACCCTTGGCGAGATCGCCTACATGGACGATGACGGCTACGTCTACCTAACTGACCGCTTTAGCGACATGGTCGTGTCCGGTGGCGCAAACATCTACCCGGCCGAGGCTGAACTCATCTTGATCGATCATCCACAGATCTCCGACATCGCCTGCATCGGCGTGCCTGATCCTGACATGGGCGAATCGCTAAAGGCACTCGTCATCCCCACTGATGCAGACAACCCGCCTGACCAAGCTGTCATCATCGCATGGTGCAAGGAACGGTTAACTTCCTACAAGTGCCCCCGATCGGTTGACATTGTTGAGTCCGTCGGACGCAACACCATGGGCAAGATCAACAAGCGCAAACTCCGAGCCCCTTACTGGGAGTAGACCGGCTGGCAGCATTCTTCAGCACACTCCGCCGTCAAGCTCCACACCGACCCAGCCCACGAGATCGATGGACAGCTGAGTAATGGGCACCTTGGCGTTGCCGCACGCGCTCTCGGCACGCTCGTAGGGAACGAGACCCAAAACACGACCACTGGCAATCTCGTTTCGGCTGCCCTACAGCGGGCCCAGGCGTTGGGCCGAGCCGATGGACTCAACCTCGACGTCGCGAATCTGGAGCGGGTCTTGTCCCCAGCCAAGATCAAGCAAGACTTCGCAAACCCCACGTCAAACACCAAAGGCGTGGAATCCAGCGTGGCGTTATTCGGTCTGTTCACTCGTGGTACTGCAGCCCGCTCTCATCGTGGCGGGCCTGGTGGCCTCATTGCCTGTTGCCAACATGGTTAACAGGCCAGCATCGGTCCAACAGTTCGTGCCCATGATGACGATCAGAAACTTGGCAGCCTGGCAATCTCTACCAGGCTGTTTGCGCTCTTCGGCTCGCTGATCTCGTGGCGACAAGACCAAGCCCAAGTCTTGTTGCCCGTCCTTGCCCCACTCATCGTCGCCCACGGCCTAATCGGACTAGGCGAGATCGCCATTCGCTTGGGCTGCTTGTGCTTGGCGTCTATCTACTTTTCTAATTCGCCGGGCGTGTCTAGGAGTTCACCCTTCTACGCACCGGCTTGCGGCTCGGTTGGGGCGAAGTTATCTGCCTCAGCCACGGCTAGATCGTCGGCGTAGCGCCCGGTTGAGTCGCCACCCACCTATTGGGTCTCTCTCCCTGGGCTGAAGCCCACCACGCTGGTGCCGCTAGCGTAATCCACCGATATGGCAACACAAATGACGACCGCCGAGTTCCTTGGACTCACCAAACAACCCGACGGATCACAGGTATTGACCGTGACCGACCAGCTGCTCGGAGGAGGGTCTGGGTCACTGTTCGGTGGTGTCGGTCTGGCCGCCGGACTCATCGCTCTCGAGGCCGCTGCGAGCCAGCCTCCTGTCTATATGACCTGCCAATTCGCCTCGACGGTCCAGCCACCAGACGAGCTCGTGATCACCACCGAAATTCTGACAAAGGGCCGCACTGTGTGCCAGGCCCGCTCGACAGGAACCAGCGCCAACCGAACAATTCTGGCACTGCTTGGCGCAACAGGGAATCGCAGCGAAGACCATCGCCGCACGTGGCGCCACATGCCCGAGGTTGCACCACCCGAAGCGTGTGAACCGCTGCAGCGTTTTCAAGACAACGAGTCGTTGCACAATCATGTCGACGTTCGGATGGCCCGCGGCATGTTCGGCTTCGCCCCTGAAGACGCCGTCGGTCGCGGCACCTCTAGCGGAGACGCATCGACGCTGTTCTGGACGCGGATGCCAAACGTTGCCCACGACGCTGCTGCCCTTGCGTTGATGGCCGACTACTTACCGTCAGCGGTGGGCAACTCGCTCGATCAACGGATCTTCTGCTCAAGCCTGGACAACACCATTCGGTTCGTCACGCCTCTCGAAGTCGATGAATCCAGCGAATGGGTGCTGTGCGAAAGCCATGTCGAGTTCGTGGCGGCCGGGTTCGCTACGAACCGAGGGTTCCTCTGGAGCCGCAGCGGCACACTTCTTGCGTCGGCCAACCAGTCGATGACCGCTGCGAACCCACGCGACTAGGACTCAGAGTCGTCGCCCGATTTGGCGGCACAGCTCGAAGCAGTGAAGGCTCAGCCCATGGCTGAAGACGTACTGCTCATCGACGACCCCGCCCCCAAGATTCGCCGACTCACGCTAAATCGACCAGACAAGCGCAATGCACTCGACGACAGTCTGCGAGGTGCACTGTTTGACGCTCTACGCGCCGGGGACCGGGACAAGGATGTCTCGGTGATGATTGTGCGAGGTGCAGGCAAATGCTTCTCGGCTGGCTACGACTTGAGCAAGCCGAACCGACCGGTCGAACGAGCAAGTGCGTACCAAGATGGCTGGTGGGCGCGCCATGTAGTGAACAACTGGTTCGAGATGTGGGACATGTCGACGCCCATTATCGGCCAAGTCCATGGCTGGTGCCTGGCCGGCGGAAGCGAGCTGGCAACCGCATGCGACCTGGTCTACGTGGCCGATGATGCACAGATCGGCTACCCACCCGTGCGTCTCATGTCGCCGCCAGACATGCAATGGCAGACCTGGATGATGGGGCTTCGCCGAGGCATGGAAGCCTTGTTAACTGGCGATGCCATGTCGGGGACCGAAGCGGTCGAGTCGGGGTACGCGAACCGCGCCTTCGCCGAGGGTGACTTGGATGACCAGGTACTGAAGATCGCCAACCGAATAGCAAAGATCCCACTCGACCTGCTGGCCATGAACAAGCGGTCAGCGCATCGCGCCATGGAAGCAATGGGCATCCGCGACGGCATCCGAGCCACCACCGAGCTCCAGGCGCTCGCCTTCCACCAGCCATCGTCACTGGCGTATCGCGAAGGGTTTGGCGAAGGCAATCTCACTGACAAGCTCAGCGAACGCGACGAAACTTTCGGTGACTACCGCACGTCCTAGCCCCCGCCCGTGTTGCTGGATAGACCGTCGACCTGCACAGCTCAGACTGGCCTTTTGTGTCTGACACAGATGGTGTAGCGATGACCTAGCGGGACCGCAGAGGTGGGAGCTCTAAAGCACCGTTTCGGTGAGGTACGAGCCGAAACGGTGGCTACCCATGACGCGGTTAGCTGGCTCGGCGTGACGAGATGACACCGGTGTCGAAGCCGGCCAGATGAAGTCCCCCGGCGAATCGGGCGTGTTCGATCTTGGTGCATCGATCCATGACCACTTGGAGATTCGCGGCTAGTGCGATCTCAGCGGCCTCGTTGGACACGATGCCAAGCTGCAGCCATAAGGTCGTTGCACCGATTGCTACAGCCTCGGCTGCGATGGCAGCACAATCGTCAGGTTTGCGAAACACATCGACCATGTCTGGCACTACCGGCAACGCCTCGAGCGAGGGGTAACAGGGGAAGCCATTGATTTCGGTTTCACGTGGATTGACCGGATACAGGTCAAAATTGCAACCCGAAGATGCCAAGTACGTCATCACAAAATTGCTCGAGCGCGACGGGTTCGAAGATGCTCCAACCACCGCGATTGAACGGGTCCCATCAAGGATCTGCTTGCGGCTCATGGCGCTGGGTTCACGATAGGTCACGGGCTAATTGTGCCCTGCGCCAGCCATACGCGCCAGCTGTGAGGCAAACTGACAGGGTGAGATCGCTACGCCGTCTACTCATCTGTCTAGCCGTAGCCACGGTATCGCTTGCTGCCTGCTCACCGACCACGGTGGTCGCTCGCGATGAACGCGCAACCGCGCCTCCAACAGATGGCAGCACCCAGGCCGACACCGAAACAGCAGATGACGCCGCTGATGACCGCGGCGCGCCCGACGACACGTCAACACCACGAGAAGTCGAAACAGCAGAGGGCTTTGGGTTGGGCGGCGCCGAGCAACTCCAAGGCCTGCTCGCTGACTGCGAAGACGGCAACGACCTGGCGTGTGACATCTTGTATCAGATATCGGCGTTTGACTCAGCAGAAGAGAATGCAGCTCTGACCTGTGGGGGCCGCATCGATATTGCTGTCGCCTTCTGTACTGCGGGTATCGACGCTGGCGAAGACGGACTCGTCTTCGATCCCGACAGTGCGAGACTGGAACGGGTGATCGAAGCGTGTCAGGTCGATGGCAATATGACGGCCTGCGACTTCCTGTACTACCGCTCACCTATCAATAGCGAGTTCCAAGAGATCGGCGGCACATGCGGTGGACGAGTCAACGTCGCAGTTCCGGACTGCCGGTCGATCATCGACGAGTAACCCAACACGCGGGTAGCGCCATCGGCCGCGTGGATCAACCTAGGGCTTGATCCAGATCCCACAGAATGTCGTCCAGGTCTTCGAGCCCGACGGACAGTCGCACCATGTCGCCACCAACTCCGGCCGCTGCCAGTTGGTCCTCGCTCAGCTGCTGATGGGTCGTCGAGGCCGGGTGGATCACTAGAGTACGGGCATCGCCGACGTTGGCCAGATGGCTAATGAGTTCGAGTTTCTCGATGAATGCCTGGCCTGACTCACGACCGCCCGTCACGCCAAAGGTGAAGATCGCGCCGGCACCACGCGGCAGATACTTGGCCGCCAACGAGCGATATGGCGAGTCGTCAAGGTCGGCGTGAGCGACCCAGCTGACTCGAGGGTCAGCGTCGAGCCATCGAGCGACAGCTTGGGCATTGCGTACATGCTCATCCATGCGCAGCGGCAGCGTCTCGAGACCCTGGAGCAGCATGAACGCGTTAAAGGGTGACAACGATGCACCCACGTCGCGAAGTTGTTCGGATCGCAATGCCATGCAATAGGCGTACTCGCCGAAATTGTCGTACCACTGCAAGCCGTTGTAGGTCGGGACGGGTTCAGTCATACGCGGAAAGCGCCCCGAGCTCCAGTCAAAGCTGCCAGCCTCGGTTACGACCCCGCCGATGCTGGTTCCATGGCCGCCAATGAACTTGGTGGCCGAGTGCACCACGATGTCAGCCCCCCACTCCATGGGACGGCACAGCCATGGAGTGGCGAAAGTCGAGTCGACGACGAGTGGCAGGCCATGGCTATGTGCCACGTCGGCCAGCACCTCGAGGTCAGCGACTGCCCCACTGGGGTTGCCGATGATCTCTGTGTACAACGCCTTGGTCTCTGGCCGGATCGCTGCAGCAAACGCATCGGCGTCGGTGTTTGGAACAAACGTGGTGTCAACCCCGAATCGACCCATGGTCGTATCGAAGAGTGTGTAGGTGCCGCCGTACACACCAGCGGCAGCAACGATGTGATCGCCAGCGCCCACCAGCGTCGACATGGCCAAGAAGGCAGCTGCTTGGCCGCTGGCCGTAGCTACGGCTCCAATGGCGCCTTCGAGGCTCGCCATGCGTTCTTCAAATGCTGCCGTGGTTGGGTTGGAGATCCGGCTGTAGATAGTCCCGAATTTCTGCAGCGCAAATAGGTCCGCAGCGTCGTTGGTATCTTCGAACACGAAGCTGGTCGACTGGTAGATGGGGACAGCTCGTGCCCCAGTAGCCGAGTCAGGCTGACCGCCAGCGTGCAGCGTGCGAGTCTTGAATCCGAATTCGTGATCACTCATCCCCTGCACTCTTCCACACCGCCATGGCACAAACGTGCGTGTTGTACCGGAGGTAGTACGCAGCTTCATACAGACGTGCGTGTTGTACCGGAGGTAGAACGTAATTTCACATGAAGCCGCCAAGCAGCGGTTGGAGGAAGGCAGCGATTCCGCCTTGCTCTGCGGTCGTGGTGACATGGTTGGCGGCCGCCTGTACCTGGGGGCGAGCATTACCCATAGCCACGCCTGTGCCAGCCCATTGCAACATCTCGATGTCGTTGCCGCCATCGCCAAACGCAAGAACGTCTGCCGCAGTCACGCCGAGATGTTCGACCAACACTTGCAGCGCCACCGCCTTGTTGTCGCCGCGTGGCGACACGTCGACAATCGGCAGGCCACCGAACTGCACCTGGCAGCGATCATCGATCAGCTCAGCCACCATTGCGGCCAGTTCATCTAGTCGATCGTCGTAGTCATCGTGAAATGGAATCACACGACGGACCTGGGAAAGATCGGCGGGTAGCGCATCGAGCACGTCGGGCACCGGAGGCACCGAATTCGTCTCGGGCACACGACGGTTGAAGCCGGGTTCTTCAAGAACCGTGTCACCAACCTCGACAGCAAACCCAACACCGGGCAGGCGAGAGCGCAGGCCATGGATGACGGGCAACACGACATCAGCCGGAAGGCAGCGGTCACGAAGTAAACGGCCGGTGGCGACCTCGAACAGTACCGAACCGTTGCCGCAGGCCATCCAGTCGGCACCGCCAACATGGTCGAGTGTGTATTGAGCTACCGCCAGCGGGCGGCCCGTTGCCAGCGCAATCGGGATGCCAAGGGCCCGCAGCCGAGACAACATCGCAACCGTGGATGGCGCGACATTGCCGACCCAGTCCACCAACGTGCCGTCGACATCGAACACAACCAGCTTCGGGATCTGCACGACGGCGAGCGTACTGTGGACACTTGCAGCGGCACGAGCACCACAAGATGAGCGCTGCGAAATGTGCCTAGCGCAATATTCACAGGGAGACCGTTATGACAAAACGACTTGAAGGCAAGGTAGCTGTCATCATTGGCGGCGCCAGCGGCTTTGGCCTGGCTACCTCCGAGCTGTTCGCAGCCCACGGTGCGCATGTGGTGATTGCCCAACGCCGTAGCGAGCTAGCCGCCGAGGTAGCTGATCGGCTCGGCGGTACTGGTGTGGCATGTGACATCACAAACTTCGACCAACTCGACGCAGTGACCGCAGAAATCATGTCCGACCACGGACACATCGACATCGGTGTCAACTATGCGGGCTATGAGCAGAGCACGCCGATCCGCGACCTGACACCGGAGATCTTGGAGCCAATGGTGCAGGTGCAGCTCACCGGTGCCATCTATTTCATCCGGGCAATGGGGAACGCTATGAGCGATAACCCGGGCGGAACAGGCGGATCGATCATCTCGACGTCGTCACTCACCGCTCAGAATCCAGGCAAAGGCTTAGCCGCCTACGCCTCGTCGAAGGCTGGACTCGAATATGCAACGCAGATCGCTGCACTCGAATATGGGCCCGACAATGTTCGGGTCAACTGCATCGCTGCGCACCTGATCGAAACACCAATGACAGCAGCGCACTTCACCAACCGGCTTGCCATCCAGGCCATCGAGAACCAGACGCCACTTGGGCGCATGGGCCATGTCGACGACATAGCCAATGCTGCACTCTTCCTGGCTGGCAATGAGTCGGGTTACATCAGCGGCGAAACCATCCGGGTCGACGGCGCTGCCTTCACCCAGAAGCTACCGACCGCACTCGACTACGAACTCCTCGCCGCCGCCAGACCCGACTTGCTCTGACATTCATCCCTCCGCCATTCATCCCTCCTGCGTCCGGAACCGTTCGAGCACAGAACCTTTGGCCGCGTTTGGGCTCACCACAACGCCCGCCGAACTAGGTTTGGTGCCACTGCTAACTCTCCGGGAGCGGAGGGACGAAGCGACCACGACGACTTGCATCGTGCTCCGTGCCAACGGATCCCGGCGCAGGAGGGATGAATCTCATGGCACGACTCGACGTACCCGACGGTGAGGGCCTGGAGGCCGCTCGCATCTGGAAGCTCGCACCCGATCTGCGCGCCGGCATGTCGGCAATGAGCGAAGCTATCTACGAGAACAGCAGCCTGCCGATACGCGAGCGCGAAGTCGCCCGGATGCGCATCGCCCAACTCAACCAGTGCCATGTTTGACTGAACACTCGAGCTGCATCGGCGATGCAGCAAGGTCTCGACGACGAGCTGTACAACCAGGTACAGAGCTACGTCACTAATGATTCGTTCTCGCCCCGCGAGAAACTGGCGATCGAATACGCCGAGCAATTCGCTATCGACCACACCATGGTTGGTGACGATCTCTGGTCTCGGTTGCGCGAGCAATTCTCTGATCAAGAGATGATGGAACTAACCATGACCAATGCGTTCTGCCTTGGTTTTGGCCGAGCCTTCCAGGTGCTAGATATCGACGTCGATTTCGACGTCTTGTGGTCACGGGAACCGAACCATACTCACTGAGTTTCCGCTCGCATTTCATCGCTGCACTCGGGCCGACGTTCATTGGATAAGGCCTTAACACCCTTGGCGGCCTCTTCGTCGCCTCCTCCCGCCCGTCCCTCGCTCCTGCCGATGTTTCACCGCTTGGCGGGACCGTCGACAGGAACAGCTCGCACAGCCGCAACGGAACAAGGCGGGCTAGTCCTGCTCGGGCCGACGTTCATTGGATAGTGCCTTAAGGCCCTTGGTCGGCCTCATCATCGCCTCCTCCCACTCGGCTGCCGCTGCTAAGTACGTAAGCGATGCGCATTGTGGTTGAATACCATATGCGTTTTTTAGGTTTCAAAGTCGACGGTGTCGGCGCCATCGGTGTCGTCGACGGCGAGCAGGTTCGACGGCTCTGTTCGATCGAGGAGTTCTACGCCGACGTTGATCGTTGGCAGAACGAAGCACCGACCGGAGCGCCCGTCGCGGTCGCAGACATCGTGCGGGTACCGCCTGTGCCACAAACGGCCAAGATCCTGTGCCTTGGTCTGAACTACGCCGCTCATATCTCCGAGACAGGAAGCGAGCGACCGGACTTCCCCAACATCTTTGCCAAGTGGTACGCATCGCTGTCGAACCATGGCGACCAGGTTCCGGTGCCTTCGGGCGATAACCGCCTCGACTGGGAATGCGAGATGGCGGTCATCATCGGCGCGCCATTGACCGACACGGCCGAAGCAGACGCTATGGCAGGTGTACTGGGCTACACCTGCTTCAACGATATAAGCGCTCGCGGTTACCAGCGCCGCACCAAGCAATGGGCGATCGGGAAGAACCCAGACAGCTCAGCGCCAATAGGCCCTGTCGTCGTGACGGCCGACGAGTTCGGCGATCCCTACGGCAAACGAATCTCGACCCGAGTGAACGGCGATATCCGCCAAGACGGAACCACCGACATGATGTTGTTCAAAATCGCCGAGACGATCGAGTACATCACCGCGGGCACATCACTTCGCCCTGGTGATGTCATTGCGACCGGTACACCGTCGGGCGTAGGTGACAAGATGAATCCGCCTACGTACCTTGCCGCAGGCGACACTGTTGAAATTGAAATTGAAGGCATCGGGGCGTTGCAGAGCAGAATTGTTGCTCGCGGCTGACACCTTGGTTGTCACCACTTCCCTGACTTCCCTCACCACACCTATTTAGGAGACCTGCCATGCGAACTTGGCAAATGCACGAACTCGGCGATCCATGGACCGATCTACAACTCGACGAAGTCGACACACCGACACCTGGCCCTGGCCAAATAGGCATCGAGGTCGAAGCCGTTGGTGTGGCTTTCCCCAATGTGCTGTTGGCACAGGGCAAGTATCAGGTGAAGGCAACCCCACCGTTCTCGCCAGCCGAGTCAGTCGTTGGCCGCGTGTCTGGGCTCGGCGAAGGCGTCGATTCGTTCGCGATCGGCGAGCGAGTCATGACCAGCGACGGCGCGGCGCTGTCCGAGCACATCGTTGCATCCGCAAAGCGGGCCTTTCGCGCCCCCGAGTCGCTCACGGCTGGCCAATCCACCGCCTTGCTTGTTAACTACCCGACCACCTGGTTCGGCCTGCACGAACGGGCGCAATTGCAAGCCGGCGAAACCGTTCTAATCACCGCTGCTGCGGGCGGCGTCGGCACCGCAGCTATCGACCTGGCCAAGGCTCAAGGTGCGACCGTGATCGCCGTTGCTGGCGGTCCCGAGAAACTGCAGGTCTGCAAGGATGTCGGCGCAGATTTCACCGTCGATTACCGAGCTACCCCTGATTTCGTCGACGAGGTCCGCGAGATCTCTGGTGGTGGGGTCGACGTTTGTTACGAGGTCGTCGGCGGCGACACCTTTCAACATGCCCGTCGATGCATGGGCTGGGACGGCCGAATGCTGATCATTGGCTTCGCAGGCGGCACGATCCCCGACTCGCCCATGAACCACGCTCTACTCAAGAATTACTCGATCGTCGGCGTGCACTGGGGTGCCTCAGTCCAGCGCGATCCAAGCTCGCTCGTTCGCCAACTCGATGAGCTGACCCGGCTCGCCGACTCGGGCAAGATCTCGCCAAACATGTATCCACCGTTCACCTTCGAAAACGCCAAGAAGGCTTTCGACGATCTCGCCCACCGCAAGACCACCGGCAAGGTTGTTGTCGAGCTGTAGATCCGGGCTCAGCGCCGCGCCCTGCGCCCCTTGGACCCATGGGAAGCTCATGACAACTGCACTGACCGCAGAGGAGTCCAAGGGCAACAGGTCGTGGCTGTTGTAAGAGCAACGATTATCACGCAGCGAACGCTCTCCATCGAGAGCCAGTTCTGACATTCATCCTGTGCACTCGAAAACTGTGAACTGTGACTTCTTGGTCCACGGAGTGCATGTGCCTTTCCGAGAACACCACAATTATCGGCGGCCTACTGCTTGCCTCAAACGACTTCAGAAAGAGAGCCCGCCGAGATGACTGCGTCTAAAAATCCCGCAGAGCAGCCCGAGCGCAGCCAAGCCGCGACTGCGTGTGATTTGTGCGAGGCCGCCCGTTTTACTCATTGGTACCATGAGGACGAAACGTGTTGGATCACCGACTGCGAAGTCTGTTCGGTACCAATGGCCGTCTGGAAGCCGCATGGCATCGACCCGAGCGAAGCTGAGGTCACGCACATGCTTGACCAGCTCGAAGCTGCTGGAAAGACGCGATTTGGCGACGAACCCTTCACGCTGGATCTTGAAATGCGAACAATCCCTGACCACTGGCACGCACATGCTCGAGACACCGATTGGTTCCGCCTTCGCATGGCCCGGCCGCTCAGCCGATACACCGATGTTGGTGCCGAACGAGTCGAACGTTAACCCTCTTCGAGCGCGGGCGATGGCGTCAACCGCGGTTAGCGGTTCGTTCGACGGCTAACCTGCGCCCAGTATGAGCGCAAGCGATCGAGAAACTGTCCTTGAGGTCAACGGCCTAAAGACGCACTTCCATACCCAAGACGGCACGGTGCACGCTGTCAACGGCGTGAGCTTCAAACTCCATGCAGGTGAACTGCTTGGTGTTGTCGGCGAGAGCGGTTCGGGCAAGAGCGTGACGATGATGTCGTTGCTCAAGCTCATTCCTATGCCGCCGGGCGAGATCGTAGATGGCCAGGCGAACTTCGGGGACAACGACCTACTGCAGCTCGAGCCCAACGAGCTGCGCAAGGTCCGCGGCGGGCAAATTGGATTCATTTTCCAAGACCCGATGACATCGCTGAATCCCGTGCTCACCATTGGGCGTCAGATCACCGAGCCTCTGATATTGCACACCGATCTCGACAAAAAGGGCGCAAAAGTTCGAGCGGCCGAGCTCCTCGACATGGTCGGTATCCCTGATGCCGCAGCCCGGCTGAAGGCCTACCCCCACGAACTCTCCGGCGGCATGCGTCAGCGAGTCATGATCGCCATTGCGCTCGCGTGTTCTCCAGAAGTGATCATCGCCGACGAGCCAACCACGGCCCTCGACGTCACCATTCAGGCCCAGATCATTGCCATTGTTAAGGATCTACGAGAACGCTTGGGCACCGCGGTGGTGTGGATCACCCATGACCTTGGCGTTGTTGCCGGCCTCGCCGACCGGGTCCTCGTCATGTATGGCGGTCGAATAGTTGAAGAGGCTCCCGTTCGAGACCTCTATGCCACGCCGATGCACCCCTACACCGTGGGGCTTCTTGCCTCGCTACCTCGGCTTGACCAAAAGGGCCAAGAACTGATCAGCATTCCCGGTCAGCCCCCGAGCCTGTATGCCGAGCCCACAGGCTGCTCTTTTGCGCCGCGATGTGCCCATGCATTCGACCGCTGCACCAGCGAAGTTCCTGAGCTGGTCGAAGTACACCCAGGGCATCGCACCGCTTGTTTCTGGGACCTAGAAAACGAAAGGCCACGCGCATGACCGACGTACAAGCCACGGCACCAGTGTCGTCCACCGACCGCGAAGTCATCGTTAGTGTCCGCGATCTGAAAAAGCACTTCCCCGTCGCGGGTGGCCTGTTTCGCCGTCAGGTCGGCGCAGTGCGGGCCGTAGACGGCATCAGCTTCGACATCCACCGCGGCGAAACCCTTGGCCTTGTAGGCGAGAGTGGGTGTGGCAAGTCAACAACAGGGCGGGTGATGCTCCAGCTCGACACCGTGACCGAAGGCAACATCTTCTTCGAAGGCCAAGACCTCACCACCCTCTCCGCCTCACAAATGCGAAAAGTTCGTCCCCGAGCTCAGATGATCTTCCAGGATCCGCACGCCTGTTTGAATCCCCGCATGACGGTCGCATCAATTATCGGCGAACCATTGCGAGAACACACAGATATGGACCCGGTCCAACGCCGTGAGCGCATCGAAGAGTTGCTCTCGATCGTTGGCCTTGACCCATCGCACGCCAACCGTTACCCGCATGAGTTTTCAGGTGGCCAGCGCCAGCGCATCGGTATCGCCCGCGCCATCGCCTTGAATCCTGACTTCATAGTCTGCGACGAGCCCATCGCTGCTCTCGACGTGTCGATTCAAGCTCAGGTCGTGAACCTGCTTCTGGAACTCCAGGAATCGCTGGGCCTCACATACCTCTTTATCTCTCACGACCTATCAATGATTCGCCATATCGCGGACCGCGTTGCAGTGATGTACCTGGGTCACATCGTCGAGCTGACCGATGTCGAGCGCCTCTACGACGACCCTAAACATCCCTACACCGAGGCGCTGCTGTCAGCTGTTCCGGTCCCTGATCCGCAGGCAGAAGATATCCGCAAGCGGGTCATCCTTGAGGGCGATCTGCCAAGCCCCTCGAACCCGCCGCCAGGGTGCGTGTTCAATACGCGCTGCCCTATCGCTGAGCAGAAGTGCTCATCTGAAGTACCTGAGTGGCGCGAGGTCGGTACCGATCACTGGGTTGCCTGTCACTTCGCTGAATAGCAGCTCTCCAACCGACTCTGTTTCGGCAACATGAAACCTAATATGGGCTTAACAGCCCAGAGAACAGTAGGAGCTCCTCTCCGGAAATGAGACAGCGCTCTAGAGCGCGCAGCTTTGATTTCCCGTCTAACATGATCGACACGCTGGTAGATACCAGCGCCTTGGAGGAGGAAATACCTATATGAAACGTTTGAAACTGCTTGCACTGCTTGCTGTTTTCGCCCTTTTTGCTGCCGCATGCGGTGGTAGCGACGGCGACAGCTCCGACAACGCGACTGACACTGACGACAATACTGAGGTCGACGCCAGCGACGACGGCGATGAAGAAGCCGCTCCGGCGGACGATGAAGAAGAAGCCGCTCCGGCGGACGATGATGAAGAAGCCGCTC
>MEHZ011642306.1_pt1 | contig 14472 bp, 10 predicted proteins | sample 897221 | NCBI WGS metagenome assembly MEHZ01 (sample SAMN05514161, study PRJNA337945) | marine metagenome | isolation source: marine surface water | place: Arctic Ocean | collected 2007-12-13
AAATTTTAACGGATTGAGAATTAATTACACGGATTTTCCTGCCAGATGGAGGTGGTTTTTTTAACGGGCAATTTTGAAGACGCGAGCGGTGAGAATGATGGAGGCAACGGTGAGTCCGATGGCGAGGCCCCACCAGACTCCGATGGGGCCGAGGTCTCCCTTGGTGGCGATGAGCCAGCCGAGGGGGATTCCAAAAAACCAGTATGATAGGACGGCCGTCCAGGCCGGAATGGTGACGTCTTCAAGGCCACGGAGGATGCCACCGGAGGCGACCTGGATGGCGTCGACAAATTGGAAGACGGCGATCACGAGAAGAAATTTGGCGGCGAGGGCGATTACTTCGGGGTCATCGTTGTAAAGGGGAGCGATGAAATCTTTTCCAAGGCCACAGAAGAGGGAGGTGAGGGTGGCGAAGAGGAGAGTGATGATCCATCCGGAGAGGATGATGGCAGGATAGCGCTCTTTCTCCTGAGCGCCGGCAGCATTTCCCATGCGCATGGTGAGCGCGATGGAGAGGCCGAGAGGAATCATGAAGAGCGTGCCTCCGGTAGTGAGGGCGATTTGGTGAGAGGCGAGGGAGATTTCACCGTAGAAGCCGATGAGAAAACCCGTGGCGGAGAAGGCACCGACTTCGGCCAAAAGATGGAAGCTGGCAGGAATGCCGAGAGTGAGGAGTTTGCGGAGAGTGGCGGGGTCAGGTCGAGCGAGCCAGCGGTTCGGAGTGAATTGCTTAAGCGATTTTGAGCGATCGAGCCAGATCATCATGGCGACCAGGATGGTAATGCGTGAAATCAGAGTGGCCCAACCGGCGCCGACCAAGCCGTAGCCGAGGTTGAAAATGAAGAGTTGGTTGAGTGCGATATTGAGGAGGACGCCACCGAGGAAGATGAAGAAAGAAGGCCAGGGATGGTCGAGAGAATCGCCGTGATTTTTTAGGCCCATCGACCCTAGGGCCGGGACGAGGGAAATGAGAATAAGAAAGAGGTAGGGGGGCGCGGCTGCCGTGACATTGGCGGGCTGTCCGAAGAAGGAGAGAAAGGGGATGAGGAAGGCTGAAAGGAGGAAGAGCGCGAGGCCGGAAGCGAGGGCGAGGTAGAAGCCATTACGGCAGGTGGCGCGTGCTGCGGCCTCGTCTTTTCTTCCTGCCGCGCCAGAGCTGAGGACGGAGATGCTGGTGATGAGTCCGATGCCGAAGACGAAGGGAATGGCAAAAACGGCATTGGCGAAAGAGAGGGCCGCGAGTTCAGTGACGCCAACATTTCCGACCATGACAGTATCCGCTACAATCATGAGCATTTGGCTGACTTGCCCAATGACCAACGGCACCGCGAGGACAGCGGTTTTTTTGCCCTCTTTAAGCAAGGAGGGGATTGTCAGCTGGCGGAACATGGGGTGGAAGAACTCTTGTCCAAAAGGTCATGGGAGTCGCGCACCAACTTAATGTCGCTGTGACTTTTTGGCAAAGCGAGTGGGATGAGGAGATTATCCGCGGATTGATGTGAATAGTTGTGGGAGCTTCCTCCTGCGTCCTTCGGCGGACAACGCGCGTGGCTGAGCGGCGGCGGCGGGGGCGCCGCGACTCGTGCGCCCGGCATGGGCGATGACTCGTAATACCCCTCCGGTATTCGTCTCTTTTGAAACACTACTTGGTATATATGAGATAAAATTTCCGGGAAGAATGACAAGGCGTAGTGAAGCGCAAGCCGCCGAGAGTGATCGATTGATCCAGCAAGTGATGGTGGGGCTGCTCGACCCTATTTTCTTTTAGGCAAGGAGGTCGTGAATGACGTGGCCGTGGACGTCGGTGAGGCGGAAGTCGCGGCCGGCGTGGTGGTAGGTGAGTCGTTCGTGGTCGAAGCCTAGAAGGTGGAGAATGGTGGCTTGGAGGTCGTGGACGTGGACTTTGTCCTTGGTGATGTGGAAGCCAAAGTCGTCGGTTTCGCCGTAGGTGCCGGGTTTGCTGCCGCCGCCGGCCATTAGGGTGGTGAAAGCTTGGGGGTGATGGTCGCGGCCGGCTTTACGGCCCAGGGAGGGGTTGGTTTCGACCATGGGGGTGCGGCCGAATTCGCCGCCCCATACGACAAGGGTTTCATCGAGGAGGCCGTGTCGTTTTAAATCCTGAATGAGGGCAGCGGTGGCTTGGGCGGTCTGGGCGCATTTGCTTTCGGTGGAGCCTTTGACGTTGGAGTGGGCGTCCCAGCCGCTGTGGTAGATGTTGATGAAGCGGACACCACGCTGGACCATACGGCGGGCGAGGAGGCAGGCGCGGGCGAAGGACTGCTTGTCGCGGTCGCAGCCGTAGAGGTTGATCGTTTCGTCGGACTCGGACTTGAGGTCCATGAGCTCGGGGGCGGAGGATTGGAGGCGGGCGGCCATTTCGTAGGAAGCCATGCGGGTGGCAATTTCCTGGTCGTTGATGGTGGCGAGGCGCTGGGCGTTAAGCTTGTTGACGAGGTCAAAGGTGTCGGATTGGAGTTCGGGGGAGAACCGCTCGGGGGTGCCGACGTTTAGGATAGGGTCTTTTCCTTTCCGGAACTGGACGCCGGTGTAGGTGGTGGGGAGGAAGCCGGAGGACCAGAGGGCGGAGCCGCCGGAGAGGCCGCCGCCGGTGGACATGACGACGAAGGCGGGGAGGTTATCGGTCTCGGAGCCGAGGCCGTAAAGGGTCCAGGAGCCGAGGCAGGGGCGGCCGGGTTGGGAGAAGCCGGAATTGAGGAAGAGCTGGGCGGGGGCGTGGTTGAATTGGTCGGTGGTGCAGGATTTAACGATGCAGAGGTCGTCGGCAACGGCCCCGAGGGGGGCGAGGGGAGAGCCGAGGGTGGCTTGGGTTTCTCCGTATTGCTTGAACTCGAATTGGGGGCCCATGACGGCGGCGTCGGGCTGGATGAAGGCGTAGCGCTGGTCGCCGATGATGGACTTGGGGAGGGGGGAGCCTTCGTGCTTGGTGAGTTCGGGTTTGGGGTCGAAGAGTTCGAGCTGACTTGGGGCACCGGCCATGAAGAGATGGATGACGGCCTTGGCTTTGGGCCTGATCGGGGAAGGTTTTGGAGAAAGGGAGCGGCCGACGAGGTTGTTGGTGAGGAGGGAGGCGGCGGCGATTTTTCCGAGGCCGAGGCCGCATTCGTTGAGGAAGTAGCGGCGACTTCGAAGGCTCAATATTGAGGGTTCAACGTCGAACATCGAAGGGGGGTGGGTCGGGGTTTGCATGGTGGACTGCGGGTGGGTGGAGGGGCTAATTCTTATTGACGGATTCGTCCAGGGAGAGGAGGGCGCGGGCCAGGGCTTGGAAGGATTTGTGTTTTTGGTGGAATTCGGAGAGAAGTCGTACTTCGTCTGCGGTCGGTGGGCGGGTGAGGAGGTGGCGGAAGGCGAGGGTGATTTTTTCTTCGATAGTATCTTCGGTTTTTTCGAGGAGTTGACCGTAGTGGGTGGCGATCTCGATGAACATGGGGTCGTTCATGAGGGTGAGGGCCTGGAGGGGGGTGTTGGAGCGGTCGCGTTTTGCGAGGCAGGCTTCGCCGGAGGAGGCGTCGAAGGTGGTGAGGAAGGCGAAGGGTGCGGTGCGCTTTTGGTAGGTGTAGAGGGTTCGGCGGAAGCGATCTTGGCCTTCGCTGGCGTTCCACTTTGGGCTTCCGTAGGCGATCTGTGAGATGCCGGTGGGTTGAGGGGGGCGGACGGGTGGGCCGAACATTTTCTTGGAGAGGAGGCCGGAGGCGTGGAGGGCGGCGTCGCGGATGACTTCGGCCTCGAGACGCTGTCGGGTGAATTGTTTCGAGGTCTGTGATTCAATTTTGGAATCCTGTTGGTAGGATTGCGAGGTGACGATGAGGCGGTGGAGTTTTTTGAGGGACCAGCCGTTTTCGATGAAGGTGAGTGCGAGGTGGTCGAGGAGCTCGGGGTTGGTGGGGAGCTGGCCTTGCATGCCGAAGTCATCGAGGCTGGAGACGATGCCTTCGCCGAAGAAGGCGGCCCAGTGGCGGTTGACGATGACGCGAGCGGTGAGGGGATTTTCGCGAGAGACGAGCCATTTAGCTAAACCAAGGCGGTCTTTTGGGAAGGGTTTTTCCTGAGGGTAGATTGCGAAGGGAAGGCGTGGTTTGACGACTTCCTTGGGCTGGGTGTATTCGCCACGGTGGCGGAGGTGAGTGGGGCGGGTGTGGCTAGCGGGGCGCTCCTGCATGACGAGGGTGGGGGTGCCTTTGAGGGGATTCTGGAGGGCTCGAATTTTGTCGGCGTGGGCTTTGAGTTCAGGGGCTTGGAGGAGGAAGTCCTGGAAGGTTCCGGTATGGGCGATGGCTTGGATGTTTGGTGTGGGCGATGAGCTGATACGGAACTTGCCTAGGGTGGAGGCGAAGTGGCGTCCGAAATGCATCGTGACTTTGAAGGCGGTGTTGGGCGGGATGGGGTCGGCGAGATTAAAGGCAGCGATGGCCTTTTGCCCGATGTGGCCTTTGAGGGACCAGCCGGATTGGATGTCGCCATCGATGGCGGCGGAGGCTTTTGCATTCCCTGAGCCGAATTGGGCACCGAAGACGGTTTCGGATGAGCCGGAGAAGGAGAGTTTTTTTTCGGTGGTGACTTGGAATTCGGAGAGGAAGAAGTCGCCCTTTCGGCCTTCGTAGTAAGTCATGCCGGGGCCGCCTGCGGGGAGACGGTCGTCGGGGAGGGCTTCGAGGCGAAGGGAGTGGATGGGCTGATCGGAAGGGGGGAATTCGAGGGTGATGATGTCGTGTTTTGAGATATCACCGGCGACGAAGATGATGCCGTTCTCTTCAGGAGTGAGATAGGGAGTGGTGGCTTCGAGCTTGGAGGGGGTGAGGGTTTTCCAAGGGACGAGGTGGGGTTGTTGGGTGGCGAGCCAGGTTTGGTAGGATTTTTGAAGCTGCTGCTCCGGAGGCTCGGGGGTTGGGAGGGCGCTTGCGAGGGAGAGTTGGAAGTTGGCGATGCTGTGGGCTGTGCCGTGGTTCTGATGGAGAGTAACGGTGAAGGTGGTGCCGGAGGGGTGGTTGAGGGGGGCGCTGAAGAAGAAATTGGCGTGGTGATTTTGGTGGAGAGGTTTCTCTGGGGTGTGGATGGCCCAGCCGGTGGCAGGGTTTCCATCGAGGGAGTTGGCGATGGGGAATTCGGGTTGCTCGATGGAGGCAGTGGGATTGATGAGAGTGACTTTTTGCGCGGGAGCAGAGTTGTCGAGGGGGGCGGCGGTGACTTCGATCCCGGTGAGGACGAAGTTGCCGTGCTCGGTGCGGCCGGGTCCTTTGCCATCGAGTGCGAGGGTGTCGAGGCGGAGGGCGGTGATGTTTTTGGAAGTTGTTTCGAAGGTGGCGGTGTAAGTGTCTTTGTCAGGGGCGGGTCCGGTGAGGTGGGCGGTGGTGCCTTTAACTTCGACGGTGGAAGTGGCGGTGACTTTTTGAAGAGTCTGGGGAGTGAAGGTGAGCTTACCGGAGGAGGCTGGCCATTTGGAGGGAAGTTCGGCGAGGAGTTTTTCGGCCTGGGCTAGGTTGGCTTTTTGGCGGTCAGCAAGGGAGGGGTCGGGGATGTGGTAGTCGGGCTCGATAGTGTTATCGAAGTAGGCCATGAGTCCGAAGTAGTCGTGGTGGGTGATGGGGTCGTATTTATGGGTGTGGCACTGGGCGCAGCCGGTGGTGAGCCCGAGCCAGGTGGTGCCGGTGGTGGCGACGCGGTCGGTCATGGAGTGGAAGCGGAACTCGAGGGGGTCGATGCCGCCTTCTTCATTGAGCATGGTGTTGCGATGGAATCCGGTGGCGGTGATCTGTTCCGGAGTGGCATTGGGAAGCATGTCGCCGGCGAGTTGCTCGATGGTGAATTGATCGAATCCTTTATCGGCGTTGAGCGATTTGATGACGTAGTCGCGGTAGGGCCAGATGGAGCGGTCGCGGTCTTTTTCGTAGCCGTTGGTGTCGGCGTAGCGGGCGAGGTCGAGCCAGCGGCGAGCCCAGCGCTCGCCGTAGCGAGGAGATTTCAGGAGGTCGTCGACGACGACAGCGAAGGCCTCGGGAGTTGGGTTGGCGGCGAATTGGTCGGAAACTTCGATGGAAGGAGGAAGGCCGATGAGGTCGAGGTGGACGCGGCGGATGAGGGTGAAGGGATCGGCCTTGTCAGCGAGGTCGTCTTTTATGAGGTGATCAACGGGGTGGATGTCGGCGGGGACGGAAGATTTTTTGGGCAGGACGAAGGCCCAATGTTTTTCGTGCTTCGCGCCTTGAGCGATCCACTTTTTGAGGAGGGAGATTTGGGCGGGCGTGAGGGTCTTGTTGGCCTCGGGGGGAGGCATGATTTCATCAGGGTCGTGGGAGGCGATGCGGGCGACGACTTCGTCCCAATCTTGGTTGTCGGAGATGTCGAGACGGAGGTCGGCTTTGCGCATGGGCTTGCCGTTTTCACCCTTGCCGTCATCGGGGCCGTGGCATTTGAAGCAGTTGGCGGAGAGGATGGGGCGGATGTCTTTCGAGAAGGAGAGTTCTTCCGAATCTTTGGCAGCAAAGACGCTCCCGATGCTGCCGATGAAAGCTGCAAGGAGGAGCGTTGGGATTTTTGAAAAACTGAAGCTCATTTCGTGTGGGATCGATACGAGATAAGATTGGTCTTCTTTTACCTACTCTATTATTGGGAGGAGTTCGATGGACTTGAACTGGATGGGAGCGGTTTCGGCTTGGATCGAGATGTAGCCGGAGGTGAGGGGTGATCCGTCGTCGAGTTGGATGTTATCGTATTCACAGACAGTCTTGCCTTTGGCGATGTGCTTGAACTTATCGCCGCGGACTTCGATTTCGACGGTGACCCATTCATCGCCGTGGGTGGTGGGTCCACCGGTGTTGATGACGTGTCTTTTGGTGAGCTTGCCGTCCCAGTGAAGTTGGGTGCCGGGGGTGCAGATATTGAGGGTGCCGCGTTCTCCTTTTCCGAGGCCGCCAAGGAGTTGGACTTCGACGGAATTGGGGAAGTCCTGATCTTTCTTGATCGTTTTAGGATCCTGGCAGTGGAGCATGAAGCCGTTGTTGCGATTGGCCCAGCCGGGTCCGCCATTGACCTGCTTGCCTATGAAGCGGTAGGTGGAACGGATTTTGTAGTGAGAGTAGGGGGTCTTGTAGTAAAGGTGACCAAACTCACCGGCGAATTTTTCCCATTGCGAGTAGTTGATGGTGAGGAGGCCCTCTTTGACCTGAAAGGTGTCCTTGTAGTTCAGGCCGAGGTCGGAGCCGGAGAACTTGGGAGTCCAGCCTTCAAGGTCCTTTCCGTTGAAAAGGGGGATCCACTTTTCGGCAGGGGCTTCCTTTTTTTCGCCGTGGTGGTCTGCGTGTAGGAGGCTGAAGGGAAGGAGGAGACTAAATACCAATAATTTTATCACGGAGGGTTATGATAGAGCAGATTGCGGGCGGGACAATCGCAAAGTGCTCATTCGAGCTATTCCTCCTTCGGAAGATGGGGCACGAGTTGAAGGGCAATTTCTTCCTGTTCAGCTTCCGTTTTTTGAGTGAAGAACTCGGTGAGCCAGGCCTGCATTCGCAAAGGCTTTTCCCCCTCTTTCGGCTGGATTCGCTCGGATGATCCATCTGGTAGAATGTGTGAGGCATTCTGGTTGTCGCGGAAGCAGGCATCCAGAACGGTCAGGAGGACGCTCTTGGAATGAGCGTCGGTGACGGGGAGCATGATTTCGACCCGCTTGTTGAGGTTGCGTTTCATCCAGTCCGCCGAGCTGATGAAGACGCGCTGTTTCCCACCATGATGGAAGGTGAGGATGCGCATGTGCTCGAGGTACTGGTCAATGATCGAGATGACCTCGATATTTTTTCTAGGCTTGAGACAGCAAATTCCTCTGACATTGAGCTGAATATCGACTCCGGCATCGGCCGCGCGGTAGAGCGCGTTGATGACATTCCGATCTTCCAGCGAATTCATCTTGGCGCGGATCTTCGCTTCTTTTCCTTTGAGCGCTTTCTTGGTCTCGTAATCGATCAGCTTGATGATTTTGCGCTTTAACTTAGTGGGCGCGGGAATGAGGGTTTCGAATCCCGTGAACTTGGTTTTTCCAGAGATGGAATCGAAGAAAAGAGCGGCATCGCGACCGACGTCGGGTCGGGCCGTCATGATGGAAACGTCGGTGTAAAACTGCGAAGTGATCTCGTTGTAATTGCCAGTGCCAATGTGGACGTAGCGGCGAAGGGTGTCGCCTTCCTGGCGGACTACGAGGGCGAGCTTGGAGTGGGTTTTAAGGCCCTTTACTCCGTAGATCACCTGGACTCCTGCCCAGCGAAGGGCCTCTGCCTGTTCGAGGTTGTGGGCTTCATCAAAGCGGGCCTTGAGCTCGACGACGACGGTGACTTTTTTGCCAGATTTGGCTGCCAGGATTAAGGAATCGACAATCTGTGAATTCTTGGCGGTCCGGTAAAGGGTCTGCTTGATTTCGAGGACGTTTGGATCGGCTGCGGCTTCTCTAAGAAAGCTGAGGACGGGACGATAGTGCTGATAGGGATGAATCAGGATGAGGTCTCGATCTTGCAGAGTCTCGATTACGGTGCGATTCGGATCGAGATGTGGGGAGTCGGCTACTTGGGCGACCGGAGAACGGAGGTGTGGGTAGGCAGGGGTGAGCGCATGACCAAAGAAATCGGTAAGAGCTAGAGGTGCTTTGCTGAGATGGACGCGAGGGATCTCGACTCCGAGAAGTGTGATCAATTCCTTCACCAAACGAGTGTCTTTATTGAGCTGTAGTCGGACGGGGAACGATTGAGTTCGGTCGCTGATGACCTGACGGATTTCCTCGGCAAAGTCCTCGACGCTGTCTTCATTTGCGGGAATGTCGGTGTTTCGCGTCAGGCGGAAATAAGTCAGTTCGGAGAGAGTTTCGTCCGGAAACAGAGGCGTGCAGAAGTGGGTGATGAGATCTTCGAGGAGGATAAAGGTGTCGTCGAAAAGTTTGATGAGGCGGGGGAGATTCTGTGGGAGAGGGATGATTACTACGCGAGACTGATTGCTTTCCTCTGAGAGGGCTCTCAGGGCGACGCAAACTTGCAGGGAAGGGACCAGTTCCCTAGATGCGCTGCCTTCGAGCGCCATCGGATTAAGCAACGGTGCGACTGAGACAGAAAAGTAATCTTTGGCGGTGGCATATTCGTCCTCGGTGAGATCTTTGATTTTCTTCCGCCCGAGTCCTTCTTCCTTGAGCTGGGGGAGGAGTTCACGTCGCATCACCTTTGCCTGCTTTTTGGCAAATTGGCGGGTCCGCATTTCGATGGCGCAGATTTGCTCGGAAAACTTGTCGCCGTGTTCATCCCGGAAATCCGGGTCGCTGTGATGAAGGGTATGGAGGCCGCCTAGTCTTACTTGGAAGAATTCATCGAGATTCGAGTCGGTGATGGCGAGGAACTTGAGTCGATCAAGAAGAGGGAGGTCTTTTCGCAGAGCTTCATTGAGTATGCGCTGATTGAACTCCAGCCAGGAGAGTTCGCGATTGATGAAGGGTGATTCCATAGCCTTTGTTGAGAAGACCTATTGTCTGCTGTTTCCTCCGTTGCAACTCGATAAACGGGACTTTTTTACTTCGAAAAAGGTTGAGTTATTCTCATTTTAAGACTATTTCCCGCGCGTCGAAGGACGGTTTGGCCCAATTCAGGGCTGGGCCTATCCCGATTATTACTACCGAAATGAACGATTACGGAATCAACTTGGCTGATTTTAGGCTAAACGAAAAAGACACCGGAAGTGCAGATTTCCAGATCGCGCTCATGACCCGGCGCATTAAGCATCTCACCGATCACATGGGTGATCATAAGAAAGATTTTTCCTCACGTCGCGGGCTTTTGCGCCTCGTGGCGAGACGTCGGAAGCTCCTTGATTACCTCGCGAGTAAATCCGAAGAACGCTACCAGAAGGTGCTCAAAGCACTCGGTTTGCGTCGCTAACCAATTTGCAGATGGCCACGGTGGATTCCACTTGTGGCCGTTTTGCTTAGTGAGTCATCCTAGTGGGTGATTCTTACCGGTGAATGGCCCCACCCAAATTAAGAACGGGATCATTTCGCCATTTCAAAAAACCAATCACTCGGGAGGGTCCTGAGCGATCCACAAAAAAAGACAATGAGTATACAAAATGTAACGGCCAATATTGGGCCTAGTCCAATGGTCATCGAGACCGGTAAGTTTGCCAAGTTGGCCGACGGAGCAGTCACCGTTCAAATGGGTGAAACCATCGTGATGGTTTCTGCTGTTTCACAAACGAAAATCCGTGAAGGACAAACTTGGTTCCCCCTCTCGGTGGAATACAAGGAGCGCGCTTCTGCTGCAGGCACCTTTCCTGGTGGCTACTTCAAGCGTGAAGGTCGCCCGACCGAAAAAGAAATCCTGACCTGTCGTATGACGGACCGCCCACTGCGTCCGCTGTTTCCGAAGGGTTACCTCTACGACACCCAGATCATCGCTCTTCTTCTGAGTGCTGATCAAATCCACGACGCCGACGTCCTTGCCATGAACGGCGCTTCTGCTGCTCTCGCTATTTCCGACATTCCTTTCGCTGGCCCCATCGGTGCCGTGCGTGTAGGTCGTGTCGACGGTGAGTTCCTTATCAACCCTACTTTCGAGCAGCGTGAAGACTCTGACCTCGACCTCATTTACGTTGGTAACAAGACCGACGTCATTATGATCGAAGGGGCAGCCAATGAGATCCCTGATGCTGAGTTCAAAAAGTCACTTTACTTTGCACAAGAGGCAGTCGCGAAGGTTGTCGAAGCTCAGGAAGAACTCGTTAAGCTCGCTGGCAAGCCCAAGCGTGACTACGTTGTGACGGTTGCCAAGGAAGACCTCCTTGAGATCGGCTATGCTGTTGCTGGTGACCGTATCGAGGATGCCATCTATGCGGCCTCCAAGGTTGAGCGTGGTAAGAAAGTCGGCGCACTCCGCGACGAAGTGGAAGCGGCCATTAAGGAAAAGTTCCCACAGACCACCGAGTTCGAGATCGAGCAGGTTTTTGAATACATTCAGAAGAAAGCCTTCCGTCTGTCCATCATGGAAAAAGGCGTTCGCGCTGACGGTCGTGGGCTCCGCGACCTTCGCGAACTCTACGGAGAAATTGGCACCCTGCCACGTGTGCACGGTTCTGCTATTTTCTCCCGTGGTGAGACCCAGGCTCTCGGTATCTGCACCTTAGCACCTGCTGATGAGAAGCTCTACGTCGACAACTACGCAGGTGGTGAAGACTCGAAGAACTTCTTCCTTCACTACAACTTCCCTCCTTTCTCGGTGGGTGAGACCGGTCGCTTCGGCGGCATGAATCGTCGTGAGATTGGTCACGGTGCACTTGCTGAGCGTTCGATCGCTCCAATGCTTCCTTCCACTGAGGACTTTCCTTACTCCATGCGTATCTCTTCTGAGGTGATGGAGTCTAATGGTTCGACCTCAATGGCGACTGTTTGTGCAGGCACGATGGCCCTTCTTGACGCTGGTGTCCCCATGATCCGTCCTGTTGCGGGTATCTCCTCTGGTCTTGTGACCGAGCAGGACTCTGATGGAAATATGACTAAGCACGTTGTCATTCTCGACATCATCGGTTCTGAGGACTTCTACGGCGACATGGACTTCAAACTCTGTGGAACCAGCGAAGGCGTCACCGGATACCAACTTGACCTCAAGCTTCCTGGAATCCCTCTTTCCATTCTCGAAGAAGGGATCGACCTCGCAATCGAAGGTCGTGGTGCTGTTCTCGCGAAAATGGCTGAGTCCATCAACGGACCTGGCGAGCTTTCCGAGCACGCTCCACGCATTGAGACCGTCAAGATTCCTCAAGATCGTATCGGCGAGCTTATTGGGCCTGGCGGTAAGAACATCAAGGCGATCCAAGCGGAGTCTGGTGCTGACCTGAACATCGAAGACGATGGCACAGTTCACATCTACGCCTCGAAGAAGGAAGGCCTCGAAGCAGCCAAGAACATGATCGACATGATGTTTGCTGAAGTTGAGATTGGGAAGACCTACACTGGTAAGGTCATGAACGTCACCACCTTCGGAGCCTTCATGGAAGTGCTTCCTGGTAAGGACGGACTTGTTCATATCTCCGAACTCGCTGAAGGGCGTGTCGATAAGGTGGAAGACATCTGCAAGAAGGGCGATGTGATCACCGCCAAGTGTGTCGGTGTTGACGAAAAAGGCCGTGTGAAGATGTCACGTCGTGCTGCTCTTCGCGAAGGCGGGGGCGATGCGCCAAAAGCAACTGCGCCAAGCGGCGACGAAGTTCCTCCCAGCGATGAAGAAGTCGTGACCTTCGGCTAAAGCTCATCGACTAAAAGATTACCAAGCGTCTTCGGGAAACCGGAGGCGCTTTTTTGTGCCAAGGCTGATTTATTGAGTGTCTCCACGCCTTTTAGTTTAGCGTTGCCATGCCACACGATAGAGATCCTTCCCCCGCTGCTGGAGATTCCTGACACTCCCATGCCGGTGCAGATGCGTGAGATCAGTGAGGTCCACGTCTGCGATGAGCATGATCTCGGTGTTTGTGGTGGGCCGCGGTCACGATCGCTTTATTTGGAAAGGAGAAGTCGCTCGGCGAGAGCACCGCTGACTGGGCGTGATGTGAATGTTATATTACTTTTCGGACGAACCATTCCGTCGGCAGAGATAGACTACGATTATAAAATCGCTCGTTCTCATAGACCAGTATCGAACCGGTCACGATGTTGATGTTGATGTTGATCCACTCCAGAAGCGTCGCCTCCCCAAGCGGAGGCCTTGGAAGTCGGGGTCCCGCAGATTTCGATTCCGTAGAGGACGTCGCCGTTGCTATCGTGATTGGGCGGGAGAAAATTAGGCACAGATTTCGCTGACCCTCTGCCTTCAACCAAGGCTCTGCTTTCTCCACTTCCGTGGCCTGGAGTCTCTTAAGTTGACGCGTATGCTCGTTCAAGGTTCGGGAAGGGAGTGGAGCTTTTGAGAGGGCGTGGTTGCTCGGAGCCGAGGCCATAAGAAAAGGCTCCCGATCATGGGAGCCTTCTGGAAAGGGAGTGAGAGGAACTCGTACTATTCCTCTGTCGTATCAACCCGCTCGAAGCGGGCACCTTTTGAGATGTCGTAGATAAAAAAGGCAGTACCTCCGAAGACGACGAGAATGACGGCGGCGAAGAGGAGGTGGAGCAACGATTTCATCGGAAAAGTGGTCGCTTAAGCGCGGCCGAGGTAGGTACAGTCTTCGGTGCTAATTTTTAGAATATCGCCGGGCTTTACGAAGAGGGGGACCTGAACGGTGACGCCCGTTTCGAGAGTGGCTGGCTTGGTAGGATTGTTGGCGGTGTCTCCTTTGATGCCTTCGGAAGAATCGGTGACCTTGAGTTCCACGGAAGAGGGAAGGTCGATGCTGACAGCAGAACCTGCGACGAAGAGGACTTCGATCTCTTGGCCTTCTTTGATGAAGTTCTTAGCGTCGCCCACGAACTCATCGGTAAATCCGGTGGTCTCGTATGTTTGCATGTCCATGAAGTGGAGCATGCCAGGCTCCCCATAGGAAAACTCGAGCTTCTGACGGTCGGTTTCGACGACATCCACCTTTTCACTGGAAGCGAAGCGGATCGTTTTGGTCTTTCCGGTGGCGAAGGAGCGGATGGTGGCGGCGATGAGGGCGTTGCCCTTACCGGGAGTGCGGTGATCGAGACCGAGCACGATTCCGCTCTCACCTCCATACTTGATGCACTGTCCACGTTTGAGATTGGTTGCGACGGTTGCCATGTTGAATATGGGTTAGGGAAGAGCGGGGGCGGGGTCAAGGCTGGGGAAACGTGAATGGGGAAGAGTGAATGATGAATTACTGAGACGGGGAGCTTATTTACGGAGTTCGGCGCTAAATTCCATGCGGATGGTAGACTCGGATTCGCGGATGGTGAAATTGAGGACTTGGAAGGGGCGGTTGTCCCTCCATTTGTCGATTTCGCCGAGCCAAGTATCGAAGATCTTGTCAGGGCCGGAGACGGTCAGGGAGACGTTCTTTTCGACAATCGAGGCGTGGAGGACTTCGAGTTCGTAAGGGATGGGCGGGAGTTCGCAGAGGGTCACGATTTCCTTGGCGACTTGAGTCTTTTGCCAGCCATCGTAGAAATGACGCCCCAGCAAGGTGAGGAGAATGACGATGACGAGATGGAGACCCGTCCGGAGTTTACGGAACTTCGACATGGCTGAAGGCTTGCGGGAAGGGTAGAGGAGCGCTAACCATTCTCCAATGATCTATTTGGACAACCACGCGACGACTCAGGTGCACCCGGAGGTGGTCGAGGCGATGCTGCCTTTTTTGCGAGACCATTTTCACAATCCTTCGAGCGGCTATCGCGCGAGTCGGGTGGTGAAGAAGGCGATTTCGACGGCGCGCGCCCAGGTGGCCCAGCTAATCGGAGCGAAGGAAGAGGAGATTGTTTTCACGGGCTGCGGCACGGAGTCGAATAACATGGTGCTGAAGTCGCTCGCTCGAATTTACGGACGAAAG
>MEHZ011611998.1_pt1 | contig 14441 bp, 28 predicted proteins | sample 897221 | NCBI WGS metagenome assembly MEHZ01 (sample SAMN05514161, study PRJNA337945) | marine metagenome | isolation source: marine surface water | place: Arctic Ocean | collected 2007-12-13
ATCTTGTTGGCCTGTAGCATGTCGCTAGCGTCTTTCACAGGTAGCTTGACTATCTTTAGCTTGCTAGGGCTAAACAAGTCCTTCACAGACTCCACAGCCTGCTTACCTGCCTTGTCGTTGTCTAGACACAGTATGATATTATCGTACCCTTCTAGCCATTCCAGGTGCTCTTTAACCTCCTTAGCTGCTGCTGATGCACCAGAGCGTAGGGACACTACGTCATAGGAGCCTCCCAGCATCTGAGACACGGACATACAGTCTATCTCACCCTCAGTGATTGTAAGATACTTACCTCTACCCTTGCACACTTGCTGCCCGAATAGCCCAACTCCCTCAGTACTGCCTGTAGCGAAAAAGTCCTTACTGTGGCATAAGCGCACTTTAGTGCCTTTCACTTCATCAGTATCACAGGCATAGTATGGATAGATGTGTTTGGATATTTTGCCCTGTGCGTCATACTCTACAGTAACACCGTATTTAGCGGCGATAGCTTTAGGTATACGTCTATCAGGAATATCAGCTACTACTCCGGTCAATTCTAACTTCCTCTTGAGTTTGATAGGTTCAGTAGAGGAGAAGGCACTACTGCCCTCTCCTTTGCCTACTGCGTGACAGGAGAAGCAATAGCTACCTCCGTCACTGTATACGGCCTTAGCGTCCGATGATCCACATGCATCACAAGACTCATGGCCTACAAATTTAGAGTTCTGCGTCAATTCCTGCTTCCCCTAACTCTAGTACTCTAATGGCATTCATGTATACAGGCACTCCGTACACTGGGTGCTCATCACCGTAGCTATATGAAATACGCACGTTGGAACCCCTAGGGATATCACCCTTGTATGGTTCTCCCTCTTTGTCTATCACTTTAACTTCAAAGCGAGAGGCAAACTTGCGCTGCATGGTTGCTGCGTCACCTTCACCATACGGACGCAGGCGTACACCTTTACCGGATAGCTCACTCGCTGCTGCATCGTCTAGGGTGAGCACTACGCTATAGCGTCCAGTGTCTTTACCCTGATATACCTCAGTCTCTTTTAAGTTTACAAACTGTGCTGCACCTTCAATTACCGCCATGTGTTTCTCCTATAGATTAGCGATTGAATTACTATTGGACAAATGGTTATTATCATTTGCCTCAATACAGTAGTATTATAACACAAGTATTTTTATAACACAAGTCCGTTTTGAATAAATTCTGCCTCGTCCTGCATGTCTATGTAGTTTCTATATATAGGCTCCTCTTGTTGGTGTATTGCTTCATTTGACACGTTAGTACACGGAGAGCACAAGTCTAGAAACTCTCCGGATAACTTGCACTTCCTATCTATCTCAAACTGCTCTAGGGCAGTATTACATGCTTTGCATCTCATTAGTGTATATCCTCCGGTTTGCCATAAATGCCTGTGTGGATCTGCTGTACTTCCATTAGGGAAGTGTTCTCTAGCTGCTCCGACATAAAAGTAGCCACTATAGCTAGCATTTCACTCACTGGCATACTGTTTAGGTTAAAGTCTACAATATCCTTTATCATGCGGTCAATAGGATCTTCTAATTCGTTTGGATCTGTTACGTCTATATCATTGCTGAAATTGTCACTCATGTTATGCGTACTCCTCTTGATCTCTGAACGTGTCGCATTTGTCACAGTAGTAGCCTGCTGCGTACTGTAGCACTGTCTCTCTACCGTCTAGGCGCTCATACTCTGCGGGTTGATATCCCCATTCATGGGAGCACTCAGGTTCGTAATCATATAGCTCTCTAGCTAACGTGTTAAATAGGCTCATGGCTTGTCTTTCTCCTTTTTCTCTGCTGCCAAGCGTTTATATAGTAGCTCAATCTTTAGCGATTGTCTAGCTATTGCATCCTCTTGGTTGTCTAGCTTTTTTTCTTGAAACCTGATTCTACTTTTCTCGTTCTCTATCTTGTGGTCTGCCATGTTATACGCTCTCTATGTTTACTATTAACGCCTGCACTTCCTCTAGATGTTGCCTGAGGAAACAGCCAGCGTCTGAATTGGCATTGTCTACTATCTCTATGTTCATAACAATACTTTTCTCTATCCGCTCCAGTTCACCGATGATCTGGTGTAGACATACTCCTGTTGGTGCACTCATGTCCTAACCTCCTATAAAAAAACCTACTGTGAAACCCCACATAAACCAAAGGCACACTTTCCAGAATGGTAACTCTTGTGCCTTGTTTATGTCCTCTGACCATTCTGGTCTATAGTCTCTATTCACTTGCATTGCTCTAGTCTCCTGTGTCTACTGTTAGCTGTGTTTCTATCCATACCTTAGCGCCACACGCTAGAGGTTTATCAGGAGAATAAATCACACTTGCTACTATATTACCAGCGTTATCTAAAATATCCGCTCTGTTAACTTTGCGGTTGCTTTTGTAATCTTTAATTGTTAACACTGGCATTTGTGCGCCTTTGGCGTTTGCTTTTATATTGTGTTGATTAACGTGTATCAATGTTCTCATTGCTCTATTCTCCTGCTAATTTGTGCAAGTCACCCTGCGGAACAATCCTAACACTATCAGCCACAGGAGCAAGCCACTTATTTATGTGCTTGCTAGTGGTTACTGAGAACTTCTGCTCTGTGCGTATGTATTGCCCTGATGGTAGCATTGCAGCTACTGGTGTCTCGTAGCTAAAGAATACTACTGCACCACATGGTAACGCTACTTCTGTCTGATTTGCTGCTAGTTGTCGTAGTCTCATTGTCTCTAGTCCTTTTGTGTGTGTGTTCTATAATTTGGAGAGGGAGGAGGGAATCGAACCCTCGTACACGGAGTTGCAGTCCGTTGCATGACCAATCTGCCACACCCTCATTGTTGGCAAGTTTTACAAGGTAGCCAGCTTGGTTCCCTGCGCTAACAGGTATTGAAGTAATAATATGCTATTGCCTCCTGATGTCAAGAGACAATCACCTATTATTATTTGACTCCTCTCAATGCTTCCTCAATCGCTGCAAAGGGTAACCCGAACCCTGTTAACACTATCAAAGGGCCAATCCAAGCGAACATGTCATGCACATTCTGATCAGTAGCATAGTAGGCAAAGGTAAGGTGAGTACCTGCCCAGAGCATCAGAAGTGCTAACATAATCGAAACTGAGATCTTAATTGCAAAGATAAATATTTTCATTGTTACGCTCCTAGTATGCTTGCTAGATTAGACTGTGTGACTAACTCTACCTTGTACCCTAGCCTCTTGATCTGCTCTATGGTGCCTATAGTGAGCGTGCGTGTGCCTGCTAGGTCTGCGAATGTCTGAGCGTCCGCACAAACTGGGTAGACTTTTTCCTCACCGTACACTGATTTAATCTTAACTGTAATTGATCTGCTCATGTTCTCTCGTCCTTCTGTGTGTGTGTGTGTGTGTCTAATTGTATGCTATAGCCTCCTGATGTCAAGAGGCTATCACCTACAATTAATATGCGTAAGCTATGATAGCGCCTGCTGATTCAAACTCTAGGTCAAACTTGTGCTTTCGTGCTAGAGCCTCAACATCTGCGTGTATCTCCATGTCACCGTATGGATCTATTACCAGACCATCGTACTCCTCTGCTGACAACATTATCTCGTCATCTTCTCTCACTATAACTGTAGGGTTCACACCCTCACCTAGGTCTAGGCTGCGTAGTGCTTCGATAAACTTGCTTGTTCTCTTGTTCATGTCCGTGCTTCCTTTTGTGTGTCTGTGTGTGTGTCTGATGTGATCCATTATAAGGATATGTGCAGATCTGTAAACTGAAACATTCTCATGTTCACATGAATACAAATCACTTGCTTGTGTGTGCTTGGGTATGCTATAGGCTGCCGCAGGCACTCACACTCTTGTGCATTTGTCAACACTTATTTACTCTTGACATCTCTAGCCACATGTGCTAGCCATTGGCGCAGCTACCATAGTCTGCTCTAGTTGTCAAGTGTTGACTTGTGTTCCGTTGTGTGCTATAGGGCAAAACTCTTGTTGACATGAGGCCGGGGCTGTGCTAGAGGGACGGGGGAGGGCTGGCGTGGCTGGCGTAATCTATAGTAGGCACTTATGCACACCAGAGGTGAAATTAGAAAACTAGAGAAAACTCCTGTAATGTGAGCACTTACTAACATAGCCAAGTTATTGATTACTATAGTATTTTATAGAACTACAGAATAATACTAAAAAGGACTTGACAAGGACACAAAAATATGCTATAATGATATTGTATTCTTAGAGAGACAGTAAGGTAAAATACACATGGATGTTGATAATAAACCTACTCTTGCTAAAAGGAAAAGAGGGAGGCCTAAGAAAACAGAAGTAGCTTCTAAATCTAGAGGTTCTAGAAAAGCTCTAGGTAGACCTAAAGGTGACTCTGGTATCATCAATGAGTATAAAGCTCGTATGCTTGCGTCCCCTAAGTCCCGTAAGGTACTTGACAGTATTTTTGATGCTGCACTTAATGATGACCATAAGAATCAAGCGGCTGCATGGAAACTAGTGATGGATCGTATGCTACCCTTGAGTTACTTTGAGAAAGATGCGGCCAGTGGTAGATCATCAGTAAACATAACAATCTCAGGTTTAGGCGGCACTGTAGAAACAGATGTGGAACCTAGTGAACCTATAGACGGAGAGTTTGAAGATGTATAAGTACTTCACTAGAGAAGAGTTTGTGTGTCAAGCCACAGGTGAGAATGAGATTGAGGATGAATTAATCTTGGCCTTAGATGAACTAAGGGAGGCCTGTGGTTTCCCTTTTGTAATCACCAGCGGCTATAGATCACCACAGCATCCTATAGAACTAAGCAAGCCTAAGGCTGGCACCCATGCCCAAGGCATAGCTGCGGACATAGCTATAACCTCCGGTAGTCGTAGGCACACCATAGTTAAGAAGGCCATAGAGCTAGGCTTTACTGGTATAGGTGTAGCTAAAGGATTTGTACATGTAGACATTAGATCTACTGATGCACCAGTGATGTGGACTTATGGATAACAAAGACTACAAAGAAACCTTAGCCAAGCAGGAAGATCTTAACTGGGATGGTAATACTGAACCACAGGAGCCTGCTTCTGAGTACAAAATACATGTGGACAAGGATAGGATGGAGCAGTTAAGACAAGTCCTTCACAGACTTAAAAGTAATACATGACTAGCCTTAACATTGAACTCCTAGATTGGCAGAAGCAAGTCTGGATAGATGATACTAGATTCTTAGTAATAGCTGCTGGTAGACGTACAGGTAAGACTAGACTAGCTGCATGGAAGATTATAGTAAAAGCATTAGAGGCTACTAAAGCCAATGTATTTTATGTAGCTCCTACACAGGGGCAGGCTAGAGACATTATGTGGCAGTCCCTACTTGACTTAGGCCAGGAAGTGATAGTAAGTGCTCACATTAACAACTTGCAGATTAAACTAATTAATGGATCTACAATATCTCTAAAGGGCGCTGACAGACCGGAGACTATGCGTGGTGTATCTCTTTACTATCTAGTAATGGATGAGTATGCAGATATGAAGCCTGAGGTCTTTGAGCAGATCCTTAGACCAGCCCTAGCTGACCAGAAGGGTGGTGCATTGTTTATCGGCACACCTATGGGACGTAATCACTTCTATGAGTTGTATAAGTACGCAGAGCTAGGGGACGATGAGTCCTACAAAGCATTTCACTTTACAAGCTATGACAATGAGCTACTGGATGCAGATGAGATAAACCTAGCTAAGAAGTCAATGTCCTCCTATGCCTTTAGACAGGAGTTCATGGCATCCTTTGAAGCCAGAGGCTCAGAGATGTTTAAGGAGGAGTGGGTTAAGTTTGGAGAGACTCCTGACGTTGGTGACTACTACATAGCTATTGACTTAGCCGGATTTGAGTTAGTAAACAAGAAGAGGTCTAAGAACAGTAGGCTTGATGAATCATCTATAGCTGTAGCTAAAGTCAATGAGGACGGATGGCACATAGAGAACATTATCTATGGTAGGTGGGACTTAGCGGAGACTGCTAGGAAGATCTTTGAAGCAGTCAGGGACTACAGACCTATTAGTGTAGGTATTGAACGTGGTATATCACAACAGGCTGTGATGTCACCTTTGACTGACCTAATGAAGCAGAACAGTAGGTTCTTTGTTGTAGAACAGCTTACACACGGTAACAGAAAGAAGACCGACAGGATTATGTGGGCTTTACAGGGTAGGTTTGAGAACGGTCAGATCACTTTAGGTAAAGGTGAGTGGAACACTAGGTTTATGGATCAACTGTTTCAGTTCCCAGACCCCTTAACACATGATGACCTTGTGGACTCAGTAGCCTACATAGATCAATTAGCTAGAGTAGCATACACATATGACTTTGAGATTAATGATCTTGAAGTATTAGACACAGTAACAGGATATTAACATGGCTAAACAAGGTTTATACAGTAACATTAATGCCAAACGTAAGCGTATTGCCGCAGGTTCAGGTGAGAAAATGCGTAAAGTAGGCAGCAAAGGCGCTCCTACAGCCGCACAGTTTAAAAAAGCAGCCAAAACAGGTAAAAAATAATGGACTACGGTGATAATGACGTACTGTCAACTGACGAACACCTAGAAGATTGGATAATGGCTAAGTGTGACTCTTGGCGTGACAATTATGAGTCTAATTACTCAGATAGGTTTGAAGAATACTACCGTTTATGGCGTGGTCAGTGGGCCTCCGAAGACTCTATGCGTAAAAGTGAACGTTCTAGGATCATTAGCCCTGCCACACAGCAGGCTGTAGAGTCCAGTGTAGCTGAAATAGAGGAAGCTACATTTGGCCGTGGTAGCTACTTTGATATTACCGATGATTTAGCTGACCAAGAGACTGAGGACGTTGTATATCTACGGAAAAAGCTGCATGAGGACTTTGAGAAGGTAGGTTTACGCAAAAGTGTAGGTGAATGTCTTATCAATAGTGCTGTATTTGGTACAGGTATTGGTGAAATAATACTTGAGGATATAAAAGAGATGGCTCCAGCTACTCAGCCTGTTATGGGTGGAGAGCTACAGGCTGTAGGTGTAAACATTACTGACCGTACTGTAGTCAAACTACGCCCTGTAATGCCTCAGAACTTCCTTATAGACCCTGTAGCTACCTCCATTGAGGACGCACTGGGTGTAGCTGTAGATGAGTTTGTACCCCGTCACCAAGTCCAACAATTGCAGGAACAAGGCATATACAGAGACATCTATGTAGGCCAATCGTCCACTGATTACGACATTGAGCCAGATCAAGACCTTACGTCCTTTGATGAAGACAAAGTACGCCTAACTAAGTACTACGGTCTAGTGCCACGCTACCTCTTAAAGATAGGTGAGCAGGAAGCAATGCTTGGTGAAGATGAAGATATTGCTGACATTGAAGTAGAAAGTAAAGAGGACGATGAAGAAAGTGAAGAAGATGGATACTTTGTGGAAGCTATTGTTGTTATCGCTAACGGAGGCATCCTATTAAAAGCTGAAGAAAACCCATACATGATGCAGGACAGACCTGTTGTAGCATTCCCTTGGGATATAGTACCTAGTAGGTTCTGGGGGCGTGGTGTATGTGAGAAAGGTTACAATAGCCAGAAAGCCCTTGATACTGAGCTTAGAGCACGTATTGACGCACTGGCCCTTACAGTACACCCTATGATGGGTATGGACGCTACAAGGCTCCCTAGAGGCTCCAGACCGGAAGTTAAACCAGGAAAAATACTTTTAACTAACGGTGATCCTAGAACTGCACTATTTCCGTTTAACTTTGGTAACGTAAGTGACATTACCTTTGTACAGGCAGCAGAACTACAGAAGATGGTGCAGACTGCTACAGGTGCTATAGACTCCGCTGGTATTGCAGGTAGTATCAATGGTGACGCTACGGCTGCTGGTATCAGTATGTCCCTAGGTGCAATAATTAAGCGTCACAAGCGTACATTGATTAACTTCCAACAGTCCTTCCTAATTCCTTTTGTTAAAAAAGCTGCTTGCAGATATATGCAGTTTGACCCTGAGAACTATCCTGTTAAGGACTACAAGTTTAACACCACATCTACTCTAGGTATTATTGCCCGTGAGTACGAGGTAACACAGCTTGTACAATTGCTACAGACAATGCCTCAAGAGTCTCCAGTATACAACACCTTGTTACAATCTATTATTGATAACATGAACTTGTCTAACCGTGAAGAACTAATCTCTAAGATGCAACAAGCAGAGCAAGCCTCACAGCCTACTCCTGAACAACAACAAATGCAACAACAGGCAGCACAGGCACAGATGGCCTTCCAGCAGTCTCAGACAGATGCCTTGTCAGGTCAAGCACAGGAGTCACAGTCAAGAGCACAGAAGATCTCTGTAGAGACACAGCTACTGCCACAGGAGCTTGAGATAGACAAGATTAAGGCTATTACAGCTAATCTAAAGGCAGGGGATCAGGATGATAAAGAGTTTGAGCGTAGGATGAAGATAGCTCAGACAATGCTAAAAGAGAAGGAGATTGACCTTAGAACTCCTACACAAGAGCCTACACAACCACAGCAACCCCCGCAGCCACAACAACAACAAGCACCGCTGCAACTACAAGGAGTACCTACTAATGGTAGTAACTAGGAATGAATTGTCTGAGATAGTAACTCAAGTCAATGCTAAGTTTGAAGAGCTAGAGAAAACTATTAAAGAACTTAAAGCTTGTAACTGTTCTACTGAGAAACAGAAAACTCTAAAGACTGCTAAAAAGGCAGCTTAATGGCTAGAGCATCTGGAGGAACAAGAGCTAGAAAGGGTAAAGCTAAAGTAAAAATTACTTCTAGTGGTAAAAAAGTAAGTTATGGGCAAGCTGGCCCAGCTAAAGGAGGTGGCCCTAGAGTTAAGCCAGGAACTAGCAAAGGCGATAGTTACTGTGCTCGTAGTTTAGGTATTAAGAAACGTCTGTCTAAAGAAAAGCAGAATGACCCTAATACACCAAACAATTTATCAAGAAAGCGTTGGAAATGTTCCGGTGCTAAGTCTAAAAGGTCTTAGATGGTAGCACTAGTATCTCCTGCGGTGTCTTCCTCTAGCGTTCTATTGAACAGTTATGTAGACACACAGACTAGACAAACAGGGGCTAAAGACCTAGGGAATGGGATGGAGACTATAGATACTACAATCTACCGTACTGTGTACTATCAGTACGCTAATGGTGTTGTAAGTGTCCGTAATGTTAGTTCATCCTCACAGACAGTAAACTTAACAGTATAACGGAGATTATTATGCCATACGGTACAGGTACATACGGTTCTATTAAAGGTAGACCACCAAAGAAGAAGAACAAAGCCAAACAAATGATGAGCCAGAAAAGATCAAAACCTAAGGCATCAGGGGCTTCTAGGGGGCGCTAATGATACTTGAATTAGCAGCCATCGTTAGTACGGTAAACGTTGCTACTTCAGCCTTAAACAAAGTAGCAGGGGCTACCTCAGATATTCAACAGATCAGTTCCTTCCTTGGTGCTCTAGGGGAGGCGCAGCACGATCTACAGAAAATTAAAAATACTCAACCTCTGTCTGCATCGGAGGCCATACAGCATCAGCTAACACAAAAACAGATAAATGATACTCTTTCTGAAATTAAGGATATATTCTTAGTCTCAGGAAACTCTCATCTGTGGGACAACGCTATGCAAGCTATGGCTGACGCTAGAGTTGCTAGACAGAATGAAATTAACAAAGCTATTGCTAAACGCAAAGCTAGGATAAAAGAGCTTAAAGAAGCGGGGGTGATTATCTTAATAGCTGTGATTATAGTACCTGTGGCTATCTTTGCCTTACTATACACAATTATAAATTAATTAAAATAACTCTTGACATTTACTAAAAAGTATGATATAATGTATAGGTACTATGAAGTACACTAGGTATTCTTTAACTTAAAGGTAAAATACAATGAATCAAGAGTTAGAAACATATTTTGACAATTACTTTGCGATGTTTAGATCAGAAGGCTGGAAACAGCTAATCTCAGATTTAAGAGGTAATGTTGAAAACATCAACTCAGTAGAGTTAACTGAAGATGTTAATAATCTTTATTTCCGTAAAGGTCAGTTAGCTATCTTAGGTACACTCTTTAATCTTGAAACACAAATTGATAGTTCACAACAGCAAGCCCTTGAAGGCGAGTCTGAAGATGAGGCTGTTTGATTTTAGATGTCCTGATGGGCATAAGTTTGAAGATTTAGTAAAGTCAGATGTCACAGTTAGTAGGTGCAACTGTGGCTTAGACGCAAATAGAATTGTGTCTCCTGTAAGATCCAGGTTAGAAGGTATCAGTGGAGATTTCCCTGATGCACATGACAAGTGGGCTAAACGTAGGAAGGCACAAATCGCATACGAACGGAAACAAGGTATTTAACCCTTCCGTTATAATAAAGTTCTCCATAATACTAAGGTACGGAGTTAATAATGGCTAAGATTATAGATCCTGAGCGTCAGGAACAAGAGCAACAAGCAGCGGAAGAAGGACTCAATGAATATGAGTTTGATTCTACTGAACAAGAAGCGCAGGTAACTCCTACACAGGAAACTGAACTTCCAGACAAGTATCAAAACAAATCTGTATCAGAACTAGCACAGATGCACCAAGAAGCTGAGAAGCTGCTAGGTAGGCAAAGTTCTGAAGTAGGTGAATTGAGAAAAGTTGTAGACTCTTATATCCAGACACAACTCACACCAGAACAAGCACCGGAACAAAAAGACGAAGAAATAGACTTCTTTACAGACCCTAATGAGGCTGTAAATAGAGCGATTCAGAACCATCCTAAGATAAAGGAAGCTGAAGCAGTCACAAACCAGTATCGCCAGAGCAATGCAATGGCTACTTTGAAGGGTAAGCATCCAGAGATGGAAGCTATTCTACAGGATACAAAGTTTGCTGAATGGATTCAAGCATCCCCAACTAGGACTAGATTGTTTGTGGAAGCAGATCAACAGTACAACACCGATGCCGCAGATGAACTTTTCAGTAATTGGAAAGAGCGACAGAACATAGTACAACAGACTGCTGAAGTAGAGCAACAAGCTCGTAAACAATCTGCAAAAGCTGCTAGTACAGGTAATCCCCGTGGTAGTGGTGAACCAGCTTCAAAGAAGATCTATAGACGCGCAGACATTATTAACCTTATGCAAAAAGACCCTGACCGATACGCACAGCTTGCACCAGAAATATTGCAAGCATACGCAGAGAAAAGGGTACGCTAATTATATATCTTAGGAGATATTTATTATGACTGATTCCACATATCCCGCAACCGGCGGGTTTGTAAACAACACAAGTGCAGCTACTTTCATTCCAGAAATTTGGAGTGACGAGATTATTGCTGCATACAAGAAGAACCTTGTACTAGCAAACCTAGTAAAAAAGATGTCTATGTCAGGCAAGAAAGGCGACACAATCCATGTGCCTAAGCCTAACCGTGGCGCTGCACACGCTAAAGTAACTAAAACTGCTGTAACAGTGCAGGCAGATACTGAAGGCGAAGTACAGATTGCTATTGATAAGCATTTTGAATACTCACGTTTGATTGAAGATATTACAGATGTACAGGCTCTTAGCTCACTACGTCAGTTCTACACAGAGGACGCTGGTTACGCTCTAGCTACTAAGGTAGACACAGATCTACACAGCTTGGCTACTGGTCTAGGTTCTGCTGGTACTTCTAGTACTACTTACCTAAACAATGGCGGTACTTTCTTCATTAACAACGGCGCTGCTACCTTAACTACTTATGTAGCTGATACTGTAGTTGCTGCTGACATCTTTACTGACGGTGGCTTTAGAGCACTGATTCAGAAGCTGGACGATGAAGACGTACCTATGGACGGACGTAGCTTTATTGTACCTCCTTCAGTTCGTAACACAATCATGGGTATTGACCGTTACGTTAGTTCTGACTTTGTTAACAACGGCAAAGTAACAGGTGGTCAGATTGGTGAGCTATATGGTATTGACATCTATGTCAGCACTAACTGCCCTGTAGTTGAAACTGCTGGTAATAACAGTGCTTCTTCTATAGATAGCTTAGGTGCTCTATTGTTACACCGTGATGCTTTGACTTTTGCAGAGCAAGTAGGTGTACGTTCACAGACTCAGTACAAGCAAGAATTCCTTGCTAACTTGTTTACTTCAGATACCTTGTACGGTACTGCTGTACTACGTCCTGAAGCTGGTCTTACCTTGGTTGTTCCTAAGTAACAACTGTTTAGCTGGGGGTTACTTAGGTAGCCCCTTAGCTTTATCTTTAAGGAGTGTACAGTGTTACAAGCTCTCATTGGGCCTATAGCTAACTTAGCTGGTACTTTCCTTAAAAATAAAGCTTCTGAAAAGCAAGCAATACATGAATCCAAGCTACGCCGTATTACAAATGACGGTGATTGGGAAACTCAACAAGCTGCTGCCTCACAGACCTCATGGAAAGATGAATGGTTTGCTGTAGTTTTAAGTCTCCCATTGATAGGTGCTTTCATACCTTCTATGGTTCCCTACGTTGAACAAGGATTTATTGTATTGTCTACTATGCCTGATTACTACAAAGCCTTCTTAGGCGGTGCTATAGCTGCAAGTTTTGGTATTAAAACCATGGCTACTTGGGGTAAATAATGGCTGAATCTTTTTCTTCCTTTGCTAATCCTTTCCTTGAATACCGTGATACTTTATCCGGTGGTGCTAACTATGCTGATATTAATGATGTAGATGAAGTAGATAATTACTATGACAATGCATTTGAAAAAGCATTTTCTGATGTAGGAACATTAGCTGATATAGATATTATTGGCGGTGAAGGAGGTATTGGTGGTGGTCAAGTAGACTATAGCCCTACCCGTGTACTTAGTGAACAAGAGTACCGTGGTTTTGTAGGAGATGCCCCTGCTTATTTAAGCGGCTTTGGGTCAAAACCTACTGTAGATAAAACCCAACAAGCCTATTCTTCTGTAAAAGATTTAACATCTACTGAGGACTTATCAGCAGCTTTAAGTTCTTTCTATGGATACAATGTTGTAGCTAAAGAACAATCTTTTAGCCGTTCTGACTTTGGCGGTAATTTAGACACACACTCTAGCTCTTCAGACGCTGACCTTCAGCAGTTCCATTCTCTTGTAGAGCCTATTCTACGGGAACAAATACCTTATCTTCAAGCTACACGCGGGTTAAGCTATCAAGACGCTTTAATGGAAACGTATAGTAGTGACCCCATGCTACAGGCTCTTTATCATAAATATGATGTAACCCCTATTAGACAGACTAAAGATGGTTCTACTTATGTTTATGATCCTTTTAGCTTTAGTGAGATAAGAGCACTTGAAGTTCAAGATCCCAGAGCAATAGATATTGGTGTTAAGTTATTTCAAGCTGCTATTGTTGGGTACACTATGGGAACTGCGGCAGGAGTATTACTTGGGCCTACAGCAGCTACAGCTACTACAGCAGCTACATCAGGTATTACTAGTTCTTTTACCCTATCAACAGCAGCGGCAAACATGGCGGCAAGCGCAGCCACTGCTTTAGTCTTGGGTGGCGATCCTGTTAAAGCAGCTTTGATGTCAGGGATACCTATTGGTGATGTAAAGATCCCTTTCACTGGGGGCGCAACTTTAAATAGTTTAACTGGCGGTAATGTTAGTTTTTCAATAGGAGGAAGCCCCTTATCAACAGCTATTAGACAAGGAATAACACAGGCCGGTGCAGGTTCTTTTGGAGGAGGAAACGTAGGTGCAACACCAGACTTTAACCCTTATATCAATAGTATTGCTGCTTCTGTATCTGCTAGTAATTTAGAAGAAGAAGAAGAACAAGAAGCTACAATAGACTTTACTTTTAATCCTTATACTGAATCAGAGGAAGCAGCAGCAGCAGGGAGTGCTGTAAGCGAAGCAGAGAACGCTAGTAACGCAGCACAGGAAGCTCTTAACACACCTTCTTCTTACACAAGTGCTATAGATGACTATGCAGGACGATACAAAGAAGCTCTGATAAGAAACAGAGGTAGACCTAGCCAAGCCTCAAGCTTCTATTTAGAGAAAAAAAGAGAAGCGGAAGCCGCCAAAAAACAAGAGTTAAATGAGAAAAGAATTGCAGCTAACGTGGCTAGAGGCTATTATGAACTATCAATAAAAAATGAATCTGAAATAAGGCGTGGGGAAGAAGATACCTATCGAGCAGAGAAAGCTGCTGCTTTTCAAGCGTGGAAAGCAGAAGACGCTGCCCGTAAAGAAAGAAACAGGATAAGAGCGGAAGAAGCTGCGGTTGCTAGAGCCAGAGCAGATGAACTAGCAGCTAAAGAAGAAACAAATAGAGTAGCTAGGGAAGAAGCGCAGGCTGTTGCAGACGCTAAAGCTGCTAAAGATGCAGCAGACGCTAAAGCTGCTAAAGATGCAGCAGACGCTAAAGCTGCTAAAGATGCAGCAGACGCTAA
>MEHZ011552192.1_pt1 | contig 14401 bp, 16 predicted proteins | sample 897221 | NCBI WGS metagenome assembly MEHZ01 (sample SAMN05514161, study PRJNA337945) | marine metagenome | isolation source: marine surface water | place: Arctic Ocean | collected 2007-12-13
CCCTTCAGTTCCATCAGTTTCTCCCCGTCCCTGAATTCCCCGTCCCTGAACCCCAGGTACCCGTAATGCCTGCGGCGATACAGTCGGCAGTGGTGCCGAAGAGAATTTCGGCATCCGACACAGACCGCGCGAATAAAGCCATCTTTGCCGAGTTGGTGGCGAGGCGCGTGCCTGTCGGCACCCGATCATAGGAGACCACGGCGCAATTGTCCGCTGTCACCGATACGCCTGCGCCGGTCAGCGTTTCGATCACGCCTTCGGCGTCGGCGGCGTCCCAGGTTGATCGGTTGGTGTGGATATAGAACGTAACATCGCGGCTCGCTTGCCCGTCTTTGAGCATCGCCGCCGCATCACGGAGTTGGTCGAGCGACGCATGCGGGCAGCCGATCGACACGACGTCGACCGAGCCTGCGGTGCCGTTCGCCGTGGCCGCGTGTTCGGCGGCAATGGCGGCCTCGTCGATGATAAATTCTTCCGCCGGCGCGGCACCGCCAAATGCCGTCGCGATATCAGGCGCTTCGGGGGTAATGCCTGCGACATGGAACATCGCTGCCGCCCCGTGGATGGCAAAGGCGGCACCGAAGGCGACGTATTCGTCTGTTCTGGGTGTTGTCGCGATGCCGTCGAGTACGGGAATGCGGTCACCCGCCAGACGCCCGGCCAGCGCACCGAGCAGGCTGAACTGGTCAACGCCGGATATATCAGTCGCGACGCGGAACAGTATTTCGCCGTGCCGGTTTTTATCCAGATGCATGCCGCAGCGTGGCGCCAGCCCGGTCAGTGCAGAGGCCACAGCCGTCGCCCCTTCGCGGTTGGTGCGCGCGCCGAGCACGGAATTCACAAACGGGGCGGTGGCGGATTCGCTCCACGCGACGTGCTCGCCGAAGGTCGGCAGGATGCCCTGGATAAACGGGTTGCATGAACAGCTTGGCAGCGCGCCCATTTTTTCGCAGGCCTGCAGCATGCGGATCTGGTCGTGTTCCTCGGTACTCATATTCGCCTTAGTGCGGTCGACGGCGATGGCGTTGATCGACGCGGGGATCACAAAGCGCCCGCCTTCGTCGACCAGCCGTTCGAGAAAGTCGCGGCCCGCTTCGCCGAGCGCTGTGCCGTCAATCACCAGGTGCGTCGACGTGACCGGAATCATATCCGTGGCATCAAGTGCCGCACCCACGGCGGTCAGCATCTGCATGGCAATCTGCAACGGCCAGCCCAGTTCGCCGTCGAGCATGGCCTGTTGGTCGGGGGTCAGTTTCATTTCATCACCTCGACCGTTCCGGCGGTACCATCGACGCGCAGCTTCTCGCCCGCCGTAAAGCCGGCAATATCGGTGTCCAGGCGGTGGACCAGCGGAATCTCTGCCAGCACGCATCCAGCGGTGATCACAGCGTCCGCCTGCATGTTTACGATCGCGGCTGGGGCCAGGCCGCGCTGGGCAAGTTGCAGCAGACTGAACGATCCCGCGGTCGATCCCTTGCCCGACCGGCACACCACTACGCGTCCGGCGACGCATTCGCCTTCGAGTGCATGACCGGTTTCGATCACGACCCCCGTGACCTCGTCGACGCCCAGATTGAACGCGATGCCCTCGCCTGTCACCAACGCGGCACCTTCGCCAATTCCGCCGACCAGACCGTTACCCTTGTATTTTTTATCCATTAACTTTAGATGATAGTTCTGTCAAAAAGGTTGCGCAATCCGGGCACGCTATGAGACTCCTGGGGTTAAATGGTAATTAAATCAGACCCTAAATTTGTACCAGCCGGCTACTATCTAACATTCGGGGTCAGGAGAGCTGCTATCATTTTTAGACCCCGAATAGGTTTTCCAAGTGGCACCCGATAGAGGCTTTTCAGCCCGCTTCTGGGGCGTCCGCGGCTCTATAGCCTGCCCGGGCGCAGACTACGTCATCTATGGGGGAAACACGCCCTGCGTCGAGATCCGCTGCGGATCCCGGCTTTTGGTTTTTGATGCAGGCACTGGTCTGCGCAATCTCGGCAAATCGATCGCTGAAGACGGCATAACCGATGTCGACCTGTTCCTGTCACATACCCATGTCGATCATATCGTGGGCTTTCCCTTCTTTTCCTTCGCTTTCAAACCGGAGAATACGCTGCGTGTCTGGTCCGGTCATCTGGAAGGCGGCCTGACCACAGAAAACGTGCTGCGCCAGTTTATGGTCGCACCGCTGTTTCCCGTACCAGTCGATATTTTCGCCGCCGATGTCAGCTATCATGACTTCAGCGCCGGTGACACGCTGACCCTGGCAGATAATGTCACCCTGCGTACGACGATGCTCAATCATCCTCAGAATTCGACAGGCTACCGTGTCGAGTTTGGCGGAAAATCTATCTGCTATGTGACCGATACCGAACATTTCGAAGACGGCCCGGACCAGAATATCCTCGGCCTGATCGACGGTGCGGACATCGTTATTTACGATTCCATGTTCACCGATGCCGAATACCCCGATTACAAGGAATGGGGGCATTCGACCTGGCAAGAAGGCGCGCGGCTGTGCGCTGCTGCAAATGTGGGCACCTTCGTGATTTTCCACCATCTTCCCGAGCGGACCGATGAGGAGCTGGATGGTATCGCGGCCGCAGTTGACGAAATGCGGCCCGGTTCGCTTGTCGCCCGTGAGGGTATGGTACTGAAACCTTGAGCGGACATCCCGCTTGAGCCGTCTTCCAATCCGTAAACGGCTTCGTTGGGCGCGTATGGGGTTGAACACCCTGTTTGGCGGGCGGGCGCAGGGCTGGTTCATTCCCTATAGATATGCCGACACGGTTACCGAGCCCGCCGGGTACCCGGCACTTGAGCCTGTTTTCAGCGCATCCCGCTCGGACATGGAAATTTTTCTGGCCGCCATTGACGGGTTTGCCGACGATCTTCGGGCCATCGGGCCGGACAGGCCGCCGCAACCGCGCTGGAACCAGGGCTGGTTTCCCCGGCTCGATGGTGCTGCTGCCTACACCATGGTGCGGACACGGCGTCCGGCACGTATCATCGAAATCGGGTCGGGCCATTCGACCCGGTTCATGGCGCGCGCGGTGGCCGATGGAAATCTGGATACGCAGATCACCGCTATCGATCCTGCCCCGCGGGCGGCGATCGCCGATCTGGGCGTTGCCCATATTGCGGCGACGCTGCATGACGCGGACAGTTCCGTGTTCGCGGCGCTGGCACCGGGCGATATCCTGTTTATCGATTCTAGCCATATTCTGATGCCCGGCACCGATGTCGATTATCTGCTTAACACCGTGTGGCCGGCACTGCCGTCCGGCGTGGTGGTTCACATTCACGACATGCTGTTGCCGGACGGCTATCCTGCGGCATGGTCGTGGCGGGGCTATAACGAACAGTCCGGCGTTGCGCCGCTGATGAATTCGGGTGCGGCAAGACTGTTGTTTGCCAGTCATTACGCGGCGTCGCGCATGGCAGAACCGGTCGATGCCACTGTAGTCGGGCAGTTGCCGCTGATCGATGGGGCTCTTGAAACCAGTCTCTGGGTCGAGAAAAGTTGATTGTCATGCGAGGGCCGGAAAGGTCAAATCTTCGTCATGCTTAGTTTTCTACGGAATAGCGATACCGCATCTGAGATGGTGCCTGCGCGCCTGCCGGCCCGTCTGCCTGCCCGTGTTCAGGCGGCGATCAGCGCCCAGCAGGACGCGTCGGAGTGACTGATCGGCTGGTTCCAGCTTGCGGTCGTGATGATCTTCGGCCTGCTCTATTCGGTGGCGCCCAAGACGTTCGCAGCGGACGTGGATTTCACGCCGGTGCGGTGGGCGCTTGGCATCGACTTTGTGTTTACCGTCATCCGGCTTGTGCTGGCCTATCGCGGCGGCATCGGCCCGGCGATCCTGTACCTGTCGACTGTGCTCGATATGTGCATGCTGCTCGGCCTGATCTGGAGCTTCCATCTGCAGTGCCAGCCGCCGCCGTCATTCTATCTGAAATCACCGACGCTGCTTTACGTGTTCATCTTTATCGCGCTTCGCGTGCTTCGCCTCGAGGCGCGTTACGTGGCCGCCGCCGGGCTCGTCGCGGCGGCGGGCTGGACCGGGCTTGCCGGTTACGCGATCTATACCACCGGTACCGAAATGGTGGCTCGCGACTACGTCTATTACATGACCCACAATATGGTCCTCGTCGGCGCCGAGCTTGACAAGATCATCCCGACCCTGCAGGTCACCGCGATTATCGCGGTCGCCATCAACTGGTCGCGGAACCTGCTGAACCGGTCGGTCACCGAAGGCCAGGCGGCGCAGGACCTGTCACGGTTTTTCTCGCCCTAGATCGCGGAGCAGACCACCGCGTCCGAAGTAGCCGTCTCCGCCGGGTCGGGCCAGGCGCGTGAAGGGGCCATCCTGTTCTGCGATATTCGCGGCTTTAGCAGCCTCTCGAACACCCATCAGCCGAACGAGGTGATCGCCATGCTAGCCGATTACCAGCAACAGATCGTACCGATCCTGCAGCCACACGGCGGTACCATCGACAAGTTCATGGGCGACGGCATCATGGTCACCTTCGGCGCCGCCCTGCAGACCGAAACCTTTGCGGCGGATGCGCTGCGCGCGGTGGACGATCGGATGCGGGGCGCGGATGACTGGAACGCCGGGCGCATTGCCCGGGGCGAGCCCGAATTGCGCGTAGGTACGGCCGGTGATGAAAGCCGGCTTGAATACAGGGTGATCGGCGATGCGGTGAACCTCGCCGCCAAGCTCGAAAAAGCGACCAAGGACCAGGCGGTCGACGGCGTCGACGCCCCGATGGATCTCGTGGTGCTAACGGCCTAGTCTTCCCGACAAATTCTCTGACTAATCCTCCGCCTCGGCCAGCAGGAACCAGTTGCCGCGGATATTGCCGCAGCCGTTGCATTTCAGCTTTCTTTCCAGATGCGATACCCGCTCGTTGCCATAGCGTTTCTTCAGCCGCGTCGGGTGGATGATCTTTCCTTTCCGGCACTTGCCGCAGATCGCGACGAAGCGGTCGCGGTAATAGAAATCCGACAGCCTGGCACGGGCACGCAGCGCTTCCCGGTCTTCGTCGGACAGGGCGGCCAGTTCAACAACGCTCCAGATACTACGCATCGGCATGTGAAAACAAAACAGGAACATACAGATGTAGTCAAGGTCACGGGAACAGGGTGGCCGATAATACAGTGGATAACTGGGCCCCCGGGACGCAGCCCGGGGGAATAAAAGAGAGGAGCGCGCGCTAAGCCAGAGAGTAGATGGTGCCCGGTCGTTTAAACCCGTTCAACCACCGTTGCGATGCCCTGGCCCACGCCGATGCACATGGTGCACAGCGCGTAGCGCCCGCCGGTACGTTCCAGCTCGTTAAGGGCCGTCGTGATCAGCCGCGCGCCGGACATGCCGAGCGGGTGGCCGAGTGCGATGGCGCCGCCATTCGGGTTGATGCGGGAATCGTCATCGGCGAGGCCGAGCTCGCGGGTGCAGGCGAGGGCCTGGGCGGCGAAGGCTTCGTTGAATTCCAGCACGTCCATGTCGTCCAGCGTCAGCCCGGCGCGGGCCAGTACCTTGCGGGTCGCGGGTGCCGGGCCGATGCCCATGATACGGGGTGGTACGCCGGCGACGGCGGCGGCAAGCAGACGGCCGCGCGGTTTAAGGCCGTGCTTCTTCGCGCCGTCTTCGCTGGCGAGTAGGATGGCAGCGGCGCCGTCATTGACGCCCGACGCGTTGCCTGCCGTAACCGAGCCGCCCTTGGTGAACGCGGCGCGGAGCCTGGTGAGGTCTTCCATTTTTGCGCCGTGGCGCGGGTGTTCATCGGCATCGACGACAAGATCATCGCCGCGCCGCTGGGGAATGGTGACCGAAACGATTTCGGCGGCAAGCTTGCCGTCCTTGTGCGCGGCCTCGGCCTTGTGCTGGGACCACAGCGCGAACTTGTCCTGGTCCTCGCGGGTGATCTGGTGCTCGACCGCCAGGTTTTCAGCTGTTTGGCCCATCGCGTCGACGCCGTAGAGCTCTTTCATTTTCGGGTTCACGAAGCGCCAGCCGATGGTGGTGTCGTAGATCTCTGCCTTGCGCGAAAATGCCTGGTCGGCCTTGGCCATCACGAATGGGGCGCGGCTCATGCTTTCAACGCCGCCGGAAATAATCAGATCGGCCTCACCGACGCGGATAGCACGGGCCGCCTGCGCGGTGGCCTCCATGCCCGACCCGCACAGCCGGTTGACGGTGGCGCCGCCGGCTTCCATCGGGATACCCGCGAGCAGGCTCGACATGCGCGCGACGTTACGGTTGTCCTCGCCTGCCTGGTTGGCGTTGCCGTAATAGACATCGTCCACCTGGGTCCAGTCGACGGCCGCGTTCCGCTCCATCAGCGCCTTGATCGGCACCGCGCCAAGATCGTCGGTACGAACCCCGCTGAGGCCGCCGCCATAGCGGCCGACGGGGGTGCGGATGGCGTCACAGATGAATGCGTCAGACATGTCTTTGAATCCCTAGTCCAGAATGGCGCGCATTGTTGTCGATGACGCGGGGCCGGGCAAGGCCTCAATCGGGAAAGGGTCTGTTCCGTTGACGTATGGATCCGCGCGTTAGCGCCGACTGCGAATCTGCGCGGCGGCGATCAGGAACAGACCGGCGAGACCGGCGTTTGCCAGGGCTAAAAGCGCGGGGACCTGCGCTTGCGGCAGGTCGGATGAAAACGTGTCGATGGTCGCGAAGGAGAAGCAGGTTTCGTTGCTGAGCTCGTCGACTTCGATGCCGACGACCAGGTTGATGAAGCTGGCGGCTAGTTCCTCCGGGATGACGCTACCATCAGTGAACCAGTCGGAATCGCCGAAGATGGCCAGGGTCCATTCCTCGCGATCGGCGGGGCTGATTTCGTCGGGCGCGCAGCCCCCGCCCGGTACCAGGCAGACATCGATCGCCTTGCTGCCGAGCAGTTCGATCCGGTCATAGGTGCCGTCGGGCAGGATGCCGCCGGTATCCGCCGATGACAGCGGCAGGTTGTCATTGACGACAATGCCCATGATATCTGCGTTGAACCCGTCGCCCGTGGCGGGGATCAGGTCGCCTGCCCAGGAATAGGTCGGGGTCACGAATTCCTAGAACGACGTGAATTCATGTCTCGGCACCACCGACGGGGTGGTGTTCGCGCTGGATGCCGCGGATTCGCATGTGTTGAGGGAGATATCGACGGCAATCTGCGTGCCGGCGGTAAGATCAGCGTAGCTGTCCGAGGTCGACTGGACGGTCGCGGTAGCGCTCACGAACAACGGCGCTGCGTGGGCCGGAAGCACGCTTGCGCCCAACAAAGTAGCTGTAAGTTCCAATATCTTGATTGTTTTGGGGATTGTTTTGAGCATTTTGGGGCGACCCCCTGTCAATTCTTCCGCCGCCATCAGCTGGGCCTGATTATTTTTCCGATCATTCAGCAAATATTATTTATGCCAGTGTGTATTGGCGTTATCGAAGAAACCGTCAAGGCAAGCGCGTCTCAAATTCCCGTTTCCCCGACGCCCGCTCATGCCCGTATTTGGGTGCGCGGCTGAGGGTGCGGGACGGCATTCATGGGGGGCTTGATCGCGTACCGTGTTTGCGCGAGCGTGGCCTATGAATTCTTCCCCGCTTACCCCTTATATCGCTCCTTATGTCACCCCTTATGCTGATGGTGCGAAGGCCATGCGGATCGGCCCGCAATCCGGGACCGGCCCACATATCGCCATCGATTATATCGGCCACGGCCCGCTGGTGATTTTTCTCCACGGGATCGGCGGAGACCGATCGACCTGGGCACATCAGCTCACGGCTTTCGCCGAGGCGGGCTATTGCGCGGTGGCCTGGGATACACGCGGCTATGGCGATTCCGACGATTATGACGGCGCGCTCAGCTTTACCGATATCGCGAACGACCTGGCCCGCTTGATCGATGTCTTCGCGGTTGATAAAGCGCATATCGTCGGCACGTCAATGGGTGGGCGGATATCGCTCGAATTCTTTGCCAACCACCCAAACCGGTTTGCGACCCTGACCCTGGCCGGCGTGCATGCCAGTTTCGGACATTTCTCGTCCGAAAAACAGCAGGCATTTGTTGCCGCGCGCAGCAAGCCGCTGATCGAGGACGGGCTGAAACCGGCGGATCTGGCGCCCGGCGCCATCGGCAGACTGGCCGGACCCAATGTATCGGAAGATGCGCGGACCCGGGCCATCGCCGCGGCGTCGCGGCTGCACAAGCATTCCTATATCAAGACGGTCGAGGCGACGACGCAGTTCGACCGCGAGCACGTGCTGGCGGAAATCGACGTGCCGACGCTGGTCATCGGCGGCGAGTTCGATCCGCTGACCCCGCCGGATATGACGCGCAAGGTCGCCGCCGACATCACGGGCGCCGAATATCACATGATCTACGATGTCGGCCATCTCGGTAATCTGGAAAACCCGGTTGAGTTCAACCGGCTGCTGGATCAGTTTCTGGCGCGGTTCCGCGACCGGGCCAATGTCGCAGCGGACCCAAAAATTCTGGCAGGCTGACAGGGAGAAACAAAATGGATCTTGGAATCGAGGGAAAGGTCGCCCTTGTACTCGGCGGCACGCAAGGGTTGGCGCTATCGGCAGCACACCATCTGTCGGATGCGGGCGCTGTGGTGGTGATGAACGGGCGCGACGCCGAAAAGGGCAACAAGGCCGTCTCCGAACTGCCCAATCCCGGCTATTTTGTGCGGGGCGACATCACAATCGTTGCCGAGCGTGCCGCCATCATCGGGCAGACTGTGGAACTTGCCGGCGCGCCGGCAATCTTGGTCACCAATTCGGGCGGGCCGCCGCCTGGCCAGTTCATGGACCACGACGACGAGACGTGGGAAGCCGCTTTGCGCAACAATATGCTCGGCCATATCGACATGACGCGCCGGGCGGTGCCTGCGATGATTGAGACGGGCTGGGGGCGGATCGTCAACGTCACGTCGTTTGCGGTGCGCGAACCCTATCCCAACCTGGTACTGTCGAATGCCGTGCGCGCCGGGCTGCACGGCGCGATGGCGACGCTGGCGCGTGAGGTTGCCGATAAAGGGATCACGGTCAATAACGTGCTGCCCGGCCTGATGGATACGCCGGCCCTGCAGCGCGTCTATATCGCGCAGTCCCAACGCGAAAATATTGCGGTAGAGCAAGTACGAGACCGGATGGCCGAGTCTATTCCGGCGAAGCGGCTGGGCACCGCGGAAGACTTCGGCCCGGCCGTCGCCTTTCTGTGTTCGCGCCATGCGGGATACATCACCGGCCAGAACCTGACGGTCGATGGCGGGCTAGTGCGCGCCCTTTTATAGGGCGGCCGAGGATATGCGCTCTCTTGCAGGGCGCTGGATAAACAGGGAGCGTAAGAGAAATGCTGACAGGCGATATGCTGCGCCGGGCGACCGAGCGGTTTCCCGGCAAAAGCGCGATTATCTGGGAAGGCCGGCACACGAGCTATGCCGATCTGAATGCTGATGCGAACCGCTTCGCCCATGCGCTGGCGGGGCTGGGCCTGAAAAAAGGCGAGAAGGTTGGCATCATCTCGCGCAACCGCACCGAATACGGTATTGTGTTTTTCGGCGCCGCGAAATCGGGTTGCGTGCTGGTCAATGTCTCGGTGCTCTATGCGCCGGACGAACTGCAATATGTTCTGAATAAGGCCGACGTCCAGGCGCTGATCTATGAAGATCTGTTCGCCGACAAGATCGAGGCGGTAAAGCCGCTCTGCCCGAAAATCGAAACCTATATTCCGATCGGGCAGCCGTTTAACGATTTCATCGCGGGACACTCCGCCGGCGAGCCCGATGTCGAGATCGACGAGCGCGATCCGTTTTCGATGACCTATACTGGCGGTACCACGGGCCTGCCCAAGGGCGTGCTGGCAAGCCACCGTGCGCGGGCCGTCACCGCGCATACGGTCATGGTCGAGGAGAAGATCGACGAGCGTGATATCGTCGGCATAGTCACGCCGCTGTTTCATATAGCGGCGCTGAACATCATGTTCCAGCCGGCGATCCTGGCGGGCGCCACCGTGACCCTGCTGTCGAAGTGGGAACCGGCGGATTTTGCCAAAATGGTGCGCGATACCGGCATGACGGCAAACTTCATGGTGCCGACACAGGCCGGTATGGTGGTGCAGGATCCCGGTTTCGATTCGGCCGATTACGCGACCTGGCGCAGGGTATCGTTCGCCGGGGCGCCGATGCCTGACTGGGTTCAGCGCGACTTTTTTGAGAAACTGCCGAAGGTGCAACTGACGCAGATTTACGGCCAGTCCGAAATGGGCGTGATCGTGGTGCTGCCGCACTGGCACCTGCCGGAACGTCTCGGCTCGATCGGTCGGTCTGCCTATAACGTCGACATCGCCTGCGTCCACCCTGATGGTACGCCGATAAAGCCGGGCGAGATCGGCGAGCTCGTCTCCCGCGGCGATAACCTGATGACCGAATATTACGGCGAGCCCGAACAGACCGCGAATTTCTTCAGTCTCGGCGACGGCTGGGCCTGGTCGGGCGATCTGGCGACGGTCGACGTAGAAGGCTTCTACACGCTGATCGACCGCACGAAAGACATGATCATCTCGGGTGGCGAGAATATCTATCCGAAGGAAATCGAAGATGCATTATATGAACATGACGCCGTCGCCGAATGCGCCGTGTTCGGTATCCCCGAAGACAAGTTCGGTGAAGTCCCCGCCGCCTATATCCTGCTTAAAGTCGGGATGACGGCGATCGAGGATGAAATCGTCGATCATTGTGTGGCCCGGCTCGCCCGTTTCAAGCGACCGCGGCTGGTGAAGTTCGTCGACGATTTCCCCAAAACGCCGATCGGTAAAATCCAGAAAAACTTCCTCAAAGAACCCTATTGGGCGGATCAGGAGAAAAAAATATGACCGACCGTTATGCCGCCTATGAACGGCTTAAATTCGACACCCCCGGTGAACGTATCCTGCGCATCACCATGGATGCGCCGGGCCGCCTGAACGCGGCGGACGAGACCATGCATGATGAGCTCGGCCGCATCTGGAAGGATATTGAGGCCGACCCGGACGTGTCAGTTGCGATCCTGCGCGGCGCGGGCGAGGCGTTTTCCGCCGGTGGCGATTTCGACATGATCGACGAGATGATCGATAGTTTCGAGGTCCGCGCCCGCGTGTGGAAGGAGGCGCGCGATCTTGTCTATAACGTCATCAACTGCTCCAAGCCCATCGTCAGTGCGATGCAGGGCCCCGCCGTCGGCGCTGGTCTGGTCGCGGGCCTGCTCGCCGATATTTCCATCGCCGCAAAGGACGCCCGCATCATCGACGGTCACACGCGGCTCGGCGTGGCGGCGGGCGATCATGCGGCCATCGTCTGGCCGCTGCTCTGCGGCATGGCAAAGGCGAAATATTACCTGCTGCTCTGCGAGCCGATCTCCGGCGAGGAAGCCGAGCGCATCGGTCTTGTCTCGCTGTGCGTCGAGGCGGACGAATTGCAGGACAAGGCGGTCGAGGTGGCGGCTAAACTCGCGCGCGGCGCGCCGTCGGCCATCCGGTTTACCAAATACGCGCTGAACAACTGGCTGCGCATGATGGGCCCGACATTCGATACATCGCTGGCGCTTGAATTCCTCGGCTTCACGGGTCCGGAAGCCGTCGAAGGGCTTGCGAGCCTGCGCGAAAAGCGCCCGCCGAATTTCGATCCGAAGTCGAATCTGTAAGGTGGATGAGATGACAAAGATCTATGGCGACTTCGATCAGGAAACGCTCGATAACGAATATCTTATCAGTCGGACGGTACCGAACCTTGAGCCGTTCATCGCCGATTACGCAAAGTTCAGCGCCGACGCCCGCGTGAATCTGGACTGCCGCGCAGATGTTTCCTGCGGCGACCATGCGGATCAGCTGATCGATATTTTCCCGGCCGAGGGAAAAGCCAAGGGTAAAAACGGCAAGGCCGCTCCGGTCTTTATCTTTATCCATGGTGGCTACTGGCGGATGCTCAGCCACAGGGAATCCTCCTTCATGGCGGAGAACATGGTGGCCAACGGCATCGCCGTCGTCGCGGTCAATTATTCGCTGGCGCCGGATGCCTCCATCGATACCATCGTGCGCCAGTGCCGTGAGGCGATTGCCTGGACGTGGCGCAATGCAGCCGATTTCGGTGGTGACCCGGATCGTATCTTTGTCTGCGGATCTTCCGCCGGCGGGCACTTGACCGGGATGATGGTCGCGGGCGGCTGGCATGACGATCTGGGTGTTCCCGCGAATGTCATCAAGGGCGCGGTGCCGCTCAGCGGTCTGCATGATCTCGAACCGCTGCGGCATTCCTGTATCAACGAATGGGCCAAGCTCGATGCGGCCGCGGCGCGGCGCAACAGCCCGGTGCAGCATCTGCCCGATGCCGGCTGTCCGCTGATCCTGTCCTATGGCGCGACCGAGACGTCCGAGTTTAAACGCCAGAGCGCGCTACTGGCCGATGTGTGGCGCGCGAAAGGCTGGCAGGCCGATATCTTCGAACACCCGGACCGCAACCATTTTGACATCGTGTTCGATCTGCGCGATTTCGATAGCCTACTGGGGCGCAAAGTCCGCGACATGATCGGCTGAAGAAACACATGAACCCATGAAACCATGAAAGTTCCCGTCGTCTACACGGCGGTCTTTGCCATGTTGTTTCAGCAGGCATTGTCGACGATGAGCGGCCTGACCATTCCGGTTCTCGCGCCGCCGATTGCCGCCGAAACGGGGATGAGCGCCAGCCTGGTCGGGGTGTACACGGCGTTTCTCTATGGTGGATCGATGATCTCGTCCCTGGCGGGGGGCGGCTTCCTGCTGCGCTACGGCGCTTTGCGGGTCAGCCAGGTCTGCCTGCTGGTTGTCGCCATCGGCCTGTTGATAAACATGCCGGGCTATATCTATCTGTTCGTGCTGGGCGCGATTGTCACCGGGCTGGGCGGCGGACCGTCGACACCGGCGAGCTCGCAGATACTCGCGCGCTACACCAACCCGGCGACGGCGCCGTTTGTTTTCTCGATCAAACAGACCGGCGTGCCGGTCGGCGGCGTGATTGCGGGGGCGCTGCTGCCGGTTTTTGTCGAGATGTTCGGCTGGCGCGGCGCGCTGGTCTGTGCCGCCTCCATGTCGCTGGTCTTCGCGCTGATGCTGCAGCCGTTCCGCGCCGAGTTCGATTCCGACCGCCAGCCTCACCGCAGCCTGAAACTGACCGACCTGCGCGCCACGCTCGGTGCCGTGCTGCGGGATGCCAGGGTGCGTGAACTTGCCCTGGGGCTGTTCGCCTTTACCGGGCTGCAGCTCGCCTTTGCGTCGTTCTTCATATCGTTCCTGTCGCTCGGCATGGGGTGGACCCTGACCGATGCGGGCATCGCCTATTCGATTGCCATGGGGGCCGGCATTGCAGGTCGGCTGATCTGGGGTTGGGTTGGCTCGCGGTATGTGCCGCCGGTATTGCTGCTGGCCGTTCTCGGCCTGGCCATGGGGGTTGCCTGCATGGCCATAGGGCTGGTCGATGAAACTTGGCAAAAGCCTGCCGTCTGGGCGGTTGCGTTCTGCTACGGGATGACCGGGATCGGCTATCAGGGGGTGCTGCTGGCCGAAATCGCGCGCATTGCGCCCCCCGGCATGGCGGGCGTGGTCACTGGCGGCGCCGTATTTTTCGCCTATGTCGGCATGATCACGTTTCCCGGCAGCTTCGGGATCATCCTCGCGCTGACCGACAGCTATCAGACGGCATTCGTGATCCTGGGGGCGCTGCCAATTGTCGTCGGTGCTATGTTATTCGTCTCGGCGCGCCGCCAGAGAATTTAATCGTCGTAGAACAAGAAACCTCAACTGGGAAATCACTTATGGGCCCTATCAAAACCACCATCGTCGGTAGTCTACCAAAACCCGAATGGCTGTCCGACCCAGAACAGCTGCGCGCGCCCTGGCGCCAGGAAGGTGCTGCGCTCGAACAGGCGCAGGACGATGCCGTCGCCCTGTCGCTGACCGCGCAGGAACAGGCCGGGCTCGACATCATCTGTGATGGCGAACAGCGCCGCCGGCATTATATCTGGGGCTTTATCGAGCATCTGGGCAGCGTTGATTTTGAAAACCCGGCGAAGAAACAAAGCCGCGGCCAGCGCTATTCCGAAGAAACTCCTGCCCCGCGCGTCCTCGAAGAATGGTCCTGGACAAAGCCTGTCCTGCTCGATGCGCTGCGCTTTGCCAAGGCGCGCACCGACCGCCAGGTGAAGGTGACTTTGCCTGGCCCGATGACGGTCGCCGACAGCGTGTTTGACGAGGTCGGCGGACGGTCGGATGCCGATTTCGCCGCCGCCTATGCCGACCTGCTGAATAAGGAAGCCCGCGCGTTGTCAGCAGCCGGGGCCGATATCATCCAGATCGATGAGCCCTGCTTCAACATCTATACGGACGA
>MEHZ011543935.1_pt1 | contig 14379 bp, 16 predicted proteins | sample 897221 | NCBI WGS metagenome assembly MEHZ01 (sample SAMN05514161, study PRJNA337945) | marine metagenome | isolation source: marine surface water | place: Arctic Ocean | collected 2007-12-13
CGTCAATCAGCAGAATGCGACTGTCAGGGTGCGCGGCAGCACGAATATCTCTGATCAGTGATACAATGGGCTTACTGCGCCATTTTAGATAGTCAAACAGGTCAGGATGGTCGGAAAATACATTACGCTTGGTGGCTGGAAAGTCTGGAAATTGTGTTTCGGGAATTTCACGATCAAAGGACTGGTCTAGAAGGCGGCGCGTGACTTCCTGCGCGGCGTCTGCGTCCACCCCATTGCTCTTTGCCCGTTTTTGGCAATGTGCGCAAAAGCACACGCCAAGTAAAAATAAATCCTCAGGTAGCAGCCCCAGTCCATCTTTTTCGTAGTGAAATCCGTGATCAAATTCCATAAAATCGGGACTTTCCAACTCGACCCGATCGGGGCGATAACGTTCGCTTATTTCGGCAACAACGCCGATCACGTAAGCCCGCGCCGCTGGGCTCGAGGGACAAAGCCCATAACTAAGGGAATCGCCATGCGCAGTGCGTAAAACGTGTTCAGAATGTGCCATCCCCAGACGGGAATTATGCATACAAACCGTCCAACATGAAACCTTTGGCTCATCCGCATCCCGAAGACGCGTCAATTCAGCCAAATAGTCGCCTTCACTGGCGACTATTTGGCTTGCAAAGGCTTGATCTCAGAATTTTTCCAACGTTCCGGTTCAACTGTATAATAAACAGTGCCATCTTGTGGAAAGTAGATCCTACGCTTCGGGTTCCCCGGACCCAGGAATTTCCAAGCATGATGGGATGTTGCAAGACTGATGGTATTGACTTCGCAGTCTACAAAAATCTGTAAAGCGGCATCAAGACCACAATCATGCAGGTCCCAAGGATAGACCCAAACAGATTGCTGGCTCACTGTTTAGCCACAACGTATTTACCGTCCTTAATCGTCCCTATTGGTACTATATTTTTATTGAAAGGGACGGTTTCCCCAAGCGCATCTACCAGATCAATAACTTGATTTTTTAAAGTGACGATACTTGCGTCACCCGTTTTCCCAATTGTCAGGTGACCCAAATCATCCCGCCTAATTGCTCTGGCAGGATTAAGGGAGGCTGCCTTGATAACATCGACCAAGGACATCCCAAGGGCCAAAAATTTTGTCATTGTATATAATAAATCACGAGCAGGTCCATCGATACAAAGTGCATGAATATCTGACGAAATAGTATCCGGTGGAAACCCTGCTGCGATCATCGCCTGACCAGTTTGCCACGAGAATGAACCCATTCCATGCCCAACATCAAAAAGAACTCCTCGCTTCCGCGCACGCAGTACTGCATCTTTCACGCGTCCGTCAGATTGAACGGGACTGTTGGGGTATGGACGAAAGCAATGTGTAAGGACGTCACCAGGTCGGAGAAGGTCAACCACATCTTCAAACCGGGGCGGGGCTTCGTCGATGTGGGCCATCAGCGGCAGGCCAGTTTTGTCGGCAACGTCTAGAGCGATTTCAAGAGGCGCGATGCCAGAGGCACCACTAGTATGATGGCCAACACGGACTTTGATACCAATGATCAGGTCTTTGTTAGCTAGGGCAACTTCAGCAGCCTCGCGAGCGGCCATCAAACGCATATCCCAGCTTTCACCCACCATAATATTTGATGAAAAACCGAAGATTCCAGCAAATGACACATGCAAATATACAAGGACCCGTGTATTGGCCCGTTCAATCACATGTGCCCGAAATCCCGCAAAATTTCCAGGTCCCGCGCTGCCTGTATCAACCAACGTTGTCGTCGCCGATTTTGCTGAATAAGCATCGGCGTCGACACCTAAAGAGGTTCCACCCCAGTACACGTGAGTATGAAGGTCAATTAGGCCTGGAGTGACAATGGCACCCGTGACGTCGTGGCGTTCTGCGCCTTCGAGTCCAATGCCAAACCCCGAAACCCGCCCCTGGGTGAATGCAATATCTTCGATACAATCTCGACCACTCAGTGGGTCGATAACTCTGCCGCCTGCCAATACTAGATCATGTTTCACTTCGTGTCCCCGCGATTGTGGCCACAGACACCTCGGTCTGCAACTCGAGTGTCTAGTGACTAGCCTTTATATCTTCTATTATTCTCTCTATTTCTGCCAATAATTCAAGGGTACGGCGTTGAACCTAGAATAATGGCCCATAAATTGTAAATGTTTTATGAACATATTGCTCAGATATTAGAAAAATGTGGGGGTGCTGGACGTAACGCCGAAGTATTGGCTATGATTGCAACAGATATTGGACTAAAATATATTTTTGATAGGCAGGAAATGTAGCTAGTTTCTCAAAGGAAAATTAGTGATTAATTTGTCAGGTTCGCGCGTCGTAATAACGGGTGCAGGTGGCGGAATAGGGTCGACGATGTGCGACACGTTTTCTGCGGCTGGGGCCGAGGTCGTCGGGTGCGATTTAGCCAGCGCCGAATTCCGCCCAAACTGCGCTGAAACGTTCGAATTTGACTTTCTCGACAGGGATGCTGTCAGCCGCGCCGCTGATGCTATACTTTCAAGGGGCACACCATCGATTGTCATTCTCAATGCAGGCTGGACGAAGGCCGCAACGTTGGCGTCTATGACAGAAAATGATCTCGACCATGAAATGGCAGGAAATTTCACGGCATCAGCACTTTTTTGTCTGAAGCTCTTGCCAATGATGCGGACTTTACAGGGGGATCGTAGTTTCGTATTTACCGCCTCCGTCAACGCATTGGTGCATTTTGGTAATCCGGCTTATTCGGCTGCAAAGGCAGCCGGGATGGCATGGATGCGTGCATTGGCTGTTGAAGAGGGAACAAATGGAATTCGGGCCAACGCGGTCATTCCCGCTTCCACACAAACTCCAGCCTGGAATGTACGCATGAAAGCAGATCCAGGAATTCTGAATCGGTTATCTCGACTTTATCCACTGGGGCGCATCGTAACCGCGCAAGAAGTCGCGAATGCGGCCCTGTTCCTCGCATCACCGCTTGCCACTGGCATCACCGGTACTTCGATAACTGTTGATGCCGGGCTGTCTGCAGGCAATCTACCGACAATGGAAGCAATAGCAGAAGCCGCCAAAGAGTAATAAATGCGTGCAAAACTGCAATCTCAATCGCCCGATAATTGTTTTCCCACCAACTTTTGGTATGGAAGGGCTTTCAAATTACTGGTGCATAACCCGACGCTTTCCACATTGTAACTTGCAGCAGCTATCGGATCGTAGGCGTCTTTATGCGAAACAGCCGCTTTGACTACGACATAATCTGCATTTTCCGGCCGAATGCCCTGGGAATGTAGCTGACCAAGGTCCATGGGTGGTGTTTTTCTACTTGTAAGCAGAATTGTTACCTGTTCGTTTCGCAACACGGCGCAAAGCCCCATGTCGATATGAATTCCCACCATCGAAGCGAGGTGGGAATTCTTGTTCTCTAGATCAAACTGACCATCACTGAGGTGACGGATCATGCCGTCAAATTTGATTGGGGCCCCATGATGATTGTCTAATTTAGCACCAATCAAGAGGCTAACCTGATCACCAACTTTTAAGGTGTGACATTGGCTTGCAGCTTTAGGATCATTGAGGATGGCAATGATGTTTTTACGGCCAGAATCTAACAGTGGCGACAACAAACCGGTTCCGTCACCCGGCGTGCCTCCACCAATGTTATCGGCAGGTTCAACCAACAAGATGGGCCCAGAGCCACGCGGTTCGGTGTCGATGCGTTTCAAAACCATCTCAAGTGTAGCTTCTTTAGGATAAGCGCCAGACATGTTGGCTTCAAATACTAACAGCAATTCATCAAGATAGCCTTGCGCGACCGAGGCGACACCACTGGTGCAGCAATTCAAACTGAATCCGCAATCCACAATGTCAGCGTAGGAATATCCACCCATTACATTGATGCATAGTATGTCTGGATCCTGAAGTTCGATCGCGCGAGCCCGTGTCAAAACTGCTTTCATTGGGTCAGATGCTGTTGCGAGACCAGTTGGCGGAATAACGTATGGTGTTCCAAGATGATGTTGGGTCGCCTTTTGGCCGCGCATTAATATTCCAAAGAGGGTGGCGGCTTCGACTGCCGCTTTGCGGGCATCAGTGTGAGGGTTCATTCGATAAGAATACAAGCAAGTGCTCAAGTCAGTCATGTCTTTGGACACATTGGCATGAAAATCAATCACGGCCACGACGGGAATATTGATACCCTTGGCCGTCAGTCGAGAGTGAATTTCACGAAAGAGATCTCCTTCAACATCGTCTGAGCCTTCACTTACCATTGCCCCATGAAGAACTAAAAATATGCCATCTATGTCAGCACAATGTTTTTCAAAAGACTCAAAGAAGTGTTTGTAAAAAACTTCAATAACCTCTTGCATGACGATACCAGAAGGGTTTGCCATCATTTGAATGGCAGGTATAATTGACCACTCTTGGGTGTCTGCATAGTCCAGAAACCCATCCGCCGGTGAACCGTTGCCAATGTTATTCGAAATTACATCTGGGCCAATAGATATACCGCCTTCGCAGAATTCTTTCAGACCCGTTTTATGGTAAAGAAATGAGTGAGTTTCGTGGAAAAGTCCAGCCAGCAATACGGTCTTATTTTTCATCCCAAACGGCCCCTCTGTGGCGCTCAATTCGCCTAGATCTTTTTATCAAACGCCAAATCCTGATCAAGCTTTGCTTGATAAGCTGCACGAGTTTCTTTATCAACTTCAGCACTTTTTGCAAAATATATAAACCCTAGCGCTCGTCGAGATCTGGTCTTGGATCGGTTCTTGCCAGCCCAATGTATGGTGTTGCAGTGATGCATTAGGAATGTTCCAGCCTGACAAGGGAAGCCGACTGTATTTGCCTTGTCAGTATCAGTACCGAAGTCCGTCATTCCTTGCGAAAACCCCAGCACGTTTGACCGCCCGTGGAGGCGTAATCCTGATTTGTGAGACGACCGGACATAATGGAGGCAACCATTCTCATGATCAACTTCCTCCAAAGCCAACCAACCAGTGACGGCCTTTAAAGGCTTGATGTGAAAATAATATCCATCTTGATGCGCCGGCGTGGCCTTGCCAATTCCTGGCGGTTTGTTGAAATACTCTACGTTGACGCCCTTTACGTCCTCACCCAGCGCTGTTTCTGCCATCGTGCGGATAGCGCTGTTTCTTAATAAGTCATCAAAATACGGATCATGGTCGTGCATGTTCATCATTTGCTTGATGCTCGTGCGATCGTTGATGTCTTCATAATACACTTCGTTCTTGCCCATACTTTGCACTCTATCAGCGAAAAACCTGTCAAGTTCGATATTGATCTCGGCCATTTTGGCGAAATCAAACAGTGGTTCAACTGTTAAATAACCGTCACGGTCAAAACTGTCTTTAACGTCTAAAGCTGCCACAGACTTAGATAAATGAGCCATAAAATTTTTCCAATAAATGATAATTTTGTTGCACAATTCAAACTTAGATTGTTCTGTAAGTCTTGTAGGTAGATCGACAAAAATATAGGAATATCGATAATTTAAGCTAAAAATGGATTAATATATTATGAATACCAGTATCCAAGCCAACCAGTTAGCTCTTGGAAAGCATCAGTTTGGGCGTATTGACCAACGCATGAAAGTCGGACCAGTGACTTGGCCGTTCCATGATTTGTTTTGGGTTCATCAAGGCCAAGTTGAGTTGGAATTTCCAGACTTAGAGTGCAAAGAGCTGCTTGACGCGCCGGCAGGGGTTTTGATCTTACCCAACACTGCATTCTTGGGGTACGCCGTAGATGGTTTTGCATCCGCTTCTGTGTGCCACTTCAAATATTCGGGGCGTGATGTCGCCAGTTTTTGTGCGCCAGGATACCTAGTTGTGCGCCGGGACGAAGGCTTACATGTCCAAAACCAGGTACGACTGGCAATGGAGTTGTCACAAAGTGACGCTTCAGAGACGATGGACAGGCGACAGCGGTTACTTCGATCGATCCTCGACGGGTTTGAGTATCCAGAAAAACGACTACGCAAAGCATCTTTGGGCCCAAAAAACCGATTGACGGCCTCATGGAAGCAAGCAGCTGACCATTTAGAAAGTATGCGGACATTAAGTGATGTTGCCCGCCTTGCTGGTGTAAGCGAAAGCGGGTTTCGAAAACAGCACCGCGAAAATTATACCAAGTCGGCGGGAGATTATCTACGCGACCTGCGCCTAAAAAAAGGTGAAGAATTGTTGGCGACAACGGGGTTTTCAGTTTCTGAAATTGCACACCTAGTTGGATATCAGCATGGGGAAACCTTTTGTACGGCATTTCGAAAATCACGTGGACTGACGGCAGGGCAGTACCGCCGCTGGTCCAAACCATTCGCATAATTAAAGGGCTTTCAAATGAAACTAGCGCACGAGATTTTAATCTACGCAAACCCACAACCTCTATTAATTAGTAGGCAAGCAATCTTTCCAGGCATTGTACAATTACCCGACGAAAGTCTGCTCGCCATGTTTTCGATAGGACAAGCGTTTGATGCCGCAGATCATCGAACCTTTATTAGCAAAAGCTTTGACCTGGGAAGATCTTGGACGTCGGCAAGCCGAATGAACAACCACGAATTTCAGCCAGATCAGATATCCGAAACTCTCAAACCGCTCTTGTTAGGTGACGGCAGCTTACTTGCAACTGGCTACGGATTTGTTCGCCCAGACGATATCACACCGATTGTGGACCCAGTCACGTTTGATGTACTTTCGCTAAAACATATGGTCAGTAAATCATCCGACAACGGAGCGACATGGGACAAGCCTCGCATCGTAGATATCGGTGGTAGGGCCCTAGAAATATCAGGCCCATGTATTCAGCTCAAATCGGGGCGCATCCTTGCGGCAGCCCCCCCGTTTCATCTTGGTGTCAATGGCCATGTAGGATGGATTATTTACAGTGATGATGGCGGTCAAAATTGGGATCGCCTTTCAACTTTTTTTGAAAGTCCAAATGGAGAAATTGCTGCTTGGGAATGTAGATTGTGCGAAACATCATCCGGGCAACTAGCCGTTTTATTCTGGGCTTACGATAATGAAAAAAAGTGCAATTTGAACAACCATATTGTTATTTCAAATGATGGGGGGAAAAATTTTGGGCTGGCGGTCGACACTGGCATTCGCGGCCAAGCCTCCAACTTAATGCCGTTTGGAGAGGGTAAAATTTTAACAATCCACGCGCATCGTGAAAACCCAGTTGGGCTATGGGTTCGCAAAGTTAATATCGAAAATGGTGATTTTGAAATTGAAAGTGAAGTTAACTTATTTTCTGATGACACTTTGGGCAGTGACGCTACAGATATTCGCAAACAATTTGGCAGCCTGAAATTTGGACAGCCGTCGTTGTTACAGCTTTCAAATGGTCAGGTATTGGCAGCTTGCTGGGCGTTTGAGAATTGTCAGCATGTAATAAAGGGCTTCATGCTTGATCAATAACCGGTTTGGTCATTATTTTTATAATACCCCCACTTTCAGACCACAAGCCGCGCAAAGTGCAGATCCATGGCGCTATGGTCGCCTGCGTAGTAGGCGATTAGCACATCGTCGTCTGGCAAATGTACGGCAAACGGCAATCCAAAACTCCACATTTCCATACCAGCTAATAGGTCCCCGGTATCCTGGGTGTTCGAATCTTTTGGGAGCGGGTGCTGATAGATGAGAACTTCGCTTTTTGGATCAAACGGCGCATCAATAGCTGGGGAAATACGGGCACGAATACACTGACCTCCAAAGCGATCCACCCATGCCAAAACTACCCTCCCATCTGAAAGCATGGCCGGCGGGCCAGCCTGGTCGGCGAATCCAAGGTCCAAAGGCTCTGACCATGAATTCATGTTATCTGTGCTGATGCGCCGATGAATGTTGAGGTACTTTTGTGTGGTGATGTCGTACGTCCACGCAAATGTCGCAACACTACCGCTAGCACCCACGCCACAACGCAAGTCCCAATTAAAAACGCCCGCCGTAACGTCTTCAGCAATTGGTGCGGTCTCGGACCAACTTCGCCCATTGTCAAAAGATTGAAATAGGACAGCCCTTTGACGCCATTTTGACGTATCATAATAGTGCTTGTTAGTTTCGACGCTCATAGCCAAAGATCCATCCGCGAGCTTTAAAATTGGGTTGGTCAGGCTGGGTGGCCCAATGTCGTCTGACATCGGAATTTTTCGCCAGGAGGTCCAGGTGGCCCCTCCATCATGTGAATCTGCCAATAGGATTGCCATAGGAAGGCATCCCTCGGTCTTCGCATTAAACAAAGGCATTCCAGGGTGCGAGGTGCGGTCGACCCACATGACAGCTGCCAGAAGATGATCTGCGCTAATTTCCGTCAGATAGCAAAGTTTTAATGTTCCAAGCTGCCCATCAACAACTGTGTCTATGAATGGATTGGTGGGTTTGCTCCAAGAGCGACCATTATCGTGGGAACGGGAGAATTCGATTTGTTCTTGGTCGCTGTCTTTGTTATCTCCCACCCGGTACGTGGCCAACAAGTCTCCATTATGTAGAATGGTGACAGTCCCAAAGTTAATGCAGGCTCGCGCTGTTCCTACTTCGGCCGAGCTGATCACTCCAGTTTCGACAATCTTCATGATTTTTTTACTTTTAGATCATCTGGAGTTGGCTCATTAGAGGCCTTCCCTGGCCAGCCCATCAACAATTTTGCGTTCTTCTCAGCCTCAAGAGCCTGGTCTGGATCTTTGAAAACTTGCATGACGCATTGGGGCTTTTGGCGATCAATAACGTCATACACCAGACTATAACCCAATTTATCCATGATCGGTCCAATCCATCCAGCGCAATGGTCGCAATATCGCGCCATCGGCTCAGCGTCATTGTCCATTACTTTGCCAAGGCTCGGACAGGCATTCATCCGCAGTTCCAAGCGGTCTTCATGTAGTTCTAGGTCGAGGTCACAGTTTTCCTCGATACGGATGTGTTCCCAGTAGTCCCGCATGCCTTCCAGGCCATACTCGCGAAAGGGTTCAAGAGTATGGCGCTCTTGATTTCGGCTAATTTCCAACCAATAGGCCTGCAAGGCGTCGTCGCCCTGTGTTTCAAGAAACTTAAAGACCTCGTTGTAGAATTTAGTAAAATGGTCGCTAGGTATCATTTGCGTCTACCAATGATTTGCCGGCACGCACCTGGAGCGATAATTTCCGTTTTGATCTCGAAAGGGCTGCCATCGGCCATGGCATTATTGGTCTTGATAGTTTGATCACAAAAGTGGTCTGAAACCTGCGGTGCAATTTTTTTAACGTGGTGATATGCTGTGCAATGCTTCACCGTTAGAACCACCTCATCGTCTACAATTTCAATCTGATAATCCGAGCCTTCACGGGTAAAAAAATGCCGCCAGTGCTTGACCAGCTCACCTGCGTTGCCGGCGATTAAATGACCACGAATATCAGCGTAAACGTCCTGTCCAACGCGGGTAAAAATCTCATCCATAACTTCGACACCGTAGTTTTCGATAATGAAATCAATTGTGGTGTTGGCTGCGCCGTGAAAATCCATATGGACGTTCCCAACTTCGTTATAACGAAGTGGTTTATCGTCTTGTTTGATCATGGCTTACGCTCATAAACTTGCTTGCCACCAACATAGGTGGCATTTACCGCAAATGTACTAGGATCAAGCAATGAAAAGTCAGCCAATTTCCCAGTTTCGACGCTGCCCATCTCGCGTTCGAGCCCAAGCACACGGGCCGGAATTAGCGCACTGGCGATGGCCGCGCGGGTCAAGCCCGCTCCACTAAAAGTCAGAAAATTCAACATGGCCTCATGTGAGGTCAGGGAAGATCCACAAAGGCCACCTCTGTCATCCTTTACGGCTTTGCCCTTCTCACTGGTCAGCCAATAGCCAGGGTACGCTTCAAAGCGCGCGCCCTCACGGCCCGCGAACTTGATAGAATCAGTTTCTAAGAAAACGCGGTCCGATGGCAGCTGTGCTAGCAGCTTCACCAGCTTGGGATGAACATGAATTCCATCACAGATTAGCCCCAACGGAAGACCAGATTCTGCAATCAGCGCATCAGGCAAAGAAAATTGATGCACACCGCTACCGTCTGGCGGTAGGGAGGCGGTGACATTGTACATATGCGTAACTGCATCGATACCCCACGATACATAACGCGAGATATCATCCGCCAACGCACAGCTGTGACCTAGGTGCACGGACACGCCGACCTGTTTCATAAGTCGTATAAAGGCTTCCGCACCTTCAAGCTCAGGAGCCACTGTTACGGCCAGCAGATGACCGTCGGCGGCATCAATTATTTCATGGGCAAGGTTAAGTGTAGGAAGCCGCAAGTTCTCTGGGTTATGCGCACCAGGTGCTCCGAAACAAGGCCCTTCGCTATGGATGCCCAATGCGCGTGCGCCATTTGCTTGGCCACATTGTCCAGCCAAATCTGAAAGTACTGATGCCATCTTTTCAGGAGCCAATGATCCAATTGTTGGCAAAAAGCCAGTTACGCCGTGAGCTGGCAAAAGGACTGAGCTGTCCGCAACACATCCAGGCGTTGGTTCATGATAAAAATTTATATCAAACCCGTGCTGCAATAGGTCGATCATGCCCGGGAATATAATTTGACCAGCACCATCGATAATTCGCCAGTCCGTACCAGTAGGTGAAGCAGGATCCAAAAGCGCGGAAATTCGATCGTCTTCTATCACTAAATCTTTGAGTACTGGCCCCGTTGGAGTTATGATTGTAACGTTCGTCCATTTTTGTTTTACTTGCATGAACCTACCAATCCTAATATGTTATTATATTAACGATGTAGGCTGAAACTTCAAGGTGCAATAATGACAAAGAAATGCGTCTGTGTGACGGGCTCGACCCAAGGAATTGGATTTGCAATTGCAGAGGCGTTCGCCAAAACAGGTGCGCGGCTTGTAATCAATTCTCATGAGCCCAATTCTACATCAGTTCGCGCCTTGGCAGAACTGACAGAATGCCATTTTGTCCAGGCAGATTTGTCAAGCGCTGAGGGCGCCACCTCCTTTGTCGAGCAGGCACATCAAAAATTAGGTTCGCTTGATACGCTGGTCAATAACGCTGGAATTTTCAACGATAGTGACTTTGGGACACTCGATGAAACACTTTTTGACAGTGCCTTTAACTTGAACGTTAAAGGCTATTTGTTCGCAGCGCAGGCGTTTTGTGCAAAAGTTCGAGCTGATCAGGACGGTGCCTCGATCATTTGTATTGGGTCTACAAATTCAGTCTCTGCCGAAAAAAATAGTGTTATTTATGACAGCACGAAGGGCGCTATATTGATGATGGTACGCTCGCTAGCAGTTTCGTTAGCTGACCGGGGAATTCGCGTCAACGGGGTCGGACCAGGCATCATTCAGACACCTCTGACCCAACCCGGACTTGATAAAGGTAAGACCTGCACAGTCCTAACTAGGCAAATTCCACTAGGTCGGATCGGAAAACCAGAAGATGTTGGGGGCGCTGCAGTTTTCCTTGCGTCACCTGAAGCACGCTATATAACCGGGCAAATGATTTATGTAGATGGTGGAATTATTGCGCGCCAAATATCATGGGACGAACCAGTTTGACCAAAAATCTATCCCCACGCCACCTACAGCTACGTGCGACGCTTTTTAGACGCTGGAAAACCCGTGGGTTAAAACCGGGCGCTAGAATTGAATCTCAAAATGAAATTGTCAAACTTTCAGATTTTTCACTTATTACAGTAATGAAAACGCTCAAAGACCTCGAAGCAGAAGGCGTAATTCACAGGCAAGTTGGTAAAGGATCGTATTTGGTCACAACTCCCTGGGCCGAATTGTACTGGCGCATTGGATTTTTCTATAATCGCGATATTGTGGGTGGGGGAATTTTTGACAACGCGTTTTATACGCGCATGGTGGTCGCAATTGAAAAAGGCGTTGTTTCCGACGGGCACGAGTTCGTACTGGGCAGTTTTACTCATGAAACAATGCCAATCAACCTTTGGGACGCGCTGGATGCAGTCATTCTGACGGGGATTACCGATGAGACTAAAACTCTTGGGCTTGCGGAAACGACAAGCCAGGTTAGCCTGATAGACCTATTTCCAGACGCTTTACCATTTCACAGCTTTCGGCTTGATTTCACGACCCCATTTAAGGACATGTTTAAGGAATTTCGAGGCAAGCCCTACAAGTACCTGTATTTGGATTCAGAAATTTTGTCCCGTGAACAAGCCGTCCGTCGCAAAGGATTTCATGACGCGCATCAGGCAATTGATCCAGACGCAGAAATTTCTACAATCACAGTAAATCAAGAAGTTGGGTTTGACGATACAGATGAGCTTTTGGCTGCGATTGCTGAATTCAAGCCTGACGTTGTTTGCGGCTATGTGCACAGAAATTGGCGCGATCTAATTCAGACCCAATTTTCTCACAATATAGAGGTCTACGGGTACGCATTGGATTCAGAGAAACCAGGGTTTGTCGTTAAGACAGCGGAATGGATGGACCAGGTTCTGCCCGAAGTCTATGAGCATCTCACGAACCGACAATCCAAAAAAGAGCACGGCGTATACCCGGCAAAATTTGTTCACTGACTAAAAACCAACAGGAGTACACATGTTAAAAATAGTTACCGAAGGCGCAAAGTCCAACCTTCCATTTAGTCCCGCAATAATCGCCGGCGACCTCATGTTTGTGTCGGGGCAAGCTTCAGTTGATTCTGAAATCGGTACGATTATTTCAGGTACCTTCGAAGAAGAAATGCGACGGTCGATCGAAAATTTACGCTCGATTTTAGTGGCAGAAGGCCTGTCGTTAGATAACGTGATAAATATAAAATCTTATGTAGCCCAGCAAAGCGATTTGCCCTCATACAACAAGATATATGCTGAATATTTTACAGCGCCACTACCAACACGAAGCACAATCATGGGTGTTCTCGGGACAATGTTAAAGTTTGAGTTGGATGGCATCGCTTGTGTTTCTACAACGCGCCAGCAGGCTTCATAAACGTAACACCAGTTTAAAAGTAGGTCAGGATACCATCAATCACATCATAGTCATCGGTAACTATCGGAATAAAACGCCATTTATCAAAGGCAGTACAGGGGTGTGAAATACCCGAACAAATCATGTCACCTACTTGCCAACTCGTGTCCGCGCCCAAGCGGACATAAGCGTGTTGATCATTTGTATTGAATATCTCGCATTCGCCGACGTCCATAAAACCTGAGCCTGGTCGAAACCGTTTAAACGGAACTGGAAGGCCAGCATCAAATGGTACGTCTCGCTTTCCCATTGTCAGGAACCCCAAATGTGGTTCAGGAATGGACTGGACGTATGACCAGACTTCCAACGCAGGACGAAATTCCGAATACCACTGACGATTTGGATCAAGCCGAGCATTTTCTTGTGCGCTTCGGTATGCGCCATGATCGTTGGTCAGGTAACAACCACTTCGCAACAAAACCCGGACTGGTATCGAAATATCAAGAGACTTGAAACGCTCTGCAATGATGTCAAAGTGGGACGAACCGCCGCCAGTCAGGATGAACTCATCTAGGTCATGGTACGCCGATTGTGGAATGGCGCGAACAATATCAAGGATGAGATTCGCGTAGATAGCCACAGGTGTGGCGCTTTTATCTAGCCCCGGGATTGCACCCTCAAACGCACCAACACCGCAGAACTTAAATCGGTCAGGACGCTTTGAGATTTCACTTATTACCGCCAGTGCTTGGCTTCTATCACGTAAACCGGTGCGACCACCCATTGCTCCCACTTCAACCAAAACACCAATCGGCCGATTTTGGGATATACCGCGCAGCGATCGCTCAATATTTTCAATTTGACCAATCGAATCCACAAAGCAGAAAAACTCAAACTCTGGGTCGGCATTGATCTCAGATACAACAGTTTGGACGTTGGATTTGCCGATCAATTGATTGGCGAGAACGATGCGATCTATTCCGTATTTACGCATGACTTGAATTTGATTGACCGTTGCCGCCGTGATACCCCAAGCGCCACACCTTATTTGTTCATCAAACAACTGTGGGCTCATGGTCGTCTTACCATGAGGTGCCAATGATAAGTCATTTATGCTTAGGTAATTAGCAAATAGATCAGCGTTGTAGTCAAGATTTGCACGCTTTAGCACCATCAATGGTAAGGGCATATCTTCACGAAGAACATTCCAATTTTTATCTGCGATCTTATCAAGCGCGAACGGTTCGCTCGTTCCTGGGATACCCTTGGTGCGCCCATCAAGAAAAGTTTGCCTTATTGAGTCCATATTCAATGAATTAAATCCCATCAAAGGCGGACAACATCTTATCTGCATACTTCGTAAGCGCCAAAACATCAGCACCAATGTTGAGTAAATTGTAGCCCATGTCCACATAGGGGGCGACCGAAGCAGGGTC
>MEHZ011602309.1_pt1 | contig 14374 bp, 21 predicted proteins | sample 897221 | NCBI WGS metagenome assembly MEHZ01 (sample SAMN05514161, study PRJNA337945) | marine metagenome | isolation source: marine surface water | place: Arctic Ocean | collected 2007-12-13
CAGCAGAAAAACTAATTGGTCTAAGTAAGTACACTAGAATTGCACAATGGTGTGCAAGACGTGGTACGCTACAAGAAGAACTTGCAAATGATATTACTAAAGAAATTCAAAAAGCAACTAATGCAGAACACTTAGGTGTTTACATTCAAGCAACACACGGATGTTGCGAGAACAGAGGCATTATGGCAAATAGTAGTCTTACACAGACAACTGTTTTAAAAGGTGCTTTTAAAGATGATCCAGGTACAAAGAAAGAGTTCTTTGACAACATTAAATTACAACAGGAGTTTAGCTGCTAATGAAATTACGTTATAGCGAAGCATTTTATAGTGTACAAGGTGAAGGCAAGTTTGTAGGGGTACCTAGTGTATTCTTACGTACCTTTGGTTGTAACTTCCGTTGTATGAACTTTGGACTTGGACGTGATGCACCTAGTCGTGCAGAAAACCAAGCAAACGGTATTAAGCATAATCCTGAAGTAGCGGACTTAATTGCTAAAGAAGTACATAAAACAACAACAGATTTTAATGACTTGCCTATTATACACACTGGTTGTGATACGTATGCAAGCATCTATCCTGAGTTTAAGAAACTAATGATGGATAGGACTGTAGACGAAGTTGTTGAACATTTATTATCACTTACTCCAGAGGGTAAGTGGACAATGGACAATGGACAGGATGTACACTTAATATTTACCGGAGGTGAACCTTTGTTAGGGTGGCAGAGATTCTATACCGAATTATTAGACCACCCACGTATGCAGGACTTAAAAAATGTTACATTTGAAACAAATACTTCTCAAAAGCTACGAGACGACTTTAGAGACTTTATCAGCGGCCAAGAACGATTTGAAGTTACTTGGAGTTGTTCCCCAAAACTTAGTGTCAGCGGAGAATCTTGGGAGGACGCTATTAACCCTGATATTGCTAGTGAGTATAACAATGTTCATGGTAGTAAACTTTATCTTAAGTTTGTTGTGGCTGACAGTGTGGACGTTGACGAAGTTAAAAAAGCTGTTGCTGAGTATAGGGGCGCCGGGATCGAGTGTCCGGTATATCTTATGCCGATGGGAGGACGCTCTGAAGAGTACACGCTCAACGTTAAAGAAGTTGCCGAGCTTTGCATGGCGCAAGGTTGGAGATTCACCCCAAGGCTCCATATCGACTTATTCGGCAATGCATGGGGGACTTAGTCCACATGAAGTTGATGAAATTAAAAATAAACAATACAAACCCGTCGACAATGACAATTTGGAAAAACGGGTAAGGGAGGCAGGACTATGAGTAACTGGAATAAAATAAAACAAGCATTAGGTGTACAACCTAAGATATTAAAAGACGAAGTCGAAGGGTATACTAATACTAAAAAGACATCCGAAGATATTCGACGTGAAGCACTTGAATCAGAGAAAGTTGAAGCAACTAAACAAGGCAAGCCTTGGGTTGCTGTACTAGATACACAAATTAATCCAGATGACATAAAGAACGGTTTCTTTGAAATCGATTGGAACAATGAGTTTATTGAACAACTTCTTGATGCAGGATACAAAGGCGAAACAAATGAAGCTATTGTAGATGCTTGGTTCCAAACTTTAATTAGGCAAATGCTTGGTGAAGAAGGACAATCAACAGATGCACAAGCGGGCTACATTAACGTAGTGCCAATCGATAAAGGCAAAAGCGAAGTATCTTAATACTTGACAACAGCCAGTTCTGGTGTTATAATAGTACTATAAATTACACAAAGGCAAACTAATGGCAACTTACATTCTAGTAGACACAGCAAACACGTTCTTTCGTGCAAGACACGTAGTACGTGGTGATATCGACACTAAAGTTGGTATGGCTATGCATATTACACTTAACAGCGTAAAGAAGGCTTGGCAAGACTTTAACGGCACTCATGTTGTATTTTGTTTAGAAGGTCGTAGCTGGCGTAAAGACTTCTACTTGCCGTACAAGCGTAACAGGCAAGTTGCTCGTGATAAGATGACCGTTGTTGAGAGTGAAGAAGATACAGTGTTTTGGGAGATATTTGATGAGTTTAAAAACTTTGTATCTGACAAGACTAACTGTACTGTTATGCGACACAGACAACTAGAAGCAGATGATCTTATTGCAGGTTGGGTACAAGCACACCCTAATGATAAACATGTTATTATTAGTACAGATGGTGACTTTGCACAACTTATTGCGCCTAACTGTACACAATATAGTGGCATACAAGACTTGACTATTACACACGAAGGCTACTTTGATAAGAAAGGTAATCATGTAATTGACAAGAAGACTAAAGAAGCAAAGCCTGCACCTGATCCTGACTTTATGTTGTTTGAGAAGTGCATGCGTGGCGACACTAGTGATAATGTGTTTAGTGCTTACCCCGGTGTACGTAAGAAAGGCACTAAGAACAAGGTCGGTCTTATTGAAGCATATGCAGACAAAGGCACTAAAGGCTACAACTGGAATAACATGATGCTACAACGTTGGACTGATCATGAAGGCGAAGAACATCGTGTACTTGATGATTATAATCGCAACGTAGTACTATGTGACTTGACAGCACAGCCTGCAGACATACGTACTATTATAGATGAAACAATTAACGAAGCAACAGAGAATCCTAAAGAGATAGCACAAGTAGGTATGCGCCTCATGAAGTTCTGTGCTAAGTGGGACATGCAACGTATTGCTGATCAAGCACAATACTATGCAGAACCGTTACAAGCGAGATATATCAAATGATTAAAAAAGCAAAAACAATTTTAAAAGATAAGTTTTGGATCGTTGAAGAAGCAGGTCAGAATGTAGGCACACTAAGTTTTAATGACGAAAAATTTATGTTCTCTGCAAGTAGTGGTGTTGCGTTTTTTGATAACAAAACACAACTAAAGAGCGAACTTGGACTTACTATCTTTGACAAAGACAATACAGTTAAGTTAGAAACTGAAAAAGAGATTTATGGATTTCCAACTAGTACAACTCCTTACAATGTAATCTATGATGTACATCGTAAGTTTGCTTTATTTACAAAAAGTATTAAGAGTAAGAGCTTGTATTGTGCAGGATACTACATTATACAGTTTGACAAGGGATGGGTAAAGAGCTTTTGTCCTAAGTTAATAACACTAGAACGTTACAATTATAAAGGTCCGTTTAAGAACGATCTTACGATGCGACAGGAATTATCAAATGCCAACCAACAAGATTGATCCTATAAACACGTTCCCAGTACAACAGTTTATTCAAACTGTTAAAGGTGCAGACGCTAGTAGGGCAAAAGAAGTTAGGTTAGACATTGATAGTGCTAAAAGACTTGCGTTTACCCTAGGCGAAGTGATGTCTCGACTTAACGGTGACATGGAACAGTTTATTAAAGACCATGTACAAAGCATTGATAATGAGCCCGTACAGGTTCAATTAGACGGTGGTTCCGAATGGAAATAAGTACGTAGTTAATATAAAAAAGAGATAAATATATACGTAGTTAATTAAGGTACGTATATATGAGTAGACCAAAACCAAATGTATTATTAGAATACACTAACAAAAAGAATTATAGATGTGAGCAGATCTTAGATGCTGAAGCTATCTGGGCTGTATTCCATAAAGAAAAACCTTTCAATTTAAAAAGTTCAAACGCTTTAACTAATTATCCTGGACCTAAATATAAGAAAACTAGCTTTTCTAATCCAGGACATGCACACAATTTAGCAAGTAAACTTAACGAGCTCTTTAACTGTAGTGACTTTAAAGTCTATAAGTTACAAGCAGGCGATGTCGTGACTGAATGAACTGGAAAGAAACCTATACCAAGTTATTCCTTAAAGAGTTAGATCAGAGTTATAACGAACTAGCGGTTAAAGAGTATTTGCCGTTATGGTGGCACAACACACGAAATAAAGCTGAAGGTGGACTTAGACTTACAGAAGCAGGTATGGATGTGCTAACAAAGATTGAGTTAGCTACATACGACATACCTTTCCCGGCCGATATGCCATTTACTACACAAGTAATCATATTCCTAGATAAATTTATTGATTGTCCATACTACATAGGACACAAAGGTATTCAAGTTACCCATCAAAAGAAAGCGGTCGAATTAACTCTTTTCTCAGGTGATATGCGCAAGTACGGACTTAGCAAAGCACTTAATCGACAAAATAAAGATCAAAATAATTAAAGAAACCGGTTGACTTTTAGCGAGTTGGAGTGTATACTATATGTATAGTTAGAAATTAAGCACTGATAACTCAAAAGAGGTAATACAAGATGGAAAATACAATCACTAGAACGGTTTCACCGAACGGCGCAAAAAATAGCATCAAGCATGCTCTTAAGAAGAAGCGTCCGATCTTTTTGTGGGGGCCTCCAGGTATTGGTAAATCTGACATTGTAGGACAAATTACAGACGGGTTTTCAAACTCGCATTTAATTGACATTCGCTTGTCGCTTTGGGAACCTACAGATATTAAAGGTATTCCATACTTCGATAGCAACTCAGGTACAATGGTGTGGGGCGCACCTAGCGAACTTCCAACAGAAGAGTTTGCTGCACAATACGATCACATTGTATTGTTCTTAGACGAAATGAACTCAGCGGCACCAAGTGTGCAAGCAGCTGCATATCAGCTAATTCTTAATCGTCGTGTAGGAACTTACAAGTTACCAGACAATGTAATGATTGTTGCTGCTGGTAATAGAGAAGCTGACAAAGGCGTTACGTATAGAATGCCTGCTCCGTTAGCAAACCGTTTTATCCACTTAGAACTTACAGTTGACTTCGGTGACTGGTTCCAGTGGGCTGTTGATAACAACATCCACAAAGATGTTGTAGGATACTTGACTTTTGCAAAGAAAGACTTGTACGACTTCGATCCACGTAGTTCGTCACGTTCTTTTGCAACACCCCGTTCATGGTCGTTTGTAAGCGAATTGCTTGAAGACGAGCTAGACGAAACCACTACTACAGACTTAGTAAGTGGATCAGTAGGAGAAGGCTTGGCTGTCAAGTTTATGGCACACCGCAAGGTTGCGTCAAGGATGCCTAATCCAACTGATATTTTAGCAGGAAAAGTTACGGAGATGGCCAGTAAAGAAATCAGTGCTATGTATTCCCTCACTGTGTCATTGTGTTATGAGCTACAAGAAGCTGATAAGAAACGTGACAAAGACTTCGATAAGAAAGTCAACAATTTCCTGCGCTTTTCAATGGATAACTTTGATACTGAATTAGTTGTAATGGGCATTAAGCTCGCACTTACTCAGTACTCATTGCCCATTGATCCAGACGCTGTTGAATGCTTTGATGAATTCCATGAACGTTATGGTAAGTACATTAAGGCTGCACAGGGTTCTTAAGCAAAAAGATAGGGCGAGTTTAACTCGCTCTATCACCTTTTGTGGTTGACAAACAACTCAGAATCTAGTATAATAGTTATATAAATTAGAAAGGACATAGCAGATGAGCGTAGAAGGTAAGAAGCACTGGCAACCAGATCCAGACATTACTCCAGAAGCATTAGCTGAAATGCGTGTAGAAGTTCTAGATCGCATTATTGTTGCACGAGTAGGCTTACTACTAAAGCATCCTTTCTTTGGTAATATGGCTACACGTTTACAAATTAAAAGTGCAGATGATTGGTTAGGCACAGCGGCTGTAGATGGTCGAAACTTATACTTCAACACTCAGTTCTTTAACTCAATGGATAATAAAGAGATTGAGTTTGTTATTGCACACGAAATTTTACATTGTGTATTTGATCACTTAGAACGTAGAACATGGCAAGACCGTAACTTAGACGCTATGCTGTCTAACATTGCACAAGACTACGTTGTAAACAATATCCTTGTACGAGATAGCATTGGCCATAAGCCTAAGCTAGTCGAATGTTATCAAGACTTTAAATACGAAAACTGGACTTCAGAAGAAGTTTATGACGACTTGTTTGAAAAGTATGATGAAGACGAGCTTAAACAACTAGGTGAATTATTAGACGAACACCTTGACTGGACTGACGGCGATAACGAATCTAACAAAGGTCCGAAAGGCGACAAAGATGGTGAAGGACGTCCAACTTATACAAAAGAAGAACTTAAAAAGATACGTGACGAAATTAAAGAGAATATGGTTTCAGCAGCACAAAGTGCAGGTGCTGGCAATATTCCAAAAGGCGTAGATAGATTAATTAAAGATCTTACAGAGCCTAAAATGAACTGGCGTGAAATACTACGTCAGCAAATACAATCAACTATTAAAAGTGATTATACATTTAGTCGTCCTTCACGCAAAGGACAAATGAGTGGTGCCATACTACCAGGTATGAATTTTGCTGAAACAATAGATCTTTGTATTGCAATTGACATGAGTGGTTCAATTGGTGATATACAAGGCAGAGACTTCCTAAGTGAAGTAAAAGGCATTATGGACGAGTACAAAGACTACAATATTAAATTGTGGTGCTTTGATACTAAGGTTTATAACGAGCAAGACTATAGTGCCGATTGCGGAGACGACTTAACAGATTATGAAATTATGGGTGGCGGTGGCACTGACTTTATGTGTAACTGGACATATATGGAACAAGAAGGTATTGCGCCTAAAAAGTTCTTAATGTTCACTGATGGATATGCATGGGATAGCTGGGGTGATCCTGATTACTGTGATACAGTATTTGTAATACACAGTCATCACGATAAGAACCTACAAGCACCATTTGGAGTAACAGCACATTATGAAGCTCAAGAAGCCTAATCCATTAAACTTTTTTGGTGTAAGACAGACTCCTTATTGCCCTAGGCACTTCGAAGTAGTGTCCTTACAACAAAGATACAACATGCAAAGTGCTGTTGATAAATGGATTTGTGAAAATCTAAGGAATCGATATTACCTTTCGCGTGATAAGGATCATCTCAAAGTAGCATTTGAAGATCCAAAAGAAGCAAGTTATTTCATGTTAGCTTGTCCACATTTGAAGTACAAATAAATAAAGTACGCATATATAATAATATAGGAGAATAGAAATTATGAGCGAAGAAACTAAAACAGAAGCAACACCTGCTACTGAACAAACACAGGCACCCGATCTTACTGTACAAGATTTAACAGCAATGAAATCAATCATTGATGTTGCATCAACCCGTGGAGCATTTAAGCCGAACGAAATGACTACAGTCGGAACAGTGTATGGTAAACTAGAAGCATTTTTAAACGCTGTACAAGCACAACAGGATGCCCAAGCAGAAGCTGAAAAGGCTCCAACAGGAGAATAATATGAAACATATCGGAAGACAAATTAATCCTAAAAGACGGGCCGTAGTAGCGTACCGTGTAGTACCTAAAGAAGCAGATCAATGCTTAGTAGTATTTACTGATAGCTTAGAAGCTGATGCACATGATGCGTTAATGAATCTAGTTGAAAGTAATGCAGGACAAACAGCATACGAACTAGCAGAAGCAATGGACAGAACTCAATTGCCAGATGGTAGAAATATGCTTAGAGCATTTGCCGCAACAGGCAAGTTTGCTAAGATGCCAACCAACAAGATTGAAATGACACCAGACATGAAGAATACTGTAATTCTTTCAGAATTAAATGACGCTATTGCAAGTCAAAAAGGTGTTACAGTTGAAGCATTAGCATTGCAACCAGCAGACGGAACACCAGCAGATGTATCAGATGCATCAATAACAAAGCCTGCTGAGCCAGTCACAGCTGCACCAGTAGCACCAGCAACAACAGATGGTGTTTTAACTGACTCAGATCTTGCGGCACAGTATCGCTCACAAGCAGATAGACTAAGCAAAGAAGCAGCACAACTAAGACGTCAAGCGGAAGAACTAGTTCCTACTAAGAAAACTAGTAAGAAGTCCGCCCAAAGTGCCTAAAAAAAATAAGTTAAGTAAGCAAGTAATTGACAAATGGCCTGAAGTGCTCGGTAATATCGACATAAAAGTTGTTCCTACCGAGTACATTAAGGCTGTTGAAGTTACATTCACTGACGGCAGGGTATGGATTATTGAAAATGATCCACAAAGTTCTGCTGCTGATAATGCATTAGCGTTTGAAGAAAGCATGGAAGATCTAATGGACGAGTACGAAGACGTTCTGCAAAGTGTTAACTTTGTAGTTGATATAGAGCGTGTAAAGAAGGATATTACTAAGCGTACAAAGATCTTTATGAAGAAAAGGAAATAGACCTTTTGTGATAAATACATATGTAGACTTAAATTTTAGGAGTTAAGAAAAATGGCTTTACGATTAAGAAGAGGCACAGATGCACAAAGGTTAACACTTGACGGTGCCGCTTTGCCAGTGCCAGCTGAAGGCGAAATAATATATACAACAGATACTAAGAAACTTTATGTAGGCGATGGGTCTACAACAGGTGGTATTGCGGTGGACGTTGCTAACTCCGATTTAAATATAAATAATTTAAGTGATGTTGATACTACAAGTGCAGGACATGTTCCAAGTGATGGTGAAGCATTAGTTTGGGATCAAGGCATGACTCACTGGATGCCAGGCGATCCAACTGTACTATCAAACAAATCAATTAATGCACTACAAGACGTAGATACAATATCTAGTACTCCTACAGTAGGACAAGTATTAAAATATGACGGTGCTGGCTGGGTAAATGGTACAGATGTATCAGGTGGATTAATTGACGGTGCTACATACCCTATTAACATTACAGGCGATGTAACTGGTAGCGTATTTGGCGATGACAGTTCACGAATTATTGACGGTACTGACGGTACTGTTACTACACCAGGAATTACTTTAGATACAATTGCTCCAAATACTGCACTTAGTCCTATTATTTTAAACAACGATAACAGAGTACCATTACAGATAACTGCGGTTACTACTGGTGCTAACGGCGGATTTCCTTACACAGATTTCCTTTCTGTTAAGGGTTCAACTACTACTCCAACTTCAGTTTTAGCAGGAGAGATAGTAGGTGGTTGGAAGATATCTGCGTATGATGCTGTTTCTGCAGAAGGAAAAGTTACAGCGTTAATGATTACGGAACTTGCAGCTGATGCCGATATCACTGATGATTTTCCAAAATCTACTGCAAGTCTTATTATTGGTGCAGGTAGTGGTACATACAATTCATACATGTTTGGGTTAGGTGGCGAGTTTAAAGCAGAAGGTGCTATTACTCCTGGTAGATATGCAGATGATGCAGCACGTGATGCAGCTATTCCAACTCCAACAGCAGGCATGATGGTGTTTAACACAACTGGAACTAAGTTCCAAGGTTACACTGGTGCTGCTTGGGTTGACTTAAACTAATATTACCATTTAGGGTATTTGTTTAGTTGATCTAAAAACACATCAGTGTTTAGTTTCCAAAATGTTTGTACATGACCTCGATAGTCTTTTTCAAAATCTTTTGTAAGAACTCCAGTCTTTTCTAGACTTGGTCCCCATATAGTATGTACTTGTCGTTGTGTTCCTACTTTACTAGGATGTGTTGTAATATACATTGGTTCTTTTGCCCATTCAATACAAGCAGGCATAAAAAACTGTGCTGTAACATGTTGATGCGTAATAATTCCTGTACGTGTTCTTGTAGATACAACCGGCATTAGATCAGTAAATGCACATGTTCTTGTACATATGCGATACCCTTCTTCTATACTATGAGCAGCTACACTGCCAACAGCACGGTCATTATAATATAATATCCAAACTTGCCATTCTTCTTCATTACGAAAACAATCTATCATTGCTTTTTGACTAGCGTTATTTACAAATCCTCTTTTTTCAGCTTCTTTGTAAAAGTCTGTTAAGTCTAAGTCTTTATTCCAAGGAATTATTTTATACATTTAGCTTTCTCTATAAAGTCGTTAGGATAGTTTTTTCTAAAACTTTCCCAACATAGTTGTTCTAATAAGTCTAAAGGTTGAGGAGTATCCCACTCAATGCCTAATGATTCAATATGTTTACGCATTTCTTCTTGGCGTGTACTGTAAATATGACTAGAGTGATCTGCTATACTAATAGGCCCCTCTTGTTCATTATACGCAAAGAAGTAGTTAATACTTTTTAACTTACCGTCTACTACAAAATAACTACTAGGGTGCATACTGTATTTGTAAATACCTAGATTCTTATGTGCTTGAATTATGTCTAGCATCTGTTCTTGCCAATCTGGTAATACGTTATCATAGTTTTCTTGATCGCAACCTGCAAGTTCCCAAAAGTCAGGACCTTGTATTCTTAGATATACTTTTCTCTTTTCTATATCTATATCTATAATTTCTGGAATATATTGCGGATAATTCTGTTGCATGAGTAGCAAGTATTCGACTTCTCTATCAAATTTTTCTTGCATTAGGGTAGCATCAACTACTTGATTTTGGCCACCATGATACTTTTCATCATTGTAATACCATTGACAAAATGTTTTTTCGTCTTTGCTAATTAAACTAGTATAGATTAAATTGTTCCTACAAAGTCCAGCACCTGGCACGTTGTTCCAATAATACTCCATAACATTGCTCCTTACTGATATTTATAGGTAAATATGAGTATATAATTAAAAAGTGAGTACTTAATGAGAAAACTTAAAGATACATTATCAATTTGCGAACAATGTTATCGACATGTACCGGCAACTAGGTTTGAAAAAGATAATCAAATATGGTTAAGTAAAACATGCCCAGAGCACGGATATGTTGAACACCTTGTTGAGCCCGATGCAGAGTTTTATTTAAATTATAATTATCCATGGCATCCGTTAACTAGTTATTTTATCGAAACAACTAATAAATGTAATCTAGCATGTCCGCATTGTTATCAAGAACCTGATAGTAGATCTATAGATCCAGCAATACTATCAATACTAACAACAATTAAATCTTGGCCCGATAACGGATACCCTGTTGCACTAGTAGGAGCAGAGCCAACTGTAAGAAAAGACTTGCCTCAAATAATAGAAGCTATACAAGCACTGCCCGGAAAGCCTCGTGGTATTATGATTTTAACCAACGGTGTTAACCTAGGAAGAATTAATTATGCTAGTCAATTTACAAAATTTGATAATGTAGTATGGGGTTTTGGTCTTAATCATCCTGACTATCAAGGACACACTGTACGAGGGAAGCAAGAAGACGGATTAGACAATTGTAAAGCAATGGGGTTAGCAATAAAAAATATTAGTTATACTCTCGAAGGGTTTGATCAATTAGAATACTGTCTATCTGAAATACAAGAATTCAGTAGTGTAAAAAAATATTGCGACCTATATAGAATTCGAGTAGGAACTGAAATAGGCAGATGTCCTGATCAAGATAAAATGTACCTAAGTGAGTTAGTTAAACGTGCAAAGGCAATTGCAGAAAAGAACAACTGGAGTTTCATACCTAGGCCTGAACTAGGCATTAGAGCGCATTATCCAGTTGAGATTAATGGAGTAGTGGTAAAACTCATTCAATGGCCCGATGTTAAAACACTAGACATGAGCGAAATGCAAACGGAGGCAATTGCTGATGTACTTCCTGGTAAGCCGCCTAGTCCGTTAGTGCATCAAGTTATATTAAGAGATCATGCAATAAATAATAGAAAAATGTTACCCGATACAATACCAACGGAATGGATAGATAATTATGGCAAATAGAGGAATCAACGGAATACCGTATTTTGATCTAGAAAAATATCTCGATATGGAAACCTTCGAAAAGTTGCAGCCAGAAATAATACACGGCTTTGCTACAGCAAGAGAATTTGCTAAAGAAGGCACATGGATGGCTCCTGGATTTACTTTTGAAAATATGAGTTATACATTAAATTGGAAACCTATCTATCAAGCATTAGAAGAATTTCAATTACTAGCAGATGACGATCCTATCAAAATTGAAGGTATGAAACTTATGCCTTCAGACTTTGGCAATTACAAACAACGTAACGTTTTTACACGTTACTTAAAAATGGCACTAGGTGCATATGATCCTTACATTTATTATTTCCTTTGGGAAGAAGGGTCTTGGGACGATAGAACAGCAGAACGTAAGCTAACAGAAGAAGCACAACATTTTCCTGAAACAGTAAAATGGACAGAACAATTAATCAAAGATAATATATTTGAACACATCGGTCGTGTTATATTCTTTCATTGCGAAGCAGACGGTATTCCGTTTGAACACAGAGACCTTGATGCTAAAAACGGAATGAATCAATCGTTTCCACACAATAACGAATTTATACATATTCGTCCTAATACTAAAAAAGCATTTTATTTATGGGACCCCGAAACTAAAAACAAAACATATCTTAATACTAGAGCAGCTTGGTGGAATGATCAAGACTGGCATGGTGGTGAGCGCATTATGGAACAAAGTTATGCATTACGCATTGATGGTAAGTTTACAGAAGAGTTCCGTAAAACTTTGGGCATAGATAAGATGGAAAGTTATTAATGAAATATTTAGGTAATTACGCAGACTGGATACAGCCAGAGTGGATTGACTTTATAAAAGCTAATGATGGCACATGTCGACCAGGAGGTGGCAGAAATCCTGATAGTGAAGAATTTAGAAAAGCAGCAGAACACGGATACGATTTAACACAAACGTATTGGTATATTTACGAGCCGGATACGTTTCCTTTTGACGTTAAGTCACCTATACCGTTAGAAGGTGAATTTTTGTGGTGGTTTATAAAGATGAATCCAGGCGACAAAATGCCTATGCATAAAGACCCACATGCTCTTATAGAAAAAAATAGCAAACGCTACTGGATGGCTTTGCAAGATTATGAACCAGGACATGTGTTTATCTATGAGGATCAACTTGCAACTGGATACAAAAAAGGCGATTTGTTTGTCTACGACGATAGTAAGGCACTACACGGTGCATGTAATATAGGATGGAGCACAAGAATGATTGCATGTTTTAGCTCTTATGATGTACAATGAATTATATAGGTAATTGCGCTGATTGGATTATTGAGAATAACATTATAGAAATGTTAACCAGTAAACAAGGTGAATGCACACCAGTATGGCAACCGGATCGGTGGACCGGAAACGAGACTTTAGAAAAGTTTAAAGAAATGGCAAGGCCTGGATATTCAAAGAATGTGTTTTTCTTTCATCAGCTTAACGCAGGATCACCAGAAATGGAAGGATATGATTTTGTATATCCTGAACTACCAGAAACTAGAAAACATTCGCCGTGGTGGTTTGTAAAGTTATACCCTGGTGAATTTCAAGCAATGCACATTGATCCACACTTAACTGAAGTTGGTAACTTTGTACGTTATACAATGTTTTTACAAGACTGGGAGCCTGGACACATATTTGCGTATGATGATAAAATGTTGTCTAACTATAAAGCAGGTGATTTGTACGAATGGAGCGATCCTGAATGTATACACGGTCCTGCTAACATAGGTTACAATCCAAGACTTACATTACAAATTACATTACACGATTAATATAATCTATCAAAAAACTCTGGGAATGGACAGTCGGGCCAACATGTTGGCAAGTGTATGTTCATTGTAAGATTAAAGAAGTTTTTAAGATCAATTACACCGTCAGTTTCTGCCTGATCAAATCTATAAGACCCTTGGTCTCCAATCATGCCTGCAATTAATTTTCTTTCAATAAAATAATCGTCATGTGGCACAACTGAGTAATAGTCAATAACTTTTATTGCGCCGTCTTTGTTTATAAAGAAACAATGTGGATAGAGTGCTAATTTATAATGTTTACTATTTTTAAATTCTTTTACAACGCTATACAATTCATCTTTCCAATTAGGAAATTCGTCATCGATTGACCTAGCTGGATCAAATACTATCTGCGATAATGTTTCTGTATTCCATTCTATAAAAACTTTATTATTATCACGATCCACTTTGAGAAGTTTGGGAGTGCAACTTAAATATTGTAACTCTTCTAAAAATCGCACTTCTCTTTCAAAAAAGAAATCAACTATCTCTTGTGTCATACCAGGCTGATGGCCTTGATAATCTTCATTGATACAATAATGTTTACATAAAATATCGTTAGTTGGATTCATTAAGGCTGTATATAACATGTTAGATGATGCTGTTACATGATCAGCTGTTCTTTTGTAATAATATTTCCAATTACTTGTATTCATAACTATACTTATCATACATTTACAAGCGATAAGTATACTTATGGACCACAATAATTTAAAGAGCTGTACGTTTGTTAATGTTTATGATCACAAAGATCTAACAACATCATTAAAAGACAAACAAGGCTCAGATGTTACCACCGATCCAAGTCGTTGGAATTTAGATAATAGCGAATACGGAAAGATACATACTATCTGGAAGGAGGCTAATTTTAATACCAATGCTATGAAGTGGACAAACTATTAT
>MEHZ011554544.1_pt1 | contig 14372 bp, 18 predicted proteins | sample 897221 | NCBI WGS metagenome assembly MEHZ01 (sample SAMN05514161, study PRJNA337945) | marine metagenome | isolation source: marine surface water | place: Arctic Ocean | collected 2007-12-13
GATGGCAGAGGCTTATCACAGTTTACTGCAAAGGCTTGGGTGAACTTTAATGGTACTGGTACTGTTGCTATTAGAGATAGTCATAATGTATCTAGTATTACTGATGACAACACCGGAAACTACAGAGTTAATTTCAGTAGCAATATGGCAAATACAAACTATTGTGAAGTCGCTACTTGTGGTGGTTCTGGAGGGACTACTGGCGACCACTCTTTTGTACCTATTAATATAGCTAGCGGTGGCTCCACTTCTCAAGGTAGGCAATTACGCCCTTCTCATTATAATGGCAACCGTACTGATGTTACAAACATGCATTATATGGTATTCGGAGATTAATATGAAAATAATTTATGCACAAGATAACGGAATATTAGCACAGGTTGTACCAGCACCTAAGTTCTTAGAAACACTAACTGGTACTGATGAAGAGAAGTTAATCCACATCGCTAACAAAGACTTACCTACTGGAACTAAGTACGAGATTACAGATGCTGACTTATCAGACAGAAGTTTCAGAGATGCTTGGGAATATGTAGCTGGTGCTAGTGAACAGACTTCAGCAGACTTAAGTTTGGATGACCAACTAAAGTACAACCACATTACACAGGAGGTCTACGATGCCAGTTAGTATCAACATAACCAAAGCTAAAGTTATCACTAAGGACAGACTTAGGGCTGACAGAACACCTCTACTTGCAGAACAAGACATTCTCTTTATGAAGGCACAAGAAGCTGGTTCATCTACCACAGATATTGTTACAGAGAAGCAGAGGCTTAGAGATATAACGGATCAAGTAGATGCTATGACAACCACAACTGAGTTGAAAGCAGCTACAGTAACAGAAACACCATAGTCGAGTTTTAAAAGTATATAAATAGTCTTATAGAAACACAATCTGTAGGACTATTTTTTTATGGCAGCTCCAAACTCAAGACAGACACTAATCGATTACTGTCTCCGCAAACTCGGAGCACCAGTACTTGAAATCAACGTTGACGAAGATCAAATCTCTGATCGCGTTGATGAAGCTCTGCAATTCTACCAAGAATATCATTCTGATGCAATTTATAAAGTATATCATAAGCATCAGATAACTACAACAGATATTACAAACGAATACATCACATTGCCTGATGCCGTCTTGTCAGTACAAAGGATTTTCCCGTTGTATGATAATAGTGCGAGCGGTGGTATGTTTAATGCAAACTACCAAATGCATCTCAATGACATGTATGCCTTAGGGTTTAGTGGTAACCTTGCTAACTTTGCACAAACTAAATCATATCTCGCTACCATGGATATGATGATGAATGGTCCTGAACATATGCGATTCAGCCGTCATATGAATCGTTTGTTCCTTGATATTGATTGGGAAACAGATGTAGCACTTAATGACTACATCGTGGTTGACGCTTATCGCATAGTTGATCCTGCCACGCATTCTGAAATATATAACGATATGCTTTTAAAACGATATACAACGTCATTAATCAAGCAACAATGGGGCGCAAACCTAATTAAGTTTGAAGGTATGCAACTTCCTGGTGGTGTTACTCTTAACGGCCGTCAGATATATGACGATGCAGTAACAGAGATCAATGCTATTGAAGAAGAAATGCAACTCAAATATGAGATGCCTCCTGAGTTCTACGTGGGATAAATCATGCCAACTAATGTATTCTTTTCACCAAAAGTATCAACTGAACAGTTCATGTATGAGGACATCATAATTGAGTCCATAAAGATGTACGGTCAGGATGTGTACTACCTTCCACGCAAGATTATGCAGCGTGATTTTATCTTGGGTGAGGACGCTGAATCACAATTTAATACTGCCAACGTCGTTGAAATGTTTATTGAAAACACTGAAGGGTTTGAAGGTGAAGGTAATATCTTTGCTAAGTTTGGTATGGAGATTAGAGACGAAGTAACATTCATTGTTGCTCGTAGATCATGGTCAAAAACTGTAGGCATGTTTAACTCTGATATAAACGGTGAGCGACCTATGGAAGGAGATTTAATTTATCTTCCTCTATCTAAATCATTCTTTGAAGTTAGCTATGTAGAACATGAAGCACCTTTCTATCAACTCAGCAACCTTCCTGTATTTAAACTTCAGGCTAGAATGTTTGAATTTAATGATGAAGAGTTTAATACCGGTATCGCAGAACTTGATGGAATAGAAAGTGATCACGGTTATCAAGAGCAGATAGAATACGGTTCTAAAGTAGGAACGTTCCAAGCTGGAGAAAGAATCAAGTATATCTCAGTAGCAGCATCAGGCGTCGATGTTACTCCTGTCGTGGTAGAGGTCAATATATCTGCACAACTTCTATCGTCTACTGCCACTTCAATGACTATAAACCAGATAGAAACAACTGACGGTGAATATAAACAGTTCGCAGTAGGTAATTCAATAGTAGGTATTACTTCAGGTGCGACTGCCACAATAACCGCAGTATACGATGTTGCTAATTCTGCAACAGATAGTACGTTCCTCAATGACCTTGGTGCACGTAACTTTAACTTTGAGGATGAAGCAGATGATATTATCGATTTCTCTGAATCGAATCCGTTTGGAGATGCAACGTAATGTTCGGTAATCATTTTTATCACGCAGCAATTCGCAGGACTGTAGCGGTATTCGGTACGATCTTTAATGACATTAATGTGCTACGTAAAGGCACGGATGGATCAGCAAAAAGTATCGTAAAGGTTCCATTAGCATATGGTCCTAAACAAAAGTTCCTTGCTCGACTAGATCAACAGAAAGATATAGACGATCCAAAGATTGCTTTAAAATTGCCACGCATGTCTTTTGAATTAACATCGCTAGCATATAATCCTAACACTAAATTACAAAAGGGTATTAAGCAAACCTTTCCAGATCCTCTTGATAATAATAGAATGAAGACAGTGCTTGGTCCTGTAGGATATACACTTGGCATTTCATTAAATATTATGGCAAAGAATCAGGACGATGCTTTACAGATATTAGAACAGATACTACCATTCTTTCAACCAGATTATACGGTGTCTATTAAGGAAGTAGATAATACTTTTAGATCAGATCAACCCTTTGTTCTTCAGTCAGTTGCGTTAGCAGATGACTATGAGGGTGACTTTGCTACTCGACGAGTGATTATATATACTTTAGACTTTGAAACAAAGGTCAATTTTTATGGTGGTATTGGTGGCCAGGGCTTGATTAAAACAGTTAATATAGATTATAACAATGTAATCTCTGCTAGCACTAAGCCTTTAGAACGACAAGACCTTAATGTTAATCCATTAAGCGCAGCAGAAGCCGATGCACATACCGTAGTGGAAACAATCTTCCAACCTAATGATCCAGATCGTGTGATATTTACGATCGGTGCAATTGGTGGATCAGCTGCTGCGTTCACTGTTGGAGAAACAATATCTGCTAATAACTCAGGTGCAACCGCTGTAGTGGTATCTGTGAAGTTAGGCAAATTAACTGCTAAGAGTGTCAATGGTATATTCAATACTACAGATACAATAAGCGGTGGAACATCTGCTAGTACTACAACAATTTCAGCTATTGAAGAATTATGGAATGATTAATGAGCGATGTAAAAGATGATTATGATTTTGCAAGGGCTAAATATTATAGTCTAGCAGAGAAGGGTGACGAAGCAATAGAGCTTATGATGGAACTTGCTCGTGATTCAGAACACCCACGGGCGTTTGAAGTTCTTTCTAATATGATGAAGCAAAATGCTGAAGTTGCAGATAGATTAATGGAGTTGCAAGAGAAGAAAAAGAAAGTTGAGAAAGTGGACAGGGATTCGCCCATGTTGCCTGATGGCAGTATGACTCAAAACAATATCTTCGTAGGGTCAACTGCAGATCTTCAACGTAAGCTACTAGATAAGATGAAAGTTATTGATGGCGACATTAAAGAATAACGAGCTCGGATATTTAGGTAACCCTAATGTCAAGAGAGATGGTGTACAGGAAGCTTGGTCTCAAGAGCAAATCACTGAGTATACAAGATGCCTTAGAGATCCCGTATACTTTGCAAAGACACATCTTAAGGTAATACATCTCGATCATGGTTTAGTTGATTTTGATTTATACCCGTATCAAGAAAAGATGTTTTCTCATTTTGATGATAACAGATTCTCTATAGTACTTGCATGTCGTCAATCTGGTAAATCTATATCATCTGTAGGGTACCTATTATGGTACGCTCTGTTTCATCCAGAACAGACAATTGCGATACTAGCAAACAAAGGTGCAACCGCACGTGAGATGTTAGCCCGCGTAACATTAATGCTTGAGAACCTACCGTTCTTCTTACAGCCTGGATGTAAAGCATTGAATAAGGGATCCATTGACTTTTCTAATAATTCTCGCATCATCGCTGCTGCTACTTCAGGATCGTCCATTCGAGGCATGTCTGTCAATCTCCTATTCCTCGACGAGTTTGCCTTTGTTGAAAACGCAACAGAGTTTTATACTTCCACCTATCCGGTGGTGTCGAGTGGTAAATCTACAAAAGTAATCATTACATCTACTGCAAACGGTTTAGGTAATATATACCATAAGCTTTGGGAAGGTGCTGTACAAAGTACAAACGAATTTAAACCATTTAGAGTTGATTGGTGGGACGTGCCAGGTCGAGATGCTGAATGGAAAAGACAAACAATTGCTAATACATCTGAACTGCAATTCAACCAAGAGTTTGGTAATACGTTCCATGGAACAGGTAATACTTTAATCTCTGGCGATACGTTATTAGGTATGCAAGCGCAGAATCCTATCTTTACACAGAATAACGTTAAGGTATATGTTAAGCCTGAAGAACATCATGACTATATGGTCTTTGTCGATGTTGCAAAGGGCAGAGGTATGGATTCATCTACGTTTAATATCATTGATGTGACAACCAAACCGTTTCAGCAAGTTGCAGTGTTTAAAGATAATATGATCTCACCACTGCTATTTCCTGACATCATATATAAGTATGCTAAAACATATAATGACGCGTATGTAATCATTGAATCTAATGACCAAGGCGCTGTCGTATGTAATGGCTTATATTATGATTTAGAATACGAAAATGTGTTCGTTGAATCAATGATAAAAGCTAACTCAATTGGTGTGACTATGACTAGAAAGGTCAAGCGCATTGGTTGTTCAAACATCAAAGATCTTGTAGAACAAAGTCAATTATCTATTGTTGATCAAGATACAATCATAGAAATGTCTACATTCGTAGCATCAGGTTCTTCCTATGAGGCATCAACAGGTAATCACGATGACTTGATGATGAACTTAGTTCTATTTGGATGGTTTGCTGCAACTCCCTTCTTCGGTGAAATGACTGATATTGATATGAAGAGTATGATGTATGCAGAACAACAAAGAATGATTGAAAACGATGTAGTCCCATTTGGTGTTTATGACAATGGCATTATAGAAGAAGTTGAATCCATCGTAGAAGGTGGAGACAGATGGTTCGTACAGAAGGACGTATTCTTCTAAATCTGTATATATATAAATAATGCTAGTGAAAACATCTTATTATGAAAACTTATTAATTTCCAATGAAGGGGAAAATACATGGCATTTCAAGTCTCACCTGGTGTGCAGGTAAAAGAAACTGACTTGACTAATGTTGTTCCTGCTGTATCTACATCTATTGGCGCGATCGCTGGAGCATTCCAGTGGGGCCCGGTTGGAGAGATTACAACAGTTAGTTCGGAACAAGCACTAGTTAATATTTTCGGCAAACCTAACGCAAACACCGCTAAATATTTCTATCCAGCTGCGCAGTTCTTGCAGTATGGCAATTCGTTGCGCGTAGTTCGTGCATTAACAGGCAACCTTAACGCTACTACTTCTGGTACCGGCCTTTTGGTTAAAAACGACGAGCATTTTGCATCTGTAACGCCCGGTGGTACAGATACATTCCTTGCTCGCTTTCCTGGTGTATTAGGTAACTCATTAAAAGTTTCAGTCTGTCCTGCAGATGCAACAGCTTTTGCCGCATGGGCATATGCTTCTAGCTTTGATGCAATTCCTAGTACTTCTGCATATTCAGTAGCAAATAGTGGTGATACCGCTGATGAAATGCACATTGTAGTTCTAGACGAAGATGGAGCCATCACTGGCGCCGCTGGTACAGTACTAGAAACATTTGCATTCGTCTCTCAAGCCTCAGATGCTAAAGCAGCTGATGGTACTGATAACTACTACGCAAACGTAATTAACAACTCATCTGCATATGTTCGTTGGGGTGCTCACACCTCAGCATTAACTGATGCAGGTTCTGCTGTTAATGCCGCGGCTGGTTCCGCATTCGTTACTGGTTCTGCTGCAATCACGGTATCACTTACTGGTGGTACTTCAGATGACGCTCCAACAGTTGGCGAATTATCAACAGCTTATGACATGTATGACGATTCAGAAACTGTCGACGTAAACTTGCTAATTGGTCCTGAAACTTCAGCTGCAGATGATGTGACTATGGCTAACTACATGATCGCTATTGCCGAAGGCCGTAAAGATTGTGTTGCGTTTGTTTCCCCTGCCGTTGCAGTAACAGTTAATAACGATTCAGCAGCTGCTAACGTGAAAGCTTGGGCCGATGCCCTTACTTCTTCATCTTATGCAGTATTCGATTCAACTTCTTTATATGTGTACGATAAGTACAATGACACATATCGTTGGATTGTAGCTTCAGGTGCAATTGCTGGTTTGTGTGCAAACACAGATAACGTTGCCGATGCATGGTTCTCTCCTGCTGGTTTCTCACGTGGTCAAATCCGCGGTGTAACTAAGATTGCTTTCAATCCTAAGAAAGCTGCACGAGATGATCTATATAAAGCTCGCGTTAATCCAATTGTTAGCTTCCCTGGCGAAGGTATTATTTTATACGGTGATAAGACTGCCTCTACTCGTCCAAGTGCGTTTGATCGCATTAACGTTCGTAGGTTGTTCATCACTTTAGAAAAGGCGGTAAGTACTGCTGCTAAGTTCCAGCTGTTTGAATTCAATGATGAGTTCACTCGTGCGCAATTCCGCAACCTAGTTGAACCATTCTTGCGAGATGTAAAGGGTCGACGCGGTATCACTGATTTCTCAGTTGTTTGTGACGCTACAAATAATACTGGTGCAGTCATTGATGGTAACCGTTTCGTAGCCGATATATACATTAAGCCTGCTCGTTCGATTAACTTTATTACATTGAACTTCGTTGCCACGCGTAATGGCGTTGAGTTCTCTGAAATCATTGGTCAATAAGGAGACTTAAATATGGCTATTTTAGGCGTTGATGACTTTAAATCCAAGTTGACAGGCGGTGGTGCTCGTGCTAACTTATTTAAAGCTACATTAAACTTCCCCGGTTATGCTGGGGGCAATGTTGAGCTAGCATCATTTATGTGTAAAGCTGCTCAACTTCCTGGTTCTATCATTGCACCAATCACTATCCCGTTCCGTGGACGTCAATTGCAAATTGCAGGCGATCGTACATTTGAGCCATGGTCAGTGACTATCATCAATGACGTTCAAATGGAAACGCGTGATGCGTTCGAACGTTGGATGAATGGTATTAACCAACACAGTGCAAACACTGGTTTAACTAACCCTGTCGATTATCAAGCTGACATGGTAGTAGAACAGTTGAATAAAGCTGGCGAAGTAGTAAAGCGTTATGACTTCCGTGGAACTTTCCCGACTAACATCTCTGCAATCGATGTATCATACGATTCAGAAAACGTTATCGAAGAGTTTACTGTTGAACTTCAGGTTCAATATTGGGAATCAAACACTACTTCTTAAAGCGTTATAAATAACAGTATAAGCGAAGGGGATTCATCTCCTTCGCGATTATTGTGAGGATAGTAAATTGGCCGACTTTTTTGGTTTTGAAATAAAGAAAAAGGATCAAGAGAAGGATGATCGCACGCGCGCATCGTTTGTTGCTCCTATGGATGAAGATGAGGGTATTGGTAACGTTATCAATGCCGGTGGTCACTTTGGCCAATACGTTGATATTAATGGAGACCAAACAAAGTCTGAAAAAGAGCTGATTCTAAAGTATCGTGATATTTCACAGCATACTGAATGTGATGCCGCAGTTGAAGACATTGTTAACGAAGCAATTGTTTCTGATGATGACTCTTCCCCAGTATCACTAATTATGAATGATTTAGATCAACCTGATCGAATCAAGAAAATGATCAACGAGGAATTTGAGCATGTAGTATCAATGCTTAATATGAACTGGTATGGTCATGACATATTCCGTCGATGGTATGTAGATGGTCGTTTGTACTATCATAAGATCATTGATGAAGCAAATCCTAAGAACGGTTTAATAGAACTGCGTTCAATAGATCCAACAAAGATCCGCAAAGTTCGTGAACTGAAAAAGGAAAAAGATCCTAAGACTGGTGCTGAAATCATCGTAGGTTCTACAGAGTACTTTATATTTCAAAATGAATCGCTTGGATCAAAAGCCCAAGGATTAAAGATTGCTAAAGATGCAGTTGCATACGTTACCTCTGGTCTATTAGATCCAAGTCGTAAGAAAATCTTATCACACTTACACAAAGCTTTGAAGCCAGTTAATCAGCTTCGAATGATGGAAGATTCATTAGTAATCTATCGTCTTGCTCGTGCCCCTGAACGTCGTATCTTTTATATTGACGTAGGTAACCTTCCAAAGGGTAAGGCAGAAGAATATCTTCGTAATATCATGGCTAAATATCGTAACAAGATGGTTTACGATGCCGAAACCGGTGATATGAAAGATGACAAGAAGCATATGTCAATGCTCGAAGATTTCTGGTTGCCACGTCGTGAAGGTGGTCGTGGAACTGAGATTTCTACTCTACCTGGTGGCGAAAACCTAGGACAGATTGATGACATCGAGTACTTCCGTCGTAAGCTATATAAGTCTCTTAATGTACCAAGTGGTCGTTTAGAGCAAGAGCAACAGTTTAACCTTGGTCGATCTACAGAGATCTCACGGGATGAACTTAAGTTTCAGAAGTTTATTAATAGGTTACGTAAGAAATTCTCTGCGTTATTCATTGATATTCTAAAGACACAGCTTATTCTTAAGGGTATTGTTACCAATGAAGAATGGGAAGATATTAGATCAGATATATCTGTAGACTTCTTGAAGGATAACCACTTCTCTGAGTTAAAAGATGCTGAGCTATTAAGAGAACGTTTAGGTACACTACGCGAAATTGATGAGTACGCAGGTCGTTACTATTCTGTTGAGTGGATTCGTAAAAATGTGTTAATGCAAAATGACGAAGATATTGAAGACATCATTAAACAGATTGATGCTGAAGGTATGAATGATACCGAAGAAGAAGTGTAAAAATGAACTTGTATAAATAAACGAAAGGTGAGAGTAATATGACTGATGTAAATGATTTAATTAATGCATTAAAAAGTGATAGTAGTAACGATGCGAATAACACGTTCGCTGCACTTATGCAAGGGAAAATTAATGGAGCGATGGATGATCGTAAGATCGCTATAGCTCAGGGTATGACAGGTACCTCAGTAGAAACAGAGGATGAAGATTTCAATGATGAAGTTCAATGAATTCAGGTTACAACCTAATGCCGTATCTGAAGCTACTAAGAAATTTAAAGTAGGTAAAGGTAAATACACCGCTGAAATTAAAGCCAAAGGTTCTAAGTTTGTTGCATCGATTGATGGACAAGCATTAGACACATTTAAAACAGAAAAAGAAGCTGAACAAGCTATTAAAGATTTTACTAAGTTGATGGGGAAATAAATGGAAATCAGACCGCTAAGTGTAGAGATTGTAGCTCCAACCACAACAGGTACTGCTTCTACTGTATCAGCTGGAATTAATATTCGTGTTATAAATACTACTACTGCTGCTCATCTTGTTACATTAGTGACAGCGCAAAGTGGGACAGTCGTTGGTAGTTTTACTATCATGTCAGATGAACATGTCATCATTAATAAAAAGCAAACTGAGGTAATATTCGCGGCAAATGCCGGTGTTAAATTAACTAGTTTAGCAGTACCAAGAGGTTAATAGCATGAAGTTAATTACAGAGCATCTTGATAATAGATTAGAATACTTGTCCGAAGCGAAAGCTAACGGAGAAAAATCTGCTACTATTCAAGGTATCTTCATGCAAGCTGAAGGGAAGAACCGCAATGGTCGGATTTACCCTAAGGCAATTTTAGAAAAGGCAGTGAGTAAATACTCTGCCGAACAAGTTTCCAAAGGTCGGGCAGTAGGTGAGTTGAATCACCCTGAAGGTCCTACCGTTAATTTGGATAAAGTATCTCATCGTATTACCGAGCTCACTTGGGACGGTAATAATGTGATGGGTAAGGCACTAATATTGAATACTCCTATGGGTCAAATTGTAAAAGGTTTGATGGAAGGCGGTGTTCAGCTTGGTGTTTCGAGTCGTGGAATGGGTAGTCTTGTGAGACGTAACGGTGTTAATATGGTTGGTGAGGATTTTATCCTTTCAACTATAGACATCGTACAGGATCCTTCAGCTCCTGAAGCCTTTGTTAATGGCATCATGGAGGGAGTTGATTGGGTTTGGGATAATGGTATCCTAAAAGCACAAGAAATTGAACAGTACGAGACTGAGATCAAAGAAGCTAAATCATCAGATATGTCTAATGTCCAGATGAAGGTTTTCAAAGATTTCCTCTCAAAACTTTAACTCAATAGGAGTAATTATGTCTGATAACGAAAATATCGAAGACGTCGTAGAAGCACTCCAAGATGAGACCCTTGAGAACGTTGAAGTTTCTGATGGGGATCACCTGGACGAGGCCAAAGTCGCACCTGAAGTTGATGGTGAAAAGGCTGCTGATGAAGCTGGCACAGAGATTAAAAAATCTGCACCTAAGCAAGCAACAGCACCAAAGACTAAAGCCGGTATGGTTAACGCCATGTATGACAAAATGTCTAAGATGAAAAAAGAAGAGCTAACAGCTGCTTACAATAGTATGCATACTGAAGGCGTTGAATCTGATGTTGCTGATACAGTAGCTGAAGGTCACTTCGAGCAAGATTTGGACGCATTAGTCGAATCTGAAGCAACACTATCTGAAGGGTTTAAAGGTAAAGCCGCAATTATTTTTGAAGCTGCCCTTAAGTCTAAACTTTCTGAAAGCATTGAGCGTTTAGAAAGTGACTATTCAGATGAACTAGCTGAAGAGACCGATCGCATTCAATCTGAAATGGTCGAGAAAGTCGATGGCTACCTCAACTACGTAGTTGAAAGCTGGATGGAAGATAACAAGATTGCAGTAGAAAACGGTCTACGTACCGAAGTTGCTGAAAGCTTTATGACAGCATTGCACGGTGTATTCACTGAGCACTATGTTGATGTACCTGCTAGCAAAGTCGACCTAGTCGATGAACTTGCTAATAAGGTAGACAACCTAGAAGAAGCTGTTAACACTTCTGAGCAGAAGAACATTGCTTTAGCAGGGGAAGTTAATACACTTACTCGCGCTGCTATCGTTCGTGAATCTGCAACCGGTTTAAGCGAAGCACAAGCTGAAAAGCTTAAGTCTCTTGTTGAAGATGTTACTTATGATTCTTCTGATGCATTCACTGCAAAAGTTGATACAATCAAAGAAACATATTTCAAAGAAACAAAGGCTGTAAGCAATACAGACTTAACTGAAGTACATGATCACGCTGAAGAAGAAGTATCAGCGTCGCCACGTATGCAAAGTTATCTAAACGCCCTTAAGCAACAAAATACTTAATCACATACGGAGTAAACAAAAAATGTTTAACGCTGATAAAAATCTTATGGAAAAATGGGCTCCTATCATGGAATCCGACCAGGCGCCTGCATTTAAAGATGCACATCGCCGCGCAGTAACCGCAGTAATGTTAGAAAACACAGAGAAAGCCCTCGCTGAACAGCGCGGTCATGAGTCTTTTAACTTGCAAGAAGCCGCTCCAGTTAACGCAACTGGTTCTGGTGTCGATAACTGGGATCCAATCTTGATCTCATTAGTTCGTCGTTCAATGCCTAACTTGATGGCCTATGACATTGCTGGTGTACAGCCAATGACTGGACCAACTGGTTTGATCTTCGCAATGAAGTCAAAGTATACTTCACAATCTGGTACAGAAGCATTGTTTGCTGAAGCTAACACTGCATTCTCTGGTGCAACTTCTGGTGACACTGGTTCAGCTGATGCTGGTAACAACGATCCTTTCTCAGGTGATGACGCAGCTTCTGGTGGCTCAGTCGGTAACGACGCAGACACAATTGCTGAGTACGCTCCTGGTACTGGTATGGCTACAGCAACTGCTGAAGCTTTAGGCGATTCAGGTTCTAACGCATTCCCTGAAATGGCATTCTCAATCGAAAAAGCTACAGTGACTGCAAAGTCTCGTGCTTTGAAAGCTGAGTACACCATGGAATTAGCTCAAGACCTTAAAGCTGTTCACGGCCTTGATGCTGAAGCAGAACTTGCAAACATCTTGTCTGCAGAAATTCTTGCTGAAATCAACCGCGAAGTTATCCGTACTGTTAACATGAAAGCTAAGCTTGGTGCTCAACAGACTGATTTAACAACTGGTGGTACATTCGATCTTGACACCGACGCCGATGGCCGTTGGTCAGTAGAGAAGTACAAAGGTTTGTTAGTACAAATTCAACGTGAAGCTAACGTTATTGCTCGTGAGACACGTCGCGGTAAGGGTAACTTCTTGATCTGTTCTTCAGACGTTGCAGCTGCACTTTCTTCTTCTGGTATGCTTGACTACACTCCTGCTCTTTCGCAGAATGCTAGCTTGAACATCGACGACGCTGGTAACACCTTTGCAGGTACACTAGCTGGTGGAATGAAAGTTTACATCGATCCATACGCTGCCGTTAACTACGTTAACATCGGCTACAAAGGCGGAAACGCTTATGACGCAGGTATCTTCTACTGCCCATATGTTCCGTTGACCATGGTTCGTGCTGTTGGCGAGAACTCTTTCCAGCCTAAAATCGGCTTTAAGACTCGTTACGGTATGGTTGCTAACCCATTCGTTGGTGCAACTGCTGGTGATAACACTGGTGCTGATCGTGCTAACCAGTACTACCGCATCTTCAAAGTTACCAACATCTTAGGCGAAGGTTAATATACCTTCTCTTTAGTTTAGAGTAACAAGAGGGCAGCCGAAAGGTTGCCCTTTTTTTTGTTATAAATAATGGTATAAGGAGCACACTATAATGCCATATCAAGCTAATATTAATTTTAATGAACAAGCAACATCTACTCTTGTAGAGAATCTGCAGTTCATTACGCCGTCAGGATTTAGACTTGTGATTGACTCACAGAAATATCCTAACGCGCAATATATGGTTCAACAGATTGCATTGCCAGATATGAGCATATCTCCTGCAGTGTTGAATACACCTAAACGTAATATCGGACTAGCACCTGATAAGATCGAATACAACCCTTTTGATCTAACGTTTCTTGTAGATGAAAAGATGACAAACTATAAAGAGATTCATGATTGGATTCTTGGCTTAGTTACAGAAGACGATTACGGCGTACGTAAAGAACGAGACGTAACACTGCAAGTCTTAAACAGTCACAACAACGTGACAAACGAAATTCAGTTTATTGATGCGTTCCCTATCAATCTTAGTTCATTGCCATTTGATGCAACTACGACTACTATTGAATATCTTACAGCTTCAGTGACATTCCAATACTCATACTTTAAATTTAAGACAGTTTAAAACGTATATAAATATTTGTAACATTATATGATCAAAGGTGATAATTATGCTTAATATTGAGAACATCCTAGCTATGTGGAAAGAAGACTCAAAGATAGACGAGCTTCGGCTGGATCAAGCTTCTATTGATTCGGCCAAACTACATTCTAAATATCTAGAACTCCTCACAACAACAAAACTTCAATTGAAGCGTAAAGATATGGAATTCAAAGTCCTTCTAAAGCAGAAGTGGCTATGGTACAATGGTAAACTCACGAAAGATCAGATAGATGATCTTGGATGGGAGTACGACGCATTAAATGGTCTGAAGGTTATGAAAGGTGATATGTCTTATTACTATGACTCTGATCCACACATTCAAGAAATGGATGCGCGGTTAGAGTACATAAAGGTATTGAAAGACACTCTTGAAGAAATCATACAGAATATTAGATGGAGACATTCCAGTATCAAAAACGCAATCGATTGGAGAAAATTCGAGAGCGGTGCATAACAATGTCTGAGACAATACGTGTCAAGAAAAAGAATCACGCATACCTTACAGTGAATGCAGATCCAGGTATAATGAACGAGATAAGTGATTTCTTTACGTTCTTTGTTCCTGG
>MEHZ011354585.1_pt1 | contig 14354 bp, 16 predicted proteins | sample 897221 | NCBI WGS metagenome assembly MEHZ01 (sample SAMN05514161, study PRJNA337945) | marine metagenome | isolation source: marine surface water | place: Arctic Ocean | collected 2007-12-13
AAGAAATCTAAGAAATCTAAGAAATCTAAACTTTCTAGAAAAAATAGAAGATCTTTTATTAAAAAGAGGCGAACAAATAAAAAGGCTTCGCGGAGAAATAGAAGGATGAGGGGGGGGGTGCACGCTGTAGGGGGGGTGAACCTGTCCGGCTATGGATCAAGAATGAGGGTAGCGGCTGAAACATGGCTGCTCGGCTCCAAAGAGTCTGATGCAGAACGGGGGGCCGTGGTGGAACGGATAGAACAAAATATAGTGAAGACAGCGAAGACAGCGAAGACAGCGAAGACAGCGCCAGAGTGGACCCCAGACGACACACCGACCCTCGGCGTCCCCATCACCGACACCGCGTTCTCCGGTGGGGGGGTTAATAGAAAATATTACTACGTGATAAACCCTGCCAGCGAATGGACACGCTCGGGTCGCCCAGAAAATGTGGGTCAGCGCGGATATCTCTACTTAGATGATGAAAATCTTAATATCATTGCCAGCCTTAAAGAATTTGGATCACACGAAGCGAGGTGGGCCAATGATTCCGACTATATACACAAATCCTTATTAGAAGTCCCCCTCGCCTCTTTAATCTCGGCGGATGGCACTCACTTAAATATCCGCTACATCGGCGAACAATCATTATCAATATCAATAGACCCAGAAGGTCGCGGCACCGTCGGTATCGACCTCATTTTTCAAAGCTACGGCGAACGCGAGGAGGTTATTGAAGCCATCGGCCAAGGAGCCTCGGCGGCGCAGCAACGTAAGGGGTCGGCGGGTGGCGGCAGAAGCGTCATAAGCGGTAGAAGCAGAAGCGGCGGGACGGTAGGGACTGGGGCGGCAGGGAGAACTGGTCCGCGTCGCGAACCGATCGCTCCTGCTTCTGCCGAGAGCGCCCATGGGGGCTGGTCCCCCCCGCCCTCGTATGGACCCACCCTGACAGATGTGCAGCGCCGCGCTTGGGAAGAAACTGACGGCTTCCGCTACACAGTCTCGGACGTCATCCCTCAACAGCCTCCCTCCGCGAAACTCGGCCTTGGTTTCGAAGAAGATGGGGGCAGGCCGTGTGTCTCTGAGATAATAGACGGTCCTGCGAAAGATGGGATCCCTGGCTTGTGTGTGGGTGCAATCTTGGATAAGATCACTCTGCCTGGAGGTAAGGAATACCGTACTGGTCAAGATGGTTTGGATTATGACGGCGCGGTACGGCTGCTCTTGGACACCGTCAAACGTAGTGCAATCTATCTGACATTCGAGCATCCATGGCAGCGTATCAGAGATAGAGATACGGTTAAATACATCAACAGTTGGACCACACGCACACAGCATAGACGGCCCAAGGAGCTCGATGTTGTTGTTGATAGTATGTATCAGGAGGCGAGGGATCCAAATCCGTTATTCTTCCCGAAGGCGGCGGAGGCGGCGCAGGCGGCGGAGGCGGCGGAGGCGGCCGCGGATCGTGAAAGCCCCGGTAAGTATCAGCAAACGACGGGGGCGCAGGAAGCGGTGTGGGAGCAAGCGGAGCAGAGGCGGGTGGAGGCGGCCGCGGAGCGGGAGAAGGCGGCCGCGGAGCGGAAGAAGGCGGCCGCGGAGCGGAAGAAGGCGGCCGCGGAGCGGGAGAAGGCGGAGGCGGCACGGAGATCGGCGGATGAGGCGCTGGCGGCACGGAGATTGGCACAGAGCGCCGCTCTTTCTGAGCGGCTGAAAGGGGTGAACAGGCGGGATGCCGCAGAGGCCGGGCAAGCCGCAGAGGCCGGGCAAATATCAGAGGGTGGGTCCGGGCGGAACGAAGAACTTCTAGAGCTGATTGCCCAACTTAAGATAGATGAGGCAGCGGCGCTGAACTTCGGCGACGAGGATGAGGATGAAGCTGGGGGATGGTCACAAGGTGGAAGGTCATCTAGGCACGTCTCATTCGCCGACCAATAAACAGGGACCAATACGGGAGATTGTCCGGGAAGAGGTTAGGTAAACTTATTTACCGAATTAGGTCGGACGAGACTTTGACTTTTAATCGTTAAATATCGGGATTTTCGTTCCATCAAACTATCATATAAATACCCATAATTGTTAATAATATTCCTCCTATTTTTTTAGGAGTTATTTTTTCACTTTTTAAGAAATAAACACTCGCAAAGAATAATATAATAAAATTCATACTTGTGAGTGCTCTAGCTGTTCCGGGATTTTTTGCAGACCTTAACGACATTACTTCACAGGGAGTAATTACAAGGACACTGACTACTGCCAGGATAATATATTTCCATAGGTCGTCTTTTTCGATAAGTTTAAATTCTTCATTATTATTGAATTTTCGGTAACACACATATACCGAAATAGAAATCGCACAGAATACATAATAATAAAGAATGTGTTCTGTCGTTGTGTATTTGCTGGTGTAGTTACTTGTAAAGAAATCTCTTGAAGCTATAAGAAATGCGGCTATAATTCCATAAATAATCCATTGTTCCATTTATTTTCTATAGTAATTTATAGATTAAAAATGGTTAGAAGATCTTCTAGAAGAACAAAACAAAGAGGAGGTAGAAAAAGAACTTTAAAAAATTTAACTCCCGAAGAATTAGAATATTTTAAGGAGTTTCCCAATCTTACAACAGCGGCAAAAAAAAGACTACTAAAAGACCCTTGTTGGCCATCTACGGAAACACCCGAATGTGTTAAATTAATGGTAAAAGATAATCCGTGGATGCTTGAAGAGGGTGGGGATAAGTATGCTCAAGGAGTTGTTGGGAAAAAAAGTCTTCTAAATAAGGAAATAAAAAAGAAGAAGAAGAAGCAGAAGCAAACCAAAAAGTCAGGGGGCAAGAAAGAATCTAAGAAAGAATCCAAGAAAGAATCTAAGAAAGAACATACAAAAATTAAGTATAACAAATACTCCAAGTGTCTGGAAAAATGTGAATTAAAAGAGAAAAATAAAAAACACGTTTGTAATCAGAAATGTAAAAAATACAAAAAATACGAAACAATTAAAACTAAGAAAAATAATAGTTCGGAAATAATTAAGAAACAAATACAAACCGGCGGCGTTCTCTGTTTGCCTTGTATTTCTCCTATTTTGAGTGGTTTGGGTGTCATGGCTACAGGTGCCGCCGCGACTGCGGGTGCTATAACAATGACAAGTTCAAAAATGTCTCAGAGTGGTGACAATTTTGAGAGAGAACAATCATTTGATAAAAATATTTCCAGAACTCTGAAAAAGGGTAAGAAAAGTAAAAAGAAAATAGAAAAACTTAAGTTCCACATCAAACAGAAGAATAATGTTGTAACTTATAAACGGAATAATGAGAAGGTCAAAAAGAAAGTCTTGAAGGGTAAGAATATGAAGGATACTATTAAAAAGGCTTCGAAATTTTACGATAAAAAAATTCATTATTGCGTTGTTAAAGGATATAAAAAATGTTGAGCGGTTTGCGTTCAAATGACTTAAAGATTTTTTAAATCAAACTAGTAAACATATGATTAATGAGACGCTCTTATTGGATTCACTTCACTCTTTTTATAATATCCCCCACAACGGTCGCAGACTATTAAATATTTTGAACAATGAAATAAATATTTCATTAAGGTCTATTGATTGGTTTATTACGAATTATTCTAAAAAAAATAATATTTATTACAATATTTATAGGAATAACGAAGATCTTCTAACCTTAAAAGAAGATAATAAATTGGTTACAAATATTAGTGTTTTCCAATCTTATAAATCGCAACTGAGAGCTTATTCCAAGAAGAGATTTGATCCATTTTGCAGGCGGAATCGTATAAAGTTTATGTGTCTGGGTGAGGAAATCGATACAACCACGGGTCAATTAAATTTTTTTAAATGGGCGATAAATAATCTAATCGTTGACTATATTTCTATTCATAAGGATAACATAGAACACGATATGAATAGCTGTTTAAAAGAAATGAAGATCCAAGGATCTCTTATGAAAAAAGAGGGGAAGAGAAAAAAAAGACAAGAGTTGTCTCTTTCGGCGACGAGGGGTCTTTCAAAGAATAATGTCGCGGTGCGTTTAGAGTTCGATTGAGGGATTTGTCCTTAGTTTTGTTTTTCACTTTTATATTTTTTTAAATCTCTTTTACTCATTTTGTATCCCCAATGTTGTAATACTTGTCTAATTACTGGAGAAACACTCTTATCATTATAATCTTTACCTCCTTTAATAATTTTATTCATTAAAGTCCTCCTAAATCTACCCTTTGGTCCCGTTATCTTTAACCAACGATCTATTTGTCTTTGATCGTCTTTTGTCCTTCTTCCCATATAAAAACGACAATACCATTGAAACCAACCATATGGATCTTGTTTAACAATCCAGTTACTTGTTTCCCAGGCTTCTAATGAAGAACCACACTTTACTTTGTATGTATTTACATTTTTATCATAATTTTGAGAAAGAACTTTTTTTTCTAAGTCTATGCCGTGTAACCAATCTTTAGGAAAACTTTTTATAGCATTTTTACCCGAATGTTTTTTACCGGTTACAGATGATTGTATATCTCTAAAATATGTCCCACCAAAGGAACCCATTCTCAAAACTTGCTTGGGTGTAAGGTTAGGTTTAAAATCTGGATAATCTTTAAAAGAAACCATTTTATAAATTTGATATATAATTATAACATTATTTTTTTAAAAAGAAGGAAAAGGATGAATCCGATCCTAAGAAATGTTTCTACCATTGGTAAAATTATTAGGAAACCTATTTATATTGGTTATGGTAAGAAATTCATCCCTTGTAGTCCTAAATGCATCTGTTTGATGTATTTAGATCTTAATGATATAAAAAGTAAAAATTATTATGAACAATGTTTTAGAACACAGATTAAGAATTAACATATAAATTATCCCCCGCCGCTAAGTGCCCCATGGACTGATTCGGTAGCCTCATTACGCTGAGTATCTAAATACCTGCACATCCATAAATTAATTGGGGCCGTATCCTGAGTATAACCACCGAGATTAATCGTAGCTACATCCATAAAGTCGAGTATACCTTTCGTATAACCCTCAGCATTATATTGTCCGTCTTCGCCGAAAAAAATAGTGTTAAAACGCTGGAGAATCTGGTCGGGATTCTGAAGTAATGATACATTTATGTATCCAGCGCCGCTCCCCTCAATATCGTCCGGCTTGGAGCGAGAGAAAACAAACATAGTCCCCATTCTTTGGTTAGTATCCGTGTCCCCACTCTCTTTAAGTGTACCGCTCAGTCCTAATGTTATAATATCTGTTACGTTATCGTCCGTCGAAAAATCTTGACGTAAATATAAATTTAATGCTGTATAAATAGGATTGCAACGGCTCATCTGGTTGGCGGGATCCCGATTCGCCGAGTGACCGCCATCGGAGCCGGAGGTGCCCATATCTATCTCAAATGAGCTGGTACCAACCATATGATCAGTCGCATTACTTCCTGGGAATACAGCATGTTTTAAATCCATTTTTGTAAGGGCGGTGCGACCTCCATATCGTTGACGGACTCCCGGTTGGTTCCGCCAGGCCTTCCGGCTGATGCTCTGGGTCATATCAATCCGCCCACCGGCATTACACGTTTGCGCAAAAGTTTCGGTATTATTTATATTTTCTCCCACGATGTTTCTTCTAAAATCTATAGAGACTTGATCACTTGTTCCCTGTGTTGGCTTCTTACCCACTATAACACCTTTTATTTTGGGGTCACGTTTTTTCTTTTCCTTTTTGCCGTCGAACTTCCCGCCTTCAGTCAATAAAGGGGCTAAAATAAATAGAGAGCCAAAATACATGATTACAGCAAAAACAACGGCGTGAACTAGATGCATTGTATTACCATCGGCTCTGTAACCGGTTACATCAAAAATAGCACCTTTTACGTGTTTGTATACCTCGGTATTGGATACAACTAAGAAAACAATCGCACCGAAGACAGAGTGCTGGAAAAGACTACCATGCATTTGGGTATCAAACCATTTGACGCCGGCACCTAAAATAGGAATTGATTCGAGGGGTTTCAACAAACTCATTTTATACATTAGTAAATAAAAAAATTTCAGGCAAAAATTATATAATATCCTTTTACATTTGGAAACTTAATTCATTATTCGGATTCAGAATCTAGGAAATATGTTTTCTCAATTTCAGTTGTAATTTCTTGATTAATTGTAATTATGTTAGTTTCTTTTTTGGGTTTCTTTTTTTCTCCTACCTTTTTTGCTTTTTTCTCTTTTTTCACGAGTAAAGATTGATTTCCTACTTCTCTGTAATGTTCTACATCTTCCCAAAAGTTTAATATTTCAGGAGTAGCCTTGAGCCACCATTCCCGATCTCTCCCAACAAGGGAACATTCATAATGATTAATTTTCCACCAATTCTGTTCAACGGTATCGTAATTATTCTTATGATTTGAAATTGTTGTGAAAGACCATTCTTTTAATTCTTCGTATGACTTATAAAATTCACAATATTCATAATGATATTTGGTTTCTCCGGACTTGGAAGTAATAAATGTTAAGAGAAGTCCTTTGGGTAAATTATCAGATGTAAGACCTTCTTTTAGAACACCGTCTTCTTCGTATTTATCTTCCGCGTAATCTTCTTCTGTTTCATATTCTAAAAGTTTTACTTGAAGAAAATCGCACTCCTCTAAATCACAACATTCTAACTGCCCCTGCATTTGCATCCAATAATGTTCTGGAACTTCTTCCGTGAATTTCCTTTTAGGTGGACACTTGATTTCCAACATTCGTCCAATATAATCTTCAGGGGAATCTATATCGCAAATACCATCCGGTGAAGCTCCAAAGATCTTTAACTCAGGATGAGGAATTAAACCAAATTCGACGATTGTTAAATTATTTAATTTTTCATAAAATGTTGTTGCAACTTGTTCATATTTAACACCCCATTCTGTGATCGCATTACCAAATCTTTTCGGTGGTTCTTTACTCGTTTTCTCAATAAGTAGGGCCTTCCTGGTTCTAAAATGACCCTTACCCAATGCATCGGCCAGTGAGCTGGCTGTTAACATTTTATCACGCATGTCATACCATTCTTTTGACCTTTGTTCCGGTAATTCTAGATTCTTCAATTCTTCCACTTTTGCGATAATAGTTTTCTTATTTTCAAATCTTGATAGAAGATCCCCCTTGACTTCATTTACTTTGGATAAAACATATTGGTTCAAGAAATATTTTTGTGAAATAGTTAAAATATTATCCTGTTTCAGATTGTTTATTTCTACTTGAGTAGTTAGTATTTCTTGAATTATATCATCTAATGTTTCATTTAATTTCACTTTTTGATAGATAGTTTTTGAATGAGAATTAATAGCTTTATCGATATCTTCTATAATTAACATGATTATTAATCTTATATATGCCTTATTACTTAAGTAATATTAATCAAATTTAAATTTAAATTTGATTAATTTGATTACGTAGAATTAGAATACTTAGAATACTTAGAATACTTACAATTATGAGCTGCATTATTTGTAAATCTCAAGGCAAACCCTGGTTGCTACTCACAAATGATAACTTATATATGGACGATAAGGGGAACAATATTGGAAAAACAATTCAAACCTGTTCCTATTTATGTACTAGGAAATGTGACACTAAACTTCCAGGAAATTATACTCAGTTGGTCTTGAATAAAGAAGATTTCTGTTACTTGAAACCGATTACAACGAGGGAACAGCTGGAATTCGAGATTTTGACTTATGAAGAGATTTATGATATGACTGATATTGAAAAAGAAAATTATTATACTGAAAAAGATAAGCACGTAACTCTTGACGCTAAAAAACAGGAGTTATATGAAGAGATTGAGAAGGAAGATATGAATACATTCAATATCGAGAATATGGCATTAACATCGGAAAGTGAATATGATGATTATTAAGTTTAGGTTTATCTACGAAATCTTAAATATTTCTTAAATTACATATGCGTGAAATAGAAAATAATGATATATCTTTCTTAAAAGATAACGAATGTTTAATACTTTTTTATTTTACCGCTGCTTGGTGTGGTCCGTGTCAAAGAATAAAACCCATGGTTCAAAAATTGTCGGAAGGACTTGATAGTTCCAAGGTTGAGGTTTATATGGTGGATATTGATGAAAATGATTCACTGGCTTTAGATCTTAAAGTTAAAGCGGTCCCCACTTTTTATTTATTTCACCAGAAAGAATTAATCGATCAATGTTCCGGTTCCGATATCTTAAAAGTCTACAAACTTATAAAAGATAATCTTCCAAAGTTGGAAACAAATATAATTATTGATTAATTTATCATAGAGAGATATTCAGCGTGGGACCGAACATCATCCAGTCTGGTGGTGGGGGTAATATATAATTTAATGGCGATAAATGAATATTTTTCTGCCCAACCTGCGCATCCTCTGTATAACATAAGCCCCAACCGGTTACTCCGTTGCATGCACTTGGAGCTACGAATATACCCAATACAACGAATAATAGTAAGAATGAAACCATTTTGTTTCTTTTAATGAGATCAACAATATACATTATATTATCTTTCCATAAAATAATTACATAAAGAGATCTTCTTATTATAATGAAATAAATGGCTGATGTAAGTGGAAGAGCAAGTTTCGATGATCTTAATATAAATGAAAATATACTCCGTGGAGTATATGCATATGGTTTTGAAAAACCATCCGCGATTCAAGAAAGAGCAATACCTAAAATAATAGAAGGAGGGGATGTAATCGCTCAAGCTCAGTCGGGAACAGGAAAAACGGGGGCGTTCGCGATTAGTCTTTTAACTAATATTGATGCGTCGGTGGATGCGACTCAGTGTATCGTTATTGTTCCCACTCATGAGTTGGCGGATCAGGTTTATACGGTAATTAATGAAATAAGAAATTATACGGAATTAAAAATCCTCAAAGTTATTGGTAAAACAAGTATTAATGCTTGTATTCACGAACTTGGAAAGAATCCGCACGTAATAGTTGGAACACCCGGTAGAATACTCGATATGATTACTAGAAGACATCTTTATACCGATAAACTAAAGATGTTGGTTTTCGATGAAGCCGATGAAATTTTATCGTATGGCTTTAAGGATACTATTTATAATATAATCCAGACAATTCCCGAAAAAACACAAATATGCTTATTTAGTGCCACTTTACCGAATGAAGTCTTGGAACTAACCGAAAAGTTTATGGATAACCCCGAACAGATATTGGTTAAGAAAGAAGAACTAACCCTTGAGGGAATTCAGCAATTTTATGTAAATGTAAAGCATTCGGATTGGAAATATGATGTTATAGCGGACCTCTATGATATTATAAATGTGACTCAGTGTATTATCTATATTAATAACAAATCGAAAATTTTAGAAATAAATGATAGATTATTGAAAGATAATTTCCCAGTTTCATATATAACAGGTGAGAGAAACGCAGATGAAAGGAAACAAATCATGAATGAATTTCGTTCCGGACAAATTAGAATTTTGCTATCAACAGATCTTCTAGCGAGAGGTATCGACATTCAGCAATTGTCCCTGGTTATTAATTATGATTTACCCAAAGAAAAAGAAACTTATATTCATAGGATCGGGAGATCGGGAAGATATGGTCGGAAAGGGGTGGCGATCAATTTAATAACGGAGAGAGATGTAGAAGAATTAAAATTTATAGAATCTTTCTATGATACTAAGATTAATGAAATGCCCGACAATATTGGAGATTACTTGAGCTAAACATTAACGGGTATTTCACGGTTAATATTTTATTTCGCTTCTTCTTTCAGGTGGGATTTTTGATATTGCTAATCTAATAATTGTTTTCAGTTGCCTATTCTCCTCGACCGCCCGTTCCTCCGTGCCCACCGCCGTTCCTCCGATTCCGTCTGTCACCTCTGTTTTTAAAGTGGGCATACTTGCTTCTTCGGAGGTATAGGGGGCGCCACTAACGTCGATGAGGGTGGGTTTCACCCCCTCTTTAAGCGAAGATATGTTGTCGACCGTCATTAGGCTCTTAAAGAGCCTAAGATTCGCATCAACGGTAGTATTCAGCTGCTCAAGGCGTACCACCTCCTCCATACTTTCAGGCCGCTCGGGATGCCGGCGTGACGGAGCGGGCGGGGGGGGGGACCGCCAAGATCAGTTTCGCGAGCGTCTTATTGATGTCTGTGGACTCAAGCGCCTTATGACGATCTTCGATGGGAACCCCGTCGGCTTTCGCGCGACGAAGCAGAACGCGGGTGTCCAGCGACTCAAGCTCCTCGAGCAGACGCTCCTCCCTCGCAGCCACAACTCTCTCCGCCCCAGCGGCCTCCGCGTCTGCTCTGTCCTTTATGTATTTTTTCATCCCAATAACGGTCAACCTGACATATCTCGTTCTCCTCCTTCTACGAATCAATAATGGCGGATCCGTTTGACGGTTCATTTTAAACCCGACCGGGAGAAAAGCGGAGCCCGACTTCTGCTTCAAAGCAGCAAAATCTGACCACCCGTCCTCCTCTATCCGGACGGCTTCGGCGCCTGGATCCCCGGAGTCCGGATCCTTAAACGCATATTCCCATGGTCCGGGTACCCAGTTAGGGTCCCCCGGGTCATCCCACATCTCCTCGGAATTAGGATCTGCATATGTACGATTCAAATCATTGAGATAAGGTATATCAACTCCTTTCCCGTATATGTCCTCATTGGAGTAATGAGCCGTTGCATGGGGGAGGGACTTTACCTTATTGGACATCCGTCGGAGATCTTCTTCGGGGAAGAGACGCGCCGCCTCTAGCCCCGCCTCATCGGCGTATTCAGTGATATTGGCGGGTGTATCTATGATCTGGTATTCGTAGATTACCTCTGCGCGTCTTGCTACGGCTCCTGCTGCCTCCTCGCTGGAGTGCAAAGCAATGAACTGAGCCTTCACTGCCGCGTCTGTCTTTTGTGCCTTCGCTGCCGCGTCTGCCTTTTGTGCCTTTTGTGAGCAATCATGCAGGAATTTGTCGACAACGCCTTCTCCCTGCATCTCGTTCAGCTCACTGACCCACTTTTCAGGGTCATATTTGGCCCCCTTGAACGCCGCGACCACATCAGCCGCGCGGTGACCACCCCCGTGTGACTCAAGCCACGTGCCGACAGCCTCTTCCGGCTCTGCATTCGCTGCCTCCTCCGGGGTAATGAAAAACCCATTAAGTTTGTCCACAAGTGATTCTCCTTCCTTTGGCGTTTCCAGATAAAGGAGGTTCGCGCTTTCAGTTGATCTGACGCTCACCCACAGCAGGGGATATTCAGATCCCTCAAACTTCTCCCCACGCGGACGCATTTGTCTATATTTATCGGGAAGAAAGTCCGCACGCGAGGGGATGGCTTCCCATTTCGCGTTGACCGAAGAATCCTTTGGTTGAGAGATGCCGGTGAACGTAATCTTTTCGGGGTTGAAGCCCAGGCGGAATTCATTCTCACCGTCGAGACGAGCCACGGTTAACGCATTGAATTTGTCGCCAGACTTCAAAAAGCCGACTGGCTTAGAGTTGAGATAGACACCTCTCCTGACTAGGATGTATTCAGGGGCGGTGACCTCACCTGGCACCACGACCCGAGTCGGAGAATCAATTTGCTTTGATTCAAATTGAGACCTTATCGGGTTGTTGCTGGGATTGTTGCTACATGTTTTCTCGTGTTCCTCAATCTCGGCGGGGCCTTCCGGTCCTTGCTTGCTGAAGTCACAGTTGTATTTGCACTGGTACCACCTCGTCTCTTCGTCCTCCTCCTTCACCAGATTGGATGCATTGGTGTCTGTATTTTTCTCACTCACCCACCCATTTTCGTATTTATCGCCGGTATCGCCTATTTCGTCCCAGGGGTCCAACGATTTAACACCCGTTCCTTCCTTACTTAACAGTTCCACTTTCCCGAATCTCAGGCGTTTGACATCCACAGCCACGCCATCGCTATCTGTCCCCCGGAGAGTGGCCGTTTGGTCCACCACGATCTCAGCGCCGACAGGAAGAAAGCCGATTATACGAGAAGCCGGACCAAACATCGGTCCCACCCTGACCTCGGTGTTATTCTGGCACACGTACTTTTGGAGAGGTAACACGTTCGTCGGTCTGCCAATTAATTTCCACGACTTGAGTGGATTATCCGCCCACCCCACGATCGACGAGCTGCCGTCTTCGCCTCCACCCCTCATCCTTCTTTTTGTATTCTTCTTTTTAGTTCTTTTAGTTCTTTTTGTATTCTTTTTTCTTTTACTTCTTTTACTTCTTTTACTTCTTTTACTGCGAATTCTTGTATTCTTTTTATTGGTTCTTTTCTTAAGGGATTTCTTTTTAGATTTAGCCCGCAAGCCCGCTTTGGGTCCCGAATAAGTTGATTTCGTTAAAGACAACTGTTTACTAACGATCTTAATATCTTTAAGTTCAACGACATCATCGACTTTATCATAAACATCGGCAACACAATCCCAATCCAAGCTATCTTTTGGATTTAATTTCTTTTTAATCTTGATGACTTTATTTTTCATAAATTTATTACCGCTCGCGGGCACTTTTCCCGTCCAATCAAACGCAGAGGGTGTATTGCCACTCTTGAAGGTCACATTATAAACTCCCCCCGCTTTCATTATATATAAATATAAAATATATAAATTTGAAAGTGCGTATATACTTAAAATAATCTTTCTACAATAATAAAAATGGGGGATCTTAATCTTGATTTTGACATGGGAACAAAAAGTATTTCTTTAACCGACACAGTCGCAGATAATCTGGGGTTCAGTAAAAGTGAAAATGATTTAAATTTGGATTTAAGAGGTGATAATATTTCCCCCAGTCTAAATATTAGTGATGGCGGTGTTGAGTTATTGGCGCATGGGCATGTTAGCCCCGTAAAATCGGATGGCGGGAATAGTGACAAAGGATCAAAGAAAAGTGAGGATTTTAGTTTTTTTAAGAGCGATCCAGCCGAAGATAAAGGGGGTATTGTGGACGGAGATATGAAAAGAATGAGTATTAATCCCGAGGATGATAACATGATCCTAAATACCCCCAATCCTGATGGGGGATACAAACCCATTCATCGCTTGACAGCGCAAGAAATTAAAAATGAAAAAATTGATCTTATTTACAAGTTTAAGAAATTGGAGGGGCAGGGTATTCGGACAACCATGAATTACAATATGAATTCTCATCTCGAGGATATGAGAAATGAATACATAAAACTAAAAAAACAGAGGGAAATAGACAATTCTGTTAAGTTTCAGAGAAAAATGCTGATGGCTTGTGTGACCGGTATTGAGTTTCTAAATGGGAAGTTCGACCCATTTAGCGTCAAACTTGACGGATGGTCTGAATCGGTTAATGAAAATCTCTATGATTATGATGAAATATTTGAAGAATTAGGAGACAAGTATGGCGGGGAAGGTGATGCAATGGCTCCCGAAATTAGATTGTTATTCACTCTGGCTGGTTCGGCGTTTATGTTCCATCTTACAAATACAATGTTTAAGTCTTCTATTCCGGGTATGGACGATGTTTTGAGACAGAACCCCGAATTAATGGAGCAGTTTGCTAAGGCTGCTGTCGGAACAATGAATGGCCAAGGACAGGGACAGGGACAGCCCCCCCCGAGAGCCGCACCACAGCCACCAAATCCTTTAGAAGCAATGATGGGTATGGGTGGGGGGGGCTCTGGCAATCCCTTAGGGGGTCTTATGGGTGGATTAATGGGTGGTCTCATGGGCGGCGGTGGAGGAGGCAATCCCTTAGAAGCAATGATGGGTGGGGGCGGTGGGGGTGGAAATAGAGGTCAATCCGCTAACGGTAGACCGGTAAGTCCCGCGAGAAGTGATATGTCTGGTCCCGATGGCTTGGACGATCTCATTAGTGCTATGAATTTGGAGCCGGATAAGATGCCTGATTTGGATAATATTTCATTAATGAGTGGTGACACGGATAGAAAAAGTGGTGGCGGGATAACCTTGAATTTATAAATAAACTTAAAGAATAATCGTAATCTAAGACTATAAAAATGAGTGCTATTAACGATAATGATTGTCTTTTTAATATCCAGACGGTTCAATCGGGGGCTTTTCGGATCCTAATTGAAGCTTTAAAAGAGATCCTAACGGATACTAATTTAATAATTGATTCATCGGGGGTTAAACTTATTGCTACTGATAATTCTAAGATTGTTTTAATTCATATGAAATTACAATCCGAGAATTTTGAACATTTTTTTTGTCAAGAAAAAATAAACATCGGGATTAATATGAATAATCTTTTCAAACTTATTAATGATAAAAATAAGAGATATTAGTATTACAGAAATAATATAAGGAATACGCTCAATTAAGCATAAGTTGCAGGGTTTATGGCC
>MEHZ011185124.1_pt1 | contig 14353 bp, 15 predicted proteins | sample 897221 | NCBI WGS metagenome assembly MEHZ01 (sample SAMN05514161, study PRJNA337945) | marine metagenome | isolation source: marine surface water | place: Arctic Ocean | collected 2007-12-13
ATGAAGTCACCAGACAATAAAAGATCAGGCCGAGCTTTGCGGATGCGGTCCACCACGGTAAAATAACTGTCGCGGGTATGTTTGCGATTCATGGCTTTGAGAATACGGTCACTGCCAGATTGCACGGGTAAATGCAGATAGGGCATCAGTTTATCGCAGGTGCGATGCGCGTCGATCAAGGCACCGTCCATGTCGTTAGGATGACTAGTGGTAAAGCGGATGCGTTCTAGCTGTGGGATCTCCGACAATTTCCAGATCAATCCAGCTAAACCGTCCTGATGCCCATGATACGCATTAACATTCTGTCCCAAAAGTGTGATTTCACGTACGCCACGCTCCACAAGATCCGCAGCCTCAGAAAACACACGGCTCGCAGAGCGACTGACTTCGGCTCCTCGTGTGTATGGTACTACACAAAATGCACAAAATTTGTCACAGCCTTCTTGCACTGTCAAAAACGCCGTCGGACCACGCTTAGCTTTGGGGCGTTTGGCAAGATGGTCAAATTTATCTTCTTCAGGGAAATCAGTATCAAGCGCACGTTTTCCAGTTTGGACTCTGGCCTCCATCTGAGGCAATTTGTGGTAAGATTGTGGTCCTACGACCAAGTCCACCATTGGTTGACGGCGTATGATTTCAGCACCTTCCGCTTGGGCAACGCAGCCAGCCACGCCAATTTTCAAATTAGGGTTGGCAGCTTTTAAGCCTTTAAATTTCCCTAGCTCCGAATAAATTTTTTCAGCAGCCTTCTCACGAATATGGCAGGTGTTGAGCAAAATCATATCCGCGTCATCTGCAGTGTCAGTATGCACGTAGCCCTGTTCCCCAAGCGTTTCTGCCATCCGCTCACTGTCATAGACATTCATCTGGCATCCATATGTTTTGATGAACAGCTTTTTCACATCGGCCATTGCTGTGTCCTTTATTGGAAATTTCTAAATTCCTGCGCTGATACCGCGTGAAATCGCCCCTTGCAATGCATGTGACTTTAGAGGATCTGATGTTTCTGGGTTTTAAGTATTTATTCCAATTGACCGGTCGACCGCCCAAAACAGTCGTAGGCTCCCGTTCGCAGCTTAACATCAACACACCAAAGGTCTTAGGGTTTGCGCCGTAAGCGGATAACCACGTCAACCTTGGCAATTTCCCCACCTTCCGGTGCATCAGGCAAAATACTAATCTTCAATTGATCAGCCGGAGCATCGACGAGCTCCGCTGTATCTTCCCAATAAAAATGTGGGTGGTCTGCCATGTTTGTGTCGAAATAGCTCTTAGCTCCATCCACAGTAATTTCGCGCATCAAACCGGCATCACAAAAGGCCCGCAAAGTATTATAGACGGTAGCTAACGATACTTTATCCTCATGATCGTTGCTAGCTGCAAACAGGCTTTCAGCAGTAACATGACGATTTCGACCGTCCCCAATCAATCGCTGCGCCAGGATCACGCGCTGTCGCGTTGGCCGCAATCTACCACTGGACAACCATAGGTCGACAGTTTTAGCGGAGTAGCTGTGCATTGCATTCTGGTCCATGTTCCCAATATGACGGCTTGAAACCAATTTTCAATGGTAAATCGTGCAAATTATCAGCAACCATTGAAGAATGTCTGGGATATGCCGCTCTTGCCTCATAAACTGAGACGTATATAGAGCTTATAATCTACTTAATTAGGAAACGCAGGAGCTAAACATGCCATCAGATTTTCCGACCTCATTTGACAAAGAAGGTCTCTTGAAATGTGCTCGCGGCGAGCTGTTCGGCCACGGCAATGCACAATTACCAGAACCCCCGATGCTTATGATGGATCGCGTAACTGAGATTAGCGAAGATGGCGGCTTGCACGGCAAGGGTCATGTGATTGCCGAATTTGATGTCGACCCAGAACTATGGTTTTTCAAATGCCACTTTCCTGGTGATCCCGTTATGCCCGGCTGTTTGGGCTTGGATGCATTATGGCAATTGACCGGATTTAATCTTGGCTGGCGCGGTATGCCGGGACGTGGACGCGCTCTAGGTGTTGGCGAAGTTAAATTCACGGACATGGTAACGCCCAAAGTCAAAATGATCACCTATCATGTTGACTTCACGCGTGTTATTAACAGGAAATTAAAACTTGGCATGGCTGATGGGCGCATGTTTGCCGATGGCAAAGAAATTTATACAACAGCCAACATGAAAGTTGGCTTGTTCACAGATTAATTGAGGGGGCAAAATGCGCCGCGTAGTAATAACAGGTTTGGGTATTATCTCACCTATAGGAAATAATTTCGACGAAGTAACTGATGCGCTGAAAACTGGCCGCTCCGGAATTTCGTTTGAACCAGAATATGCTGAAAACGGGTTTCGCAGCCGCGTGGCAGGTATTCCAAAGATTAATCCTGCAGATCACATCGACAAACGTCACATGCGTTTTATGGGCGTGGGCGCAGGATATAACTACTTAGCTATGCAACAGGCCATAGCTGATTCTGGTCTAGAGGCGGACGAAGTGTCAAATGTACGCACGGGCCTGATAATGGGGTCCGGTGGCCCGTCTACGGCAAATTTCCATACAGCTTTTGACGTAGTAAAAAATCGTGGTGGACCAAAACGCATGGGCCCTTTCATGGTTACACGCTGTATGAGCTCCGCTCATTCGGCAACGCTAGCCACACCATTTAAAATCAAAGGTGTTAACTACTCCATCACTTCTGCTTGTGCTACATCCGCACATTGTATCGGCAATGGCATGGAACAAATCCAGCTGGGTAAGCAAGATGTAGTTTTCGCCGGTGGCGGCGAAGAAGTACATTGGTCATTGTCTTGTTTGTTTGACGCAATGAACGCGATGTCTTCAAAATATAATGAAACCCCTGAAACAGCGTCACGGCCTTATGATGCAAATCGTGACGGGTTTGTCATCGCCGGTGGTGGGGGGGTTCTGGTTCTCGAAGAGCTGGAGCATGCAAAATCTCGTGGAGCTAAAATTTACGCAGAATTAACTGGCTACGGCGCAACGTCAGATGGCGCGGATATGGTATCACCATCCGGCGAAGGTGGCGAACGCTCAATGCGTCAAGCCATCTCCATGTTGGATTCAGATCGCAAGATCAACTATATCAATTCTCACGGCACCTCGACCCCCGCAGGCGATGTAACAGAGGTTCAGGCCATCCGTAATATTTTTGGCCGTGGGGCAACTCCGCCAATCTCGTCTACCAAATCGTTGACCGGCCATTCTCTGGGCGCGACTTCCGTACATGAGGCTATTTACTCGCTGTCGATGATGCAAAATAGCTTCATTTCAGCATCAGCGAACGTTCAAGACCTAGATCCCGCACTTGATACGGCAGAAATTGTCACCCAACTACAAGACAATGTTGAACTGGACACCATCCTGTCCAATAGCTTCGGTTTCGGTGGAACCAACGCAACATTGATCTTTAGCAAACTTAACGGATAAAATTATGGCAGAACTTCTCAAAGGCAAACGTGGTCTGATTACGGGTATAGCCAACAACCGGTCCATCGCTTGGGGCATCGCCGAAGCGATGAAAGCTGAGGGCGCAGAGTTAGCCTTTGGCGTGCAAATGGACGTTTTTGGCGAAAAGGTTAAACCTTTGGCAGCTGAGTTGGGCGTAGATTTAGTTTTAGACTACAACGTTCAAGATGACGCAAGCACTCAAGGGGCCTTTGATACTTTGGCCGAAAAGTGGGGTAGCATTGATTTTGCTATTCACGCGATCGCCTATTCCGACAAAAACGAACTCACCGGTCGCTTTATCAACACCAGCAGAGAAAATTTTAAAAACTCACTTGAGATTTCAGCCTATTCCTTTATCGACATGGCCAAAAAAGCAGAGCCTTTGATGAAAGACGGCGGCACTTTGATCACTTTGACTTATCAAGGCAGTCGAAAAGCCACGCCTTGGTATAACGTTATGGGCGTTGCAAAAGCAGCTCTAGAATCTGCTGTTGTATATCTTGCCAATGATTTGGGTCCACAAAAAATCCGCGTCAATGCTATCTCACCAGGTCCAATGAAAACCCTCTCCGGAGCGGCTATTGGGGGCGCGCGTAAAACATTCCGCTTTACTGAGGCCAACGCTCCTTTAAGGGCTAACGCAACCAAAGCCTCCATCGGGGGCACGGCGGTTTACCTAGCGTCAGACTATGGTGAATGTACTACAGGCGAAACCATCATGGTCGATGGCGGCCTACATATTTTAGGACTGCCACAGCCAGAAAACTTCTAAGGCTTCCAACGCTTGATACCATTAGGTGCAGGGATATTCCGCAAGAGCACGCGCAAACATCTCTGCATCCACATTCCCGCCAGAAGCGATACAAATCACATCTTCGCCTGAAAGTTGATCCCCATGATAAAGAGCCGCCGCCAAAGCTATGGCGCCACCGGGCTCCAACACAACCTTGAATCGAGTGAAGGCAACTGACATCGCACGCAGGCAATCTTTTTCTGGCACGACAATGCCATTACCGCAGAGGCGCTGCATAATTGGAAATGTTAAAGAACCGGGCGTTGGAGTTATAATCGCATCGCAAATGCTGCCCCCGAGCCGCGCATTAATTTGGGGCTTACCCGTGGCTAACGATCTAGTCACATCGTCAAAATCTGTTGGCTCCACGGGCCTTACCCGCATCTTGGGTGCATCAGCTTCCAAGGCCAACGCAATGCCCGAAGTTAGACCACCACCGCCACAACACACTAAGACATCGGCCACAGTCACCCCCATAGCGATAGCTTGCTCGGCTATCTCCAAACCGCAAGTACCTTGGCCAGCGATTACTTCTGGCTCATCGTAGGGTTGTATCAAGGTCAAGCCACGCAGCTTTGAAAGCCTTCGTCCAATCTCTTCGCGATCCTCGGTATCACGATCATACAAGATCACCTCAGCACCCAAAGCCCGCGTGTTCTCAACCTTCAGCTTTGGCGCGTTGGATGGCATGATAATCACCGCAGCAGCACCGTGCATACGGGCCGCGAGAGCCACGCCTTGGGCATGGTTCCCAGACGAAAAGGCAATTACCCCAGCTTCTTTGGCTTCTGGCAACAGAGCCGACACCGCCGACCAACCACCGCGGAATTTAAACGATCCAGTATGCTGAAGCGGTTCCGCTTTCATCAACACCCGGCGACCCGCAATCTCGTCAACAAATGTTGAATTCAGAAGTGGTGTGCGGCGCACGTGCCCGTCAAGTCTCCGCGCCGCTGCTCGTATCATCTCAATATTGATTGCTTAAACTCCCGCTAAAGTTGGAATTTCGGTGAGGTCTTTCAGCTCATGGTGTGGTAACCAAGGCAAACGATCCAGCGGCTCTCCAGCCCTATTTACCCACGCGGTTGTGAACCCATATCCAGCTGCCCCCGCGGCATCCCAGCCGTTGGACGACACGAACAACACTTCCTCTGAAGTGCAGTTGAAATGCTCGCCCACCAAATCATAGACACGGCGGTCTGGCTTGAAAATGCAAATAGGCTCTACTGACAAAACTGCATCCAAGCGATTTCCAATACCCGCAGAAGAAACAGCGCCCTCTAACATATCAGGCGAGCCATTCGATAAAATTGCTGTTTTCAAGCCAGCTGCCTTCAAAGATCCTAACATTTTGGGAACCTCAGAATAGGCTGTAAGGTTCCAATAAAGTTCCAAAAGTTCAGTTCGCAACCGCACCCCACTGACCCCGTTAGCCTCCATGGCCCAGTCCAAACCGTCCTGCGTGACCTGCCAGAAATCTGTGTGCGCATCTGTTATTGTACGCAGCCATGAGTATTGTAGTTGCTTAAGGCGCCAGTCATTGGCTAATTTGGCCCAGCTCTCAGAAATCTCAGAATTTTCAGGACGCGCGGCAGCCATGCGCGCGGCAGATGCCACATCAAATAAAGTACCATAAGCATCAAAGACACAGGTTGTGATAGCCATCGAATCCTCCATAAGTTTGAGATAACCATAACGGTGCATTATCAACAAGGAAGAGCCATGCAAGTTTTTGAGAGAAATGGAATGCACATTCACTATCGAGAGGAAGGTGATCCAAATGGCGCACCACTCGTCTTTTCAAATTCTCTTGGGACTGACATGCGCCTTTGGGATCAAATCATACCCCTTCTGGCGGAAGGCCTCAGGATTATTCGTTATGACATGCGTGGCCACGGCCTCACCGATTGTCCAGATGCACCATATGCCATGGGAGCTTTAATTTCTGACGCCGAAGCACTTCTGGAATATTTAAACGTGCGCGATTGTCTCTTTGTTGGCCTATCTATTGGCGGCATGATAGCCCAAGGCCTCGCTACAAAGCGCCTAGATTTAATACGCGCCATGGTATTGTCTAATACTGCTGCTAAAATAGCCACTTCGACAATCTGGCAAGATCGTATCGATAGCATCCAAAAAAATGGTATGGGCCCAGTATCAGATGCTACTATGAGCCGGTGGTTCAGCCCTAGAATGTACAACTCTGGAGGCATGTTGCCCTGGAAAAATATGCTGCAGGCCACCCGCCCGGAAGGCTATATTGGTTGCGCCCACGCAATAGCCCACACTGATTTCATAGCTACCACATCAGCCCTACGCCTACCTGTAATGGGAATTGCGGGCAATCACGACAGCTCAACTCCGCCAGATTTAGTACGTGAAACTTTGGATTTGATCCCAGGCAGTAGCTTTCACATCATCCGCGGGGCAGGTCACCTGCCCTGTGTCGAACAACCCGAGGAATTTGCCAGACTTCTGAATACTTTTTTGCATTCTACCGGCCATATTTAACTAATTTATAAGGCTATCACCATGAACAACACCTGGCCTTCACCTTTATCATAATCACCTTAACCATTGATGCGATGGGGATAGGCCTCATAATTCCAGTGATGCCGGACCTTTTACTGGAGATAGAAGGTGGGGATCTGGGCAATGCAGCCATTTGGGGTGGAATGTTAGCCACGGTATTTGCAATAATGCAGTTCATTTTTGGCCCCAACATAGGATCACTTAGTGACCGTTTTGGCCGCAGGCCGATCCTATTGGTATCATTGATAATCATCGCCGTAGATTTCATCGTAATGGGTCTGGCTCATTCTGTATGGCTGCTGGTCTTAACCTGGGTTATTGGTGGCATCGCAGCCACAACAAAGGCCACCGCCGCCGCATTCATCTCCGATATCTCCACTGCCGAAAAATCGCACGGCCAACTTCGGCATCCTCGGCGCTACCTTTGGGATTGGGTTCATCCTTGGACCACTCATGGGGAGGGGTGAATTTGGCTTACGCGTGCCCTTCTTTGCCGCAGCCGGTCTCGCTACATTTAACTTGGTGCTGGGATACTTTGTCGTGACAGAAACGGTAACCAACAATACTCGGCACCCATTTGACCTAAAACCCGCCAATCCATTGCAAGCCCTTACCCAAATTCAAAAAATAACCGACCTATCTCGCTTTTTACTGTTATTTTTTCTCTATCAGTTTGCGTTCTACGTCTATCCTGCCATCTGGGTTTACTTCGCAAAAGCTCAGTTCAATTGGGGCTCAGCCATGGTTAGCATTTCACTAGCCTCCTTTGGCATCTCCGTTGCAGTGGTCGAGGGTATCTTAATACGCCATATTCTACCGTGGCTAGGAGAACGGCGTACGATTGAGTTGGGCCCCCTGTTCAACATCAGGATTTTCATAGTTTTGGGATTACTGACATCAGGATTTTGGGCACTGTTGCTTGCACCAATTTCGGCCTTAGGCTCATTAGTTATCCCCGCCATGCGAGGCATCATGGCCAACAAGGCAGCCACCAACCAACAAGGTGAAATCCAAGGGATCATCTCTTCAACCCAATCCCTTGCTGTAATTTTTGCACCATTGGTGCTTACCTATGTATTCTATGCCGGCACTCCGCCAAATGGGCCAGTTTTCCTGCCCGGCGCTCCTTTTCTGCTGGCCGCCGCTATTGTAGCACTCACCCTCATAATAATTGTAACCCGCCAGAAAAGTAGTATTGGGATAGCCAAGTCTTGCCGCAAAGTGTCGCAAAACCTCTTGCACCTTTCAATTCATTCCGTAGCTTTACTGTAAATTTCTAAATGGATTCCCAACATGCCAATCATCAGAGCCGCCGTCGCACATGCCTTTGGAAAGCCCTTAACTGTCCAAGATGTTCACCTTTCCGCACCCAAGCCCGGTGAAGTAGAAGTGACTTTAGAGGCCTGTGCCATCTGCCATTCAGACATCACATATCTCGACGGTGGCTGGGGTGGATCCCTACCTGCTATCTATGGCCATGAAGCCGCCGGGCGCATAACTTCCATGGGCGAAGGGGTTATAGGCCTGGGCAAAGGTGATCCCGTAGTAGTCACACTGATCAGATCATGCGGCACTTGTCCCTCGTGCTGCACAGGCCGCCCCACCGGCTGCGAAACTCCCTATGATGGCGACTACGGCCCACTCACAATGCCAGATGGCAGCAAATTACATCAAGCCATGGCTTGCGGCGCATTTGCCGAGCGCGTGGTCGTGGCACAAACCCAAATAGTGAAAATCGCCGAAGATATCCCTATGGATGTAGCATCATTGATTGCCTGTGGGGTGATTACAGGGGTTGGTGCTGTGGTCAACGCAGCTCAAATGCGTCCCGGCCAAGACGCAGTAATTATCGGTGCCGGGGGCGTCGGCCTAAACGCCATCCAAGGTGCACGCATCGCTGGAGCACGCAGAATTGTGGCCGTGGATATGCTTCCTGAAAAGCTAGACATCGCCATGGAATTTGGTGCTACTCATGGGGTTTTGGCCACTGGCGCAACTCCGTGGGAGGAGGCCAAAACCGCCCTCGGGAGAAGTGCTGATGCGGTTTTTGTCACAGTGGGCGCACCGAACGCCTATACCGCCGCGCCAAACTATCTTGCTACAGGTGGCAAAATTATCATGGTGGGCATGCCTGCCACTGGAGCAGCGTCCTCCTACGAGGCCAGTAATTTTGCCGCCGCATCCCAGAGCATGATTGGCTGTAAAATGGGCGATGTAGTAATCCAAAGGGATATTCCTTGGATTGTTGACCTTTATCGCCAAGGGCGCCTCAAGCTTGATGAATTGATCTCGGCCCATTGGTCTTTGGATCAAATTAACGAGGCCATCGCCCATACAAAAACTGGATCTGCAAAACGAAATGTAATCTTATTTAAGTAATCCCACCCTTTTTTAGCAAGATACTCATATCAGCGGCACAATAACTAAAGACCCCACGCCGCAGTAGATCACAATACGGAGGCCACCATGAAACTTCAAGACCTAGAAGTCATTATCACAGCCCCACCAGCTCCTGGTTGGGGTGGGCGTTATTGGATATTTGTAAAAGTTACTACCGACACTGGCGTCACCGGTATTGGCGAATGCTATGCCAGCAGCCTGGGCCCCACCACAATGACCCATGTCATCCGCGATGTGTTTGAGCGCCACATGCAGGGCCAAAGTCCTGAAGACATCGAGCTAATGTTTCGCCGGGCCTACTCAAGTGGCTTCACGCAAAGGCCTGACCTTACAGTCATGGGTGCGTTTTCGGGTTTGGAAATTGCGTGCTGGGATATTCTTGGCAAGGACCACGACCGCCCCGTTTGGGCGCTATTGGGCGGCAAAATGAACGACCGCATTCGAGCCTATTCCTATATCTACCCACTCGCACATCATGATTTAAATAGATTTTGGGGCAATCCGGAGGAAACAGCTGAGGCCGCAGCCGCGGCTGTGGCTAAGGGCTACACAGCCGTTAAATTTGATCCCGCTGGCCCCTACACACTGCGTGGCGGCCACATGCCTGCCAAATCAGATATTGCCCAATCAGTGAAGTTTTGCGCAGCCATCCGAGAGGCTGTAGGCGATAAAGCCGACTTACTTTTTGGTACACATGGGCAATTTTCAACTGCAGGCGCCATCCGCTTGGGTACAGCACTCGAACCCTTCTCACCACTCTGGTTTGAAGAGCCAGTCCCACCTGACAATATTTCAGAAATGGCCAAGGTTGCTGGAGCAGTGACCACGCCCATCGCCACCGGAGAGCGGCTAACCACGAAAGCAGAATTTGCCGAGGTCCTGCGCCAAGGGGCAGCTTCTATTTTGCAGCCAGCCCTTGGACGCTCTGGTGGAATATGGGAGACTAAAAAGATCGCGGCCATCGCTGAAGTATATAACGCACAAATGGCGCCACATCTTTATGCCGGCCCCGTTGAATGGGCCGCCAACATCCATCTTTCGGTGTCCATTCCTAATATATTGATCGCAGAGACCATTGAAACGCCCTTTCATGATGCTTTGATCAAAAACTCCATTCAAGTCGAGAATGGGTTCATTTCAGCGCCTACCGCTCCAGGTCTTGGGATTGATTTTGACGAAGACCTTGCGCGCGCGCATCCTTATAAAGATGACGGGCAGCACCTGCATTTGCAGATGCAGGAGGAACCCTGCGATTATCAAAACGGCAATCTATTTTTGGGCGGTGCGCCGCCCAAAAGATAATAGATCATAAAATAGGGTGCACGCGTCTTATTAAGACGCTGAAGAATTAGCTAAGCAATTGCAATTTACAAATCTTAGGCTACCAAACATTCAAAGGAGTAAACCATATGGCACAGAATATTACGATATCAGTAAAAAAAATGGTGGCAGAGGCCAATTCAGAGATCACTACCATTTCAGTTGAGGAAGCCAGCAAGCTGATCAGTAGTCCGGACCATGTGATCATAGATCTGCGCGATATTCGTGAGCTACAGCGCTCTGGAAAAATCCCCGGCGCATTTTCTTGCCCACGTGGTATGTTGGAATTTTGGGTAGACCCAGCAAGCCCGTACCACAAGGAAATATTCAATCAAGACAAGACATATGTATTTTATTGCGCCAGCGCTTGGAGGTCTGCGCTGAGTGCGAAGCTTGCGCAGGACATGGGCCTTGCTCCTGTAGCACATATGGCCGGCGGTTTTACAGCTTGGATAAAAGCAGAATTCCCAATTGAAAATCTACCTAAATAGGCAGAAACTAATAACCTTGTAATACCAATCCCAGATTGAGCCCAATCATCCTCTAATTTCGTTTCATGACGCGCGGATAATTTTACTGGCCCTTGACTTCAAGCCATAGGAGCGGTGCTATAAAGCAACAAAAATTGAGGTCTACATGCAAAATTCACCATCACCAGAAGATATACACAGCTGGGACCGCGAGCATTTTATTCATCCATGGCATGATATGAATGCCTGGCGCGGATATGACAATATGTTGGTTGAGGGCGCCGATGGCGTTTATATGTACGACGAAACTGGCAAGAAATTTATTGATGGGCCTGGTGGCATGTGGTGCGTACAAATAGGTTATGGCCAACACGAGATGGCAGATGCAATAGCAGCTCAAGTGATGAAAATGCCATTTGCTTCACCGTTTACCAATGTCACCCGACCTAGTGCTATATTAGCCAAAAAATTAGCAGATTTTGCACCAGGGGATCTAAATAATGTGTTTTTCACTACCGGCGGGTCCACTGCAGTAGATACGGCTCTGCGGGCAATGCAATTTATGAATAACACTCTTGGTAGGCCTGCTAAGAAGATGATTATTGCCCGGGAGAAAGGTTATCACGGCTCAACCTATTTGGCGGCATCTGTCAGTGGTAAAGAGCGCGACATTACAAAATTTGACGTAGAAAACCGGTTGGTACATTTTTTACCTAATGTGAACCCCTACCTGCGGCCAGATGATATGAGCGTTGATGCTTGGTGCGATGCGAAGGTGCAAGACCTCCAGAAAGCTATCGACAGCATCGGCGCAGATAAGATTGGTGCCTTCATTGCCGAACCCATTCTTAGCTCAGGCGGGGTGATCGTCCCACCAGATGGATACCACAAGCGCACCTTTGATATCTGTCGGGCAAATGACATTCTTTATATATCTGACGAGGTGGTCACCGGATTTGGAAGATTAGGCCATTGGTTCGCCTCAGAAAAAGTTTTTGGTATTCAGCCCGATATTATCACCTGTGCCAAGGGCCTGACTTCTGGCTATTTACCACTGGGTGCCTGCATCATCTCAGATACGATGATGGAGCGGATGACCCATCAAGGGGAAGTATTATTTTCCAATGGTTACACTTATTCTGGCCATCCTGTCAGCTGTGCTGCGGCATTGAAAAACATAGAGATTTTAGAGCGAGACAAAATTCTGGAACATGTCCGCAACATCTCACCATATTTTCAAGAGCGGCTTGCCCGATTGGCCAATTTCCCAATTATCGGTGACGCCCGCGGTCATGGCTTAATTGGCTGCATCGAGGCCCGTCTAAGCAAAGACGGTTCACGGCTAGAAGATGAACGCAAAATTGGCGAGATGCTAGATGAGGTGTGCAATGATATGGGCCTAATTGTGCGGCCGCTGATCAATATGTGCGTATTTTCGCCGCCCTTAATCATCACAAAGCTGCAAATTGATGACCTGTTTGATATTCTGGAACGCGCCATTGAGAAGGTCAGCAAAAGCTTTGCATAGGCTCAAATTGGCTAAAAAAATGTGATGTCACTTGATAACTAATAGAATTACCGTATAACAAAGAAAGTTTCCTATAGTGGAAATTAGTTCAAATACGGAAATGTGTTATGAATCAGATTCCAAAACGTACCGCGCTGTATGACTTGCATTGCGCCCTTGGTGGCAAAATGGTCGACTTTGCTGGGTGGGAGATGCCAGTGCAGTATCCCATGGGAATTATGGGCGAACATACACATTGCCGCACCAAAGCAGCACTGTTTGACGTAAGCCATATGGGCCAAGTTCTGCTGCGTGGTCCAGATGCAGCTCTTAAGCTGGAGGCCCTGGTGCCTGCTGCCTTAATTCAGCTTCCAGAAGGAAAGGCGCGCTACACATTTCTTACTAATGCCGATGGCGGCATCATGGATGATTTGATTGTGGCAAATGCCGGTGATCACTTGTTTGTCGTAGTCAATGCCTCAATGCGAGATCAGGACATTCCACATATGGCTGCCTCTTTAGAGGGTATTGAGGTCACAGAAATTTTTGACCGTGCGTTAATCGCAGTGCAAGGACCCTCAGCTGAGGCTGTAGTGTCTACCCATTGCCCACAAGCCGCAGACATGGCCTTTATGCAAACGCTAGAAGCTCCAATTGATGGCACAATCTGTCGCCTGTCTCGACTTGGCTACACAGGCGAAGATGGATATGAAATTTCAATTCCCCAAGTGTGCGCCCACCGTATAGCAAGTCTAATGCTATCCCACCCAGATTGCGAGCCAGCAGGTCTTGGAGCACGCGACAGTCTGCGGTTGGAAGCTGGCCTATGTCTGTATGGAAATGATATTGACCCCACTACATCCCCCATCGAGGCGGGTCTCACATGGGCTATTCAAAACCGCCGCCGTACTGAAGGTGGCTTTCCCGGCGCGGCGCGCATTATGGCCGAGCTCGCAGATGGGCCAACCCGTAAATTGGTTGGTATCAAACCCCAAGGTCGTGCACCAGCACGAGAAGGGGTTGAGATCCATGATATGGCCAGAAACATAATTGGTAAAATTACATCTGGAGGCTTTGGTCCCACCGTTGCAGGACCTGTGGCCATGGGTTATATTTCGACTGAAAATTCTGACATAGGTGAGGAAATTCAACTTATTATTCGCGGCAAGCCACAACCTGCAGAGGTTTGTGCCCTGCCCTTCGTTAAACAAAACTACAAACGTTAATTATGAGGTCAAAATGACAACTTATTATTCCGAAGACCACGAATGGATTACAGTTGAAGAAACCACAGCAACGGTTGGAATTACAGCTCATGCTGCAGGAGAATTAGGCGATATCGTTTTTATTGAGCAAAAAGAAGAAGGTGATGAGTTTGAAAGTGGTGACGAGATTGGTGTCATTGAGTCAGTCAAAGCTGCCTCTGAAATTTATGCACCTGTTGATGGCGAAATCATCGAAGCCAACGAATTGTTAGGAAGCAATCCAGCCGCTTTAAATGATAATCCAGAGGGCGATGCTTGGATTTACAAGATTAAATTAACAGATCCAGCGCAACTGGAGGGCCTAATGGGCTTGGCTGGATATAAAACTTTTATCGCTTAAACACTGACCTGAAGCGGGGACTTGCGAATGCCTTTTGAACTGACCACATATGAAGCCTACGATTTTGCTAACCGTAGGCATATCGGCCCCTCACCGTCTGAAATGACTGATATGCTGCGCACCATTGGCTTTGACAGCCTTGAAGCGCTAATTGATGCTACAGTTCCAAAGTCCATTCGCCAAGAGCAACTGCTGAGTTTTGGCCCCGCTTTGTCTGAGCGCGATGCGCTTCACTATATGAAAAAAGTAGCGAGCAAAAAC
>MEHZ011341873.1_pt1 | contig 14343 bp, 16 predicted proteins | sample 897221 | NCBI WGS metagenome assembly MEHZ01 (sample SAMN05514161, study PRJNA337945) | marine metagenome | isolation source: marine surface water | place: Arctic Ocean | collected 2007-12-13
TTGTCGCGGCCGATTTTAGGGTCCGCAGCAATCAGTCGTAGTAAAGATGCTGTCGGTAATCGTGGACTATTTCCCGTGGGTTTGGGGGTCTTCTTTAATTTTTTCTTGGCATTTTGAATCTGTTTAGCTGTTGGCATATTATTATACCTTAGGAAAATATTTGAACTTAATCATCTTCTTGATTAACATTTATGGGTGGTGCATCGAGTATATCTAATTCAAATTTATGTTCAACGTCTGTTTCTATGATACGAACTACGCGGCATTCTCGTGTTTTTATAGTTGTCTGTGTTGGTGTTATAATAGCGTATGGGCGACATAAAAGTGCGTATTGCATATTATACTACGGGATATTTATGAACCCACACATTACATATCCATTTTTCCCCTTTAGTAACGGGTTCACCTCCATGAAGAGCCAATTTTGTTTCCATGTTCCAAATATTCAAAGTATTAAAATGTAATAAATCTCCTTTCGTTAATTTATATTTTTTATTTAAATTAGGGAAATTCGTTTCTCCATCGTCATAATCATCATTTAAACATAATATAAAAGTGTACACTCTTGGATTATTTTTACCATTTTTTAAGACGTCTTGGTGAGCTTTGTAAAACCCACCTGGTGTATATTTAACAACTTGTAAGCTTTCACAACTATTTACATTCTTATCTACCATATCTACACACTTCTGCATAATAGAGTCTACGACTGGACTTTCTCTATATCGAATCCAAGCTGTATCACTTTTTCTGATAGATGCATCTACATCATTGTTTACGTTCACGCTAGAAGGTTTTAATCTTGGTGTGGCTATTTTAATTACCTCATCACATTCTTCTTTATTTATAAAATTCCTTATGACGACTGGATTTTTATATGTAGGTAGTAGGAATAATAAAAGTATAACTACCAAAATAAATGACAAAATGAATTTTGTCATTTATTAAAAGACAACATTATATTGTACGGAATTTTAGATATGTATCTTTTACGTATTTTATCCATGGTTTCATTCGCATACGTTGTTATCTTAATTATTTCGTAAATGATATCATCCACATTTTCTGGGTATATCATGTACCGACGAAGTAAATCTCCGATGGTATCTATAACCATTCGGTATATGTCTTGAATATCAGTTATTTTATCGTTAAACTTATCTCGTCTTTGTAATTCTCTTTTGAATTCGTGTTCAGTCATTTCATTTAAGATGTATCTCATTCGAACGTATAAGTTATTATCGTATATGTACCCGTATCTTATCATTAATTCGCGATCCAATTTATTAATTTCTAAAGAAGTTTCCAATAATTCTCTAGGAGCTTTAGATCGTTTAAGTTCGTTGTAATTTGGTCTCCCCCCACATGGAATATCACCATGTTCTCTTGATTTATTTTTAAAATATGCTACGTAATGTGGGTTATGTATTCTACCCGTCTCTATACATCCAGTTCTCCAGTCAAATGCTGTATGACATTGTGTACACCACATCTGCGCACACCCGTCTATTTTATGAATCATCGTATTACATTTTGGGCATGGTTTTGTATCCCGTTTTATTAGTTTAATAGTTTTCACGGTATTTTTATCACAGACGTGTCCAGGTGTTAAAGTTTCGTGGCAATTTTCACAAAATTGCATTTTACACACACCACACATATAATCATCGGATAAAAACCCCCTACACTCTTCAGATAAACATTTCTGAATGTATATTCTTGGTGTGGTGTTTAATGAAACTTCAGACGAATAATATTGAACGGAATCTATCAAGTGTAACAATTCTTGTCTTATGATGAGTGTTAAATTTATTCTAACGTTTTGTTGAATCTGTACACTTTTCTTGACATTTTCTAATAAAAATAATAAATATATGTACGTTTTTCTTAGGCTACGTATTTTCAGTTCTCTCTCTACATAAGGTTGTGTTTCTGGTAAACGTGCTTGTTCTCTTTCGAATAAGACGTCCTCGCGACGTTTTCTTAACGTCGTATTTCTAAACTTTTTAGTACAGAACGAATCTACGAATTCCCTGTTATGTTCGTGTTTACAATTCATACAATGCGGATCCTTCGAGGTGGATATGATATAGGTTTGTGCACACGTTTTACATACATCATACGCACAGAAAGGGCATGAAACTTTAAGTCGACTGGTTTTATTAAAATTCTCAGTACAAGTTTGACATGTATCCATTAATTATAGTATACGGTAATTTCTTTAAGTTTGGGTCTGTCAAGTTTTTTTTATCATGTATATAGTAAATGAATAGTAATCAAGGTCCTATGATAATCGCACTTGTTTGCCTCGTAGTCGGAGGAATTTTGATCCTCGGCTGGCAACAGGGCTGGTTCAGTGGTGAGGATGAAGGTGGATCCAATGCCCCAGGCCCCGGTCCTTCCGGTCCTTCCGCCCCCTCTTTCTCCTTCGAACCCAGAATGGTAACGCGGCCAGTTTTAGACGAAGATGGCAATCCGAAAATGGTTGACGGTGTTGTAGTCACTGAGGACGTGATGATGCGGCCCAAGAAGAACGCTGATGGTAATCCTATACCGGTTTTAAAGGAAGATGGCTCACCGCAATTGGATGACGAGGGTAATCCAGAATATGAGATGGAATTGGTAGAAGAAGAAGACCCTGCCAATAATGACCCTCCCGCGGAGACCTATGTTCCTTGGCCTCTCGAGTCTAAGACCATGACTTCTTCTTGCCGGTCCGTTTAAATTAAACCTAAGTAGTTATAACACATTTATATAATAATCAAAAAAAATGAACATCGACGAAGATTGTTCCGTGATTACCGACATGCCTCTCAGCGACGAGGTTGTCGATTTCATCGAAAAAGGTCTTCAACGTGATTTGACGGATAAGGATGTTATCGAGTGGTGCGATGATAATCTTGACGATCTTGCGGGTATATATGAAAGGTACAGGGGGTTGAACGTATCATATAGGATGGCGGAGATGACTATGTTTTTTGTTCAGTCCGTTTACGGACGAGATGACGATATGGATGTTATTAGTGCATTTGTAGATTGTAATTAAGTACGAGGACGCATTCTTTTAGCGGCTTTTACGGATATACCCAGTTCTTTCGCGCGTTCCCTATTTTTAGCTACCTTATTTTTCGAACCTTCTTTTTGAAGCATCTTTTTCGCGGATTCCGCTGCACCCTCCGCGGCTTTCCTTTTCTCTACATTCCGTTTAAGTTTTTCTTGCATAGTAAAAGCTTTCGCGGCGCCACGAACATTTCCTACCACTTTACTTTTCTTGAATTTTTCCACCGATTTTCTGACATTTTCTATTAAAATATCCGAATTTTGGATTTCGAGTCGAAGACTATTAGAATATTGCATATTTTTAATACCATCTCTCAATTTTATACGTTCATCCAACTCTTTTACGAGTGGACGAATGTTTTGCATACCACGACCACGTTTCAAGAATTTTTCACGTGCACGACCACCAAACCCAGCGACTCCCGTAGTAATTAATTGTCGTGTCTTGATTAGAACATTTTTATCTACATTTCTTTCTTCTTTATCACGAGTTAAATTTTTTATACCACCCGAAACGTTAAATAATTTAGATGCGTTCATGGCGGCTTTATTATTGTTGCCGGAGTTTATAGGTTTGTTTCTTTTACGAATAAATGCGTCTCTTTTGGTTATCATTACTAGATTGGATTTGAGTTCTTTGAACGTTTTTCTACCCGTATCAAAAGTTTTCAGATATTCTTCAGATTTTTTAGGATCAGTCTTGGTAGTCTTTAATAACTTAACGAGAGATATTCTATTTTTCTCTCCTTGTTTTTTAGCTACTCTATTTAAGTTTTCAATCGCCTTGCTAGGATCGAAATTTTTTTTATTATTCGGTGTGGGAAGAGCTAAAGGATTTGTAGTGGTTTTGAAAGTCTGGAATAATGGATTATTACTCTTTTTCTTAAAAGGTTCGTTGTTATTACTATTATTATTGTAAATTTTACTTTTATTGAATTTTATATTGGGTATAGAGTTCAATTTACCAGTTTTATTTTTCTTACCTATCCCGTTATTCTTAGAGGGTGCGGGTAAAGCTAAAGGCTTTTTTTTTCTTTCATTAAAAGCCATTTTAATTTTTCCCATATTCACTCCTATGGGACCCCCTTTATTAGAATGGCTCTTCAACATAATACTCCTAGCAATAGGAATCGTGGGAGCATTTTTTATAGCGAGAACAATTGTATTGGTCGAGTTGAGCTTTTTATTGGTGGGTGGAGCCGGTAAAGCTAAGGGCTTCTTATTTGGTGGGGGTGGGGCCGGTAAAGCTAAGGGCTTCTTATTTGGTGGGGGTGGAGCCGGTAAAGCTAAGGGCTTCTTATTTGGTGGGGGTGGAGCCGGTAAAGCTAAGAGTTTGACTTGTTCTATATTTTTCTTGTTATTTTTAGCAACTTGGATAGCCGCAGAGTTTCCATTTTTAACGGCGAGCTGAAGCTGTTTGTTCGCTTCGTTTATCTTTTTATTGGTTTCTGCACGAATTCTCTGAATGGCTTCGGCTGCTGCGCGTTCCGCTTTCTTATTTCCTTCTTTCATGGCGTTGTTATATGCTTTTTGAGCCTCACTTATTTTTCGTGTTAAATTTGTAATTTTAGCCTCACTTTCCTGTTTATTTTTTGCGACGCTTTCTCCCATTTGACGAGTCATAACGACGAAATTTTGTCTATTTTTAGTTATTTGCGCTTTCAACTTAGTAGAAGTGTTTTGTACTTGTTTTAAAAGTAGAGCGTTTTTTCGAGCCTGTTCATTGGCCTTTGTCTCAGCCGCTTCAAAGTTTGCCTTTGCTTTCTGTGCCGCAATCTTAGCTTCATTTGTTTGATTCTTTATAGCCTGTTGTGCTGCGGATTCTGCAGCTGCGCGAGCCTGAATAATAGCCGCTTTACTTTCGGCATTCTTTTTAGCGAGTTCGGATTTTAAATTTCTCTCATTTTGTTCACGCGCCAATGTGGTCGCGGCTACGAGATTTTGAAGTTCCGTTTGAGCTTTGGTAGCTGCTACTCGAGCTTCGTTCGTGTTAGCGGACGCTGCCACTTTTGCTGCTTCAGTAGCTACACGAGTAGCTTCGTTTATAGCTTTACGACTTTCGTTATTTTTAGCGTTTATAGTCTCTTGTAATTTCGAAACCTCACCTTTCGCTGCTAACCTATTTTTATTTAACTCATTAATCTTAGCTTGAGCATTCTCAGCAGCCTTTTTAGCCTTGGCGTTCGCATTGATGGTGTTTTGTTTGCGCCCGGCTTCTGGTTCGTTAATTTTTTTTTGAGCATTCGTTGCGTTCACTTTTACACCTTTACGCTCGGCCTCAAGTTGGCTTATTTTCTTTTGGGATTCTTGGAGAAGTTGTTTGGCCCTCACATTACCACCGGCGGCGGCCTTTTCTAAAATTTCAGATTGACGCCTAACATTTCGTAATTCGATATTTATCTTCTCAGATTCTCTCTGCGCTATGAGCGATGCCCGTTGTTGATTATTTATAACACGCATAGTTGGAACCATCATAGAAGCTGGCCTAAAAGCCGAATTCGTGCGTTGTAATCGTTCCCTGTGTCGCTTTTCAGCTAATGAACGACGAATATTACTATCATCCTTGAAAATACCACCTAATAACCCGTTAGATCCACGTTTGGGTTTGTTATTGGTGCGATTCCGGTTCACATTGTTCGCGTTACGATTTCTATTCGCGTTGGTGTTGTTGTTGTTGTTCAATCGATTCGCGTTATTGTTGTTGTTCAATCGATTCGCGTTATTGTTGTTCGACCGATTAACGTTGTTCAAATTGTTCAAATTGTTCAAATTGTTCAAATTATTCAAATTGTTCAAATTGTTCATCTGATTCGCGTTAGCATTCGCGTTGTTATTAAACGCGGCGTTACGTATGACTTCAACAGAACCCTTATGCAACATAACAGGTTCGCGTACGTTCATACTAGAGAGGCGTCTGCCTATAGCCTGACGCAATTCTGCTATGGTCTTATCTACGCGTAGTAAGCCAGCCTTTTTAGCTATACGCTTGACATCCTTCAACTTGAGGTCGGAACTAAATAAAGCCTCATAATCCTTTTGGGATAAAGGGGATTTCGCGTCTAATAAATACTTTTTGTCGCGAGTAATAGATAAAGGTGGAAGGGGAGAATTTCCACGCTTGGCGAGCTTCAAAATTTCACACGCCGTATCACGAGATATACTTACACTCTTACCCGTATGTAGCTTCACCAATCTCCTGATGTTCACAGATTCTGATCCTGGATCACACGCGTCCATATTGTTATAATCTGATAAAAAAATATAACAATAGGTTTTTTTAGTTATTTAAACCATGTAAATACATACGTATTTTCTCTTCGTATGACATGTTAAATAAAAACAAATTATGATTCCCTGTATCTACTTCTATGTTTTTCCCGTATGTTTCCGTGTTTAAGTGTGCCCTGACGTTTAGTACCGCCGATAATAAAGCACCCATAAACTCTTTAAAATTTGATATGCTTTCTATGTATATATCTTGAGGTTTAAGCCTAACACACATGATTTTATGGTATGGAATATGTATAAATGGAGTTGCAGGTATTATTTCTTTCGTACCCCCATCTATGTATATCATATCTCGATACTTCTTCGTTGATGTTAATATTGGAATGGATATACTAAGACAAATGGCATCTATGACTTTCATTTCTGGATGAGTATCTACCGAAAAGTATTCAGTTCTTCGTCTATTGAGACAATACGCTGACACGTATACCTTCTTTTTCAATTCCGAAAAGGTAGGATCGCATTCATATATTTTTACTAAAATTTTTCGTATAGGATTTATATCTATTAAACCATAAGACGATAATAGCGATTTAAGTTTATATTTAGTTAATTTTTCTATATCTACGGATAAGAGGCGTTCGAGTACATCATACAGTGGAATTTCAAGAGCTAAGAATAAAGCTAATATAGCACCCGCTGATGAACCGGAAATTTCTTTAATATTTTTTAAATTTTCTTCTTCACGTTTTAAACAACCGAGAACCGTGAAGATTCCCATGGCTGCTGGACCTAGGATAATGTATTCCATCAGTCACTTAATAAAACTGAGGAAATTGCTTTCGTAAAAGAGCGAAGACGACCGCGTATACGACGGCGTGCGTAAGAATGGCGGGACGGGAAGTCTTACCAGACATGAACTTACCGGGAGGGATCGTAAGAAGCATACCCGGGCTGAGGACCATGAAAAGAGTGGTGGCCACGAGAAGATCGTTCCTTGTGAGTACGACACCCATAGCGCGAGCGACGAGAGAGTACACGATGAGGAAGACTAACGCGTGGAAGAACACGGACATGCGATCGGTGCTGACATTCTTGAAAGAAATCTTGGTACCGGAAGTCTTGAGAAGCATACCAGGGCTGAGCGCGAGAAAGAGAGCAGCGGGTACGGCAACTTTCGGGGAAGCTACGTTAGGGATCATTTAGTATATACACATAAAATTTTTAGTAAAGTGGAAAAAATCGTTAAATAGCGCTCCCCTGAACAATTCCTCATGAAGATGGTTATCATTAACCATTCTTCTGAGGGTTTTCCAAACATAACCGATTCTTTCTTCGTACCACTTAGTTTGTTCCTGATACTCGAAAGTCACACGTTCCTCTAAAGGATCGTGATACATATGACAAAATTCAACAAAATCACAAAATTGTCCTGTGTGTTCAATTTGAGCATCATATAGAAGTGTATTGATCGTATGCCACATTCTCCATAGTACGTCCGAGTGTTCAACTTCCCAATCTTCGATGGTCAGTTTATTGTTCTCGTTGTATTCCTCTTCATCACTATCGTACACATCGTATCCTTCGTTAGCTTCAAAAACGTATTGGTTCCAGACCATTATTCTGTTGGTTTGTTTTTGACACCCGTGAGAGCGATAGTAGAAGTTTCCTTCGTTGGAATGTTATCGAGTATAACCTTTAAGACGTTTTCAGCTTGTTGTTCGTTTCCGTCAAAGAAAATAGCGAGACCTTCCTTAACCGTGTTCTTATTAAGACCACCTTTCCTGACACTTTTCTTGACCGAGATTTTACCCTTTTTGAGGTTGATTACGTCGAGGCCGTTATCTAACATTAGTTTTTTCACCTGCGACTTAAGTGCTTTTTCTGCATCCGTGAGAATTTTTATATCTGAACGAGCTTCTTTAATCTGCCTGCTGAGGTCGACCAGTTTAGAGACGCTTTGGGATAGTTCATCTGTTGCCATATTGGACATGTATACTATAAAGAGGGATAAGCTTTAAATATATTAAACGAGGGGGCGCATCATGGTATCACTCGCGATAGTCGAGTTCTGCCAGACGTAAGGCTTTTTAGGATTGGGGGGCTCGGCGCGTACCTGCTGGTTAGCGTTTCGGAGGGCACCACCTACACTCTCGGGGAAACCAATCTGATTACGGGGAGCGAGGAAGTTCTGACCGGAAAGGATTTCTTCGGGTGCGAATTGACCAAAATCCTCCTGGGTAGCCACCTTGCGGGGAAGTAGAGAAGACGCGAGACCGGTACCCGCCTTCATCTCACAGCCGGGTTCGGAAACGACGGGAGCCGAATCTGGGGAGCTGGGAGCGAGATCAACACCGACAGGGGCGTAGTCCTTGGGGGTGACCGCATATGCAGAAGTCTTGCCAATGGTCTGAGTGTATATAGCGTAGACGACAAGTGCCGCGACGACTACCATCATTGCCGTACGAGGAGAAATCTTCTTCATCATGTTTTATATATACTGATAATTTTTTTTTACTCACGATCCTCGAACATATAGTCTTCTGGATATGATTCGTCAAAATTGTTTTCATCCTTCTCAGGTTCAGGTTCAGGTTCGGGATGAAGTTTGACCTGGACAATATTATAAGTGGGACCGAAAGCCTTCTTCGCAAACCAAAGTCCAGAAAATTCTACCACCACGGAGCAATCCATATCCTCCTTCAAAGTATCGTAATCTACGACCTCCTTCTTGGAGTTAAAAACCTTGGTAGTGTCTAGACGTTCGGCAGAAATAGCACCTTCCCTGGAGTACGCGCGGCGTAAGGTTTGCTCAGAAAGTGCTCGACCAAACCATTCCTCGCTGTTGACAACAGCGTTGGCGACGTTGGTTTCCTGAAGCTCGTCAAAAGGTTTGGAACAAGAAGACTCAAAAACAAAATCGTGAGAAATATCGACGATCTTTACATCCTCCAGTTGAAGAAAGTTTCGCTTGCGCTCATCTGAAAACGCTCGAACGTGGCGAAGGCCGTCATCTCCCTTGGTAATCTTGTCGTAAATCATTTTATACGTTTTGAACGTCTCATTTCTTTAAACCTATATAGGGTATTTTAGAAGCACGTTCGATCAATGATTTAGACATCCAACTATCCCTCCTGGGATTGAAACCATATAACGTTTTATTCATCTGTAAATTTTTAGGAATATTCTTAGCTTGTACTGGCCTGTAATTGAATTCATTCTTAACGTATGCGTTTGATTTTACATTCTTCCACTTGTAGTTTTTCAAATTAAATCGCTGATTACCATGACTACGCTCATATCCATTTATATTGTTATTGGCACTCACGGCTTTGAGACCGTGTACAATTTGTTTAGATAGACGATCTTCGGGTGGTATGCTCGTGTACGTATCGTATTTAACAGGGTTAACACGGGTAGCTTTTTTCATATTAACGACACCCACGCGTTTCTTCAACGTTTTAATTTTGGCTAGTTTAGGTGAAACCTTTTTAAATATAGCTTCAATACTATCCGATGATTTTATATTTTTATTAAAGAGTTTACCGAGTTTTACGAGACGTTGCCTATCTTTCTCCTTTTTTTCTGGTCTCAATTTTAATTTATGCATGAGATATATATCTTCGATTAAGAACTCTCTACTCGCAACCAAAATGTATGTATTCTTTATCATTTTCCCAGTCAGAGCATTTCTATAAATTATACCACGTTGCCTAGTGTGTGCTACATCATGACCAAATTCATCAGGTCTCATAAATGGGATGTCCAAAATACCACCTACCACGAAATCTTCCACCTTATTTTTATCGGGGGAAAAGCATCGAACGTTTAAGTCTAAAGCGAATAATTCTACATCTATGAAAACATCCTTGGCGGAAGGTTTGTTAGTCTTTCCATTTTTCTTCTTTTTTATGAGAGTATACCTTCGTGTAATTTTAGGACCCGTAGATTTGAAAGATAATCCCGTGAATTTGTAAACTTTACTCTTAACAGATTTGAGTCTATTTACTATTTTCACGTTCATCCTTTTCGCTATTTCACCAAGTTTATCCCATAAAATTAACTTTGTCGCTTGTAATTTACCAAAGTACTTAGAATCGTTTGGTATGAGGGGTACAAATTTCGCGTCGATATCGCTCGTGACTACCCGTTCATCGAACGGCATGTACATGTTAAACGCTTCACCTCCACTGACGATCAGATCTCCCATGGATTTCGTCGCTGTGGTAAGTTCACCTATTGTGTCTAATATTATGTCCCTTATATTATCCGTGACGAAAACGTATACTAACTTTTCAAACGATTTAGTAGAATGTGTAGAGCGCATTCGAGCCCTAAACTTAGCGACATCACCTGCCTGATCCCTTTCGTAATATTTTTTCAATTTAGCATCTCCGAAAAATAAATTTTCATTCATAAATTTGGTGATCGTAGACTTAGTGTAACTTTTTTCGTCCATTATAATATATAGACATTATAATCATGGGGTCCTGTGAAGACACGAGAGATTGTAGGTGTTACGCTGATAGTTTAGGTAGTACGGATCCTAGGAAGAATCAGATATGTGGAACCAGAGAGAAAGGTATAATAATCACGTGCGACGATAATTGCTGCCCAGGTGGTTGTCCAAATTCCACAAATGATATAACACCTAGAGAACCTTATGGTTTTGGTGTTTCGTACACGATTTACACGATAGTTCGCTTCATTCTTTTCCTACTCATTTTACTCGTAATAACTACATACTTAAAGATCTAACGACTATACATTGTATAATGTCTACTGATACCAACTGCAACCGTGATTCATGCCTTGTTGAGATTACCGCTCTCCGCGCCGAAGTTAAGTCTCTCACTAAGATTGTTCGTAAGATTAAGGCTAAGCTTGACGATCCCACTGGTGAGAAGTCGGCAAACCGCGCCAAGAACAATGGATTTAACCGTGAGCAGAAGGTTTCCGACAAGCTCCGCGATTTCCTAGACCTCCCCGCCGACAAGCTCGTTTCTCGTAGCTTTGTAACTCGTGCTATCAACAAGTACGTCAAGGATAACGGACTCAAGCACCCCGACAATGGACGCATTCTTGTTCTCGATCAGAAGCTTCGCGATCTTCTCCAACCCCCCGCTGATGTTCAGGTTACTTTCCTGAACCTCCAAAAGTACCTAAGTCCACATTACACGAAGGTAGAAGCTTAAAAAAATACTTCATAATAATATAAATGTTGGTTGATAAAAATACTATTGAAACCCTCGTTGGTACAAAAATCTCTAATTTGGATTTGTACGAAAGAGCATTTACCCATAAATCCGCACTCAAAGAAGATGAAACTCTATCAGGTTCATTCGAAACTTTGGAGTTCATCGGTGATTCAGTGTTAGGTTTTGTTATTACAAAATTTTTATACGATAGATACGAAGATAAACAGGAAGGTTTTCTTACAAAAGCTCGTACGAAACTTGTACGAGGTGAAACCTTGGCGAAAATCGCAACTAAAATGGAGCTTTATAAGTGGATCAAGATGGATGAAAAGGGTATGAGAAATGAATGGAATCATAACCCGAAAATTCTTGAAGACGCATTCGAAGCCTTGATAGGTGCAATTTATATGGATATGGGATTGCTCCACGCAAAGGAATTTATACTTCGCATATATAACGATCCTTCGTTTGTGAACATGGATTCTATCATGGTAGATGACAATTACAAGGATCATCTCATGAGATATTGTCAATCTAACGGTTTATCTCTACCGGTGTATAATGTGGGTCATCACGAGAATGGGGTTTTTTACATAGACGTGTTTGTCGATGGTGTGTGTTTGGGGAGGGGGTTCGCTAAGAATAAGAAACAGGCGGAACAGAATGCGGCTAAAACATTCTTTTATCCACCTAAGTTATACAATCAACAGAATCATTATAACAATGTCCGATAACTACGAATACAAAAAACGTGTTACGAAAAACGATAAAAAAAACAAAAAGGGTGTTTATTCTCAAAAACACGTTCGCATATTACTTAAACAGTTGGACTCTAAAACAATTAATGTTGGAGAAGATACGCAAGTTGATAGAAAGGGAGTATGCTCCTCAAAAGTCGGAAGAGTGGTTGAGTCTAAGGGGACACATGCTCACCGCAAGTGATGCGGCGACGGCAATCGGTGTGAATAAATACGACACACCCGAAGGCCTTCTTCTAAAGAAATGCGGACTTGGTGAAAAATTCACCGGCAACGCAGCTACACGTCATGGTGAGTTATACGAAGATGAAGCACGCATTCTTTACGAACAACGCCACAATGAAGTAGTTCACGAAATAGGGTTATGTCCACACCCTGTCCATAAATGGTTGGGTGGAAGCCCTGACGGTGTATCGGAATCTGGCAAACTTGTTGAGATCAAATGCCCACCAATGCGACAGATTATACCGGGTGAAGTGCCAATCCATTATATGCCCCAGCTTCAACTATGTATGGAGATTTTAGATCTGGAAGAAGCTGACTTTATCCAATATAAACCTGCGGCCACAAATTGGCCTAAGCCAGAGGAGTTTGACGTTGTTAACGTGAAGCGAGATCCCGAGTGGTGGAAAACTAACTTGCCCATAATGGACGAGTTTTGGAAGAAGGTGTTATATTATAGAGAACACTTAGACGAGCTTCCCAAGCCCAAAGAAAAAAAGACTCGTAAAAGGGAACCGAAGGAGCCAAAGGTTCAAACGTGTGAAATTTTTTCGGATAAAGAAGACGATTATAATAGCCAATGATAAATATATACCTAAGTCATCAAACCTTTTTCAAAAAAAACAATATGTCGTACACACTAGCCACAGAATCATTAAACGGGCGTCTATTTGTACCCTATCAACACGATGGTGTGAAATGGATGCTTGGAATGGAATCGCAAACTTCTGGGCCTAAGGGTGGCTTTTTATGTGACGAAATGGGTTTGGGTAAGACCGTGCAGTTGATTTCTGTCATGCTTGGAAATCCACAATCTCGCACACTCATCATCGTACCCAAATCTATTATCATGCAATGGTGTGAGGAAATCAAAAAATTTGCACCGAATCTTAAGGTGCACGTATACGATGGACCTAATCGCAAATTACAAGCCGATGCTCACGTGACGATCGCACCTTATACAGTCACAACCGTCAGAGGTGCTGAAAATGGTGGAGATACCCCACTTCACCGTGTACATTGGAATCGGGTCATCCTCGATGAAGCTCACGAGATTCGAAACAAAACTTCAAAAACATTCAAAAGTGTATGTCGTCTGATCACAGATATTAAATGGATTGTCACGGGTACACCTGTTTTCAATTCGATGGAAGATTTCGTTTCTTTGTGCACTTTTTTGGGTCTTCCCAAAACTTTCGTTCAAGGTAGAACCAAAGATATCAAGGATATTTACATTCTTCGACGAACCAAAGAAGATTTGGCTAAAATCAACGAACGTCTTCGTCTTCCACCTTGTATTTTTGAAAATGTGGAACTTGAAATGTTTCCTGAAGAAAAATCGTTATACGAGTGTGTGTTTTTGGAAGCGCAGAGCACTATTCGAGACGCGTTTAAAAATGCACAGAGTACTAACTCTAAAAATATGATCATATTGGAATGTCTTCTTCGGGCCAGACAGTGTATGATTTACCCCCAGATGTATCTTGATGGTGTGGCTAAACAAAATGAAGTCGTACCGGAAAAGTTTACTGGACGAATGAAAAAAATGGAAATCCTCTTGAGATTGATCGAAGAACATCCCGATGAAAAAGCACTGATATTTTGTCAGTTTAAGGCTGAGATGAATTATATCCAAACTCAGTTGAAGTGTCCAGTCTTTCGGATAGATGGATCCGTTTCAAAAGATGATAGGGTGAAGCAAATATCATCATTTAAGGCTGCACCCCAGGGAGCTGTTTTCATAATCCAGATCAAAAGTGGAGGACAAGGTTTAAACTTGCAGGATGCGACACGTGTTTACATAACCGCCCCAGCTTGGAATCCTGCGACAGAACTTCAAGCTGTTGGTCGGAGTCATCGAACAGGGCAGACTAAAA
>MEHZ011483369.1_pt1 | contig 14320 bp, 14 predicted proteins | sample 897221 | NCBI WGS metagenome assembly MEHZ01 (sample SAMN05514161, study PRJNA337945) | marine metagenome | isolation source: marine surface water | place: Arctic Ocean | collected 2007-12-13
TCCTGTTGTCGTTCAACGAACCATCTGGCGGAAGATTTAGACTTGGAACTCTGCGGCGCCTTCTGCAGGCGGTATTCACCGAGCCACTGATTGACGAATTTCTGCAGCAGGGTGCTGAACGATTTGGAGTTCAGACGGCCGAATGGAACCAGGTCAGAAATGGCGTCTTGGAGCCCTTTATCACGGGCAGCATTCCCGAACTCATCACAGTCATGAAGAACCTGTTGGAGCTGAACAGGTTCTGCGCCGTATACGTCGAACCAGGTTTCAAGCAACACTGCACGTCCCTCCTTTTGCGGATCGTCGGCCTTGTTGCGCTCAAAAAGTTGAGCAGGGTCAGGCGCGCCGGCCCAGATCAATGGTTCACGTACCTGTCGGTCCCAGTCCTGAAAACGGGTCGGCCTGCACACGACGCATTTTAGACTGCCGACCTTTTCTTGCCCGATCAGCAGCAAGCGGCGGTAACCGGCTAGTATGATCAATGCGTGGTAAAAGAACTCAGCACGGTGTGCCAGACACCACGCCTCGAGATCGTGGCGGGCAAAAGGCCGCCGATCAGGGTTCTCACAGTTTGCATCGAGATAAATCGAGATCGTCCGGGTGTTGAAGTCGCCGACGGGCTGGATGTTGTTTCCCGTAAAGCACCAGACGACGTTGGTAGGTGCCTCGCCTTCACGGTTTTCGCCGAGGATGCGTCGCCGGTATTTCTCGGCCGTACACGCTTTGGCGAGTTCATCGCTTTCGATCTTGCCGCCTTCCGGCAGATTATCGAAAAGAACGACAGGCAACCCTTCCATCAAGATGGCGAGAAGGTGTTTTCCCATCTCTTCGTCATTCGTCGGCCACGATGTGACAGGCAGTCCGGTTCCCTGGACCAGGTATGACATCAGACGCACGAGCGCCGTCTTACCGGAAGACTGAACGGGTGCAGAGGTCGCAAACATCGGCGCGCCCTCGGCGCCAGTCATGAGACGGCGCTGAATGGCCGTCAGGATCATCGCAACCGCACCGGCACGATCTAGCTTGGAAGCAAAGGGAAAATCCACCAGGGCCTCATCACACAGCCAGCTATACGAATCCTCTGCCATCTTCTCAGTGATTTTCTCCGGCAGTTCAGGAACGAGATCTTTCGGAACGCGGGTATAAAAGCCCGTGTTCGGATCAAACCCAGAGCCGTCGATCAATGTTCCATCATTCTTGACCGCCGGATGTTCGATAATACCGACCAGCGCGCGGGCGCGCTTGTGGCTGACCTCAAGCATTGTGTGGACCAGTTTGGTCGGCGCCGCGATTTCGACCAGTGTGTCATTGGTTCCGCGTTTCAAAAAAGCGCATGACGCCATGAGCCGAAGCCCCAGCTCGTGCTGCTGGTACCGTCCTATCAGGAGCCCCAGCGGGACATCGTTATTTTTGGCATCATTTTCGCGGATGACTTCACGGACTGTAGTCGGTCGCTTCTCGCTAACAGTCACAAGTCCCTGTGTATGGGTCAGCACCAGGTCGTGTTGCGTGTCCGTAAAGATGGCGGCTTCGACGCGGGGCAAAATATCTGGGAGGTTCGCGGCCTGATATTCGATCGAAACCCGTCCTTCAGCCTCAAGTCCAGCAAGAAAGCCCTCGTTGGTTACCTGGATGCGTTCCCGTTCCCAATTTTCTGTAGCAGATTTCAGGACTTCTTTGAGAAGCTGAAGGCGCTGCCTGGTATGTTCATGAACCCAGTCGAGAATGCGGCGTTGTTGTGCAGCATCCATCGAACGCAGAGAGTTCGTCCAGCATTCCAGTATTTTCTCATTGGTCATGTTTGACAGGCGCCCGATCCACGCTTCCGGCATTCGTCTGCGCAATTCCTCGGGCGGCAAGACGTATTTTATACGCGTGCCGTTATCGAACAGAAACGGTGCAAAATCAGAGTGCAGTCCGACGATGCCGTTCGCGGACCCGGATTCTCGAAAGGTTGCCTCACAGCGGAGTTTTTGATGACCGCTTTTCCAGAACGCTTCCAGCGTCATCGTGCCGGCTTCTGTTTCGATTTCCGTATCCAGCTTCAGGTAGCGGTCATTGACGACAACGGCGGTTCTGACGCGGATCTGGCATACCTGCCCGTCATCCCCCAACACGGATTTGCGCCGAACTTCAAAGTGCAACGCGTTGCCCGTTGACGCTGCAATTTTCTCGATTTCATTGTCCGTCAAATCCGGCAGTGTTCGTGTGTTAAGGCGCTGCATCATGGGATCACCTCAATCCGCGGCGGTGCCAAGGTAAGCCCCTCGCCCTCCACAGTCGGCGCGCCTTCATAGACAAGGCGCTCACGCGAAAACGTTGTCGGATCAAAAATAGACCACTGTCGCTGTCCAACGATTTTGTCCGGTTCATCTTTTGAATACAGGGGACGCATGAACCCGTATCCACTCAGGAATGAACGTTGCAGGAGTGTTGCGCCAAACCGCTCGAGGTCGCCGCCGTCACGGATGGGGATGTAATAATGCCTACCCGATGCAGACATCGGTTCCCCGTTCACAAGCACACGGCCCGTGGAACTCGGCACTTTGACGATTTGGGTTTCATCGAGGCCTGTAACCATTGAGCACATGGCGGCGAGCCACTCATCGTCAGACATCGCCGCAAGCTTATCGGACATGCCCCCGACCTCGTCTCGGTCGAAGAGCATCCAGCTGCTTGGCAGCATGTTGGCTTTCAAGCGTGCGATATGCCGTTGACCGTCGATCTCGTGCCAGCCGATGAGTTTGTCTGTATCGTCTTTGTCGATGCCAAGGTGCGCGGCGAGACTAGCCTTCGATGAGATATGGAACTCAGGGCCGACTGACAATGGCGTGTCGTCATCCGGCGCCGTACCGGGGAAATAGCCACCGGGTATTAATACAGATGTGTGATCGTCTGCGACGGTCTTCAGCAGTTCGGCCAATGTTGCGCAGTCCGGAACATGGACGGTACGGGCGACCGCCGCGATGATCGCTGGCCCTCTTTCCTTGGATAGCTTTCCAGATTTATCCCGCCGGATCAGCTTATTTGCTCGACCCTCCAACCGGAGAACGGTGACAAAGTCTGCGGAACTCATGGTCTGCCCCCCTTAATTTTCAAGGAGGCTAACTCAGCGGTTGAGTTCACCAGCGGCGACAGGATCGATATCGCATACACATCTAAATCCGCCGATGTATAAAGAGCGTTCTTGCCATCCATACGGAAAGGCGGTCCTCCGCCCACGGTCGCATATTTTGCCAGCGTCTTTGGGGTCCGTGTAATACCCCACTCGTTCAGCAGGTATGCTGCCGCTTCCTTGCGCTGTATGAGCCGAAATTTCTTCATGGCTTTAGCCCCGGTCGCTGTCGCCGCAGCGACGGGGGTTTCTTTGTCGATCATGATCAGTCCCCCATCCCTTCATTGACCGCTTCGTGGTGGTTGCGAGGGCGGGCATTGATCCAAGCCCTAACCTCGCTCGGTTTGAATACGGGCATATTCCCGTTGATGTACCTTGGGGCTGGGAAACCGCGCCGCTTGATTAGATCAAGGCGACCCGGGCGCGACGTCGGAAGAAATGACCAGCGCTCGTTGAGCTGGGCCCATGTCTCAACTTCATCGACTTCTGCCCTTTCGGGCAGGTCTTTTTGGATATCCATCACAGGGAGAGGCCTTCCAAATAAAGGCCGCGACGGGACGCCAGACACCATGTCAGAGAACCACCGCAGCAACTGCAGGGAGTGGCTCCCTCCAAGTTTTGGGGGCCGTGGCGGGTCTTTCCCGGACGTCCCCTATTCCATCTCCTAGGGGATTGGTATAATTCCCGGTCCTCTCCAAATCTTAGGACCGCGTGGCTACCCTCTCCAGTCGTCAGGGCGTGGCTTGGTGTTATTATCCGGGTAGTAGGCGTTAATTGTCAAGATATAGTGATCGACAGACCAAAAATCACCATATCAAGTACTCAGTCTGTGGATAAGTGCGCGACGTTATCGTCCGTCCCGCCGAACTCCAGCCGCTCGATATGCGCGGCCCACGTCTCCAGCGCGTGGCGCTTCTCGTCGTCATACCCGAACCGATTATAGATACCGGCGACCCCGCCCAGTATCCCGTTGGTGTGGTTCAGTACTTTCTCGACAACGTGCGGCGAAATCTTGTAGCGGGCCATGCCGGACGCCGCCGTGCGTCGCAGGTCATGCAGCCGCCACTCTGTCGCGCCGCTGATCTCATCGATCTGGCGCTTTGCCTTCGAGAACCCGGAAACATACTTAGTTGTCGGACTCCTGCCAGACGGGAAGACGAAGTCCGATCCCTTGAGCCTTAGCTGATCCTTGATGATCGCCATCGCTGCTTCCGTCAGCGGGACGCGGTTCTCCATCCCGTTCTTCGTTCGCGAAGGCGAGATGACCCATTCTGCCTTATCCAGATTGATCTCGGTCCATCTCATTCCAGCGACTTCATCGCGCCTCTGAGCCGTAAGCATCAGCAGGCGTATGATGGAACCGAACGGTTTTCCCATCGACCCTGCGGCCTTCCAGACGGCTTTAAGCTGGTCATCGCTCAAGACGTTATCGCGGCTTACCTCTTTTGTTACCGGCTTAATACCGGACGCCGGATTGGCGTCGATGACTTCCCGTTCAATTGACCAACTGAAGAAGCGTTTCAGCAGAGCCAGCAGCCTGTTCGCGCTGACCGGGGCTGTAGCGGCCTTTCCGTCGATCAGCGCCTTAACGTCCCGCCGCGTGATCGAGCTTACGTGCCGACCCTTCCACTCCGGCAGCACCTCTTTCTGCAACGCTCGAACCTGCTCTGAGCCGCTTCGGTTCACCTTCATACAGTGCTGACCAAATGCCTCGATATGATTGTCGATCACGTCGACCCGCTTCAGCGCGGAGACTTCGCGCCGCTCTCTCCGCTCCGCCTGCGGATCGTGGCCATCGCGCAGCTTGGTCTTCATCTCCAGCGCGGTGCCGCGGGCATCTGTCAGGGACATCTCGGCCAGTTCGCCCAGCTTGAGCCGGGTGGAATGCTTCGCACCGGGAAGACGGGCAACCAGAACCCATGTCCGAGACGATTTCGAGACGCGAAGCATAAGACCTGGAACGCGTGATCCGCGTGCGTCCTTGTAGTCGGTCCGCTTCCCGTCGACGGCGGCGAGCGTGTGAAATTGGTTGGTCGCTTTCGGTAAATCGGGCATCTGAGTTCTCGGGTGGGGCAGCACTGGGGCAGCATTTATCGCTTACCCCTAAGATACGCCTCAGAACGCTAGATGCAAATATTTGTCGAATATTCGTTGATTTCCGTGGGTTTATTTATAATATCTAACACCTACGAGACACACCAAAACAACCGAGCACCTGATTTGTAATCAGGGGGTCAGGAGTTCGAATCTTCTAGCCGGCACCATTCTTTTCAACGGGTTAGCGGTTTTTCGCTAACCCGTTTTCTTGTCTGGTAGCTACCTAGTAGCCACGGGAACGAAAGTCAGATTATTGTTTCGTCCTTGGTCCATTGGCTAAAGTCGTCACCGTATCGAGGTACGACTGACCGGAATCGTCGATCGACACTCGCCGCTTTTCGACAAGTAACCCACCTAGCTTCGCCAGCCCCATGCAGCCTGAGACAGCAGCGCTGTGCTGACCAGCCTCCATCGCCGCCGTGATAGATGCACATAAGACAGCTGCAACCTCGCCAAACGTGACCTCATTATCAGTCGCTAGGTCGGCCCTTAACTGGGTAACCTTAGCCGCAATCCCACCGTGTTTTAAAAGTTCTCTAGCGCGTGAATGGATTGTGTCGCGCTTCATGTTTTTGGCGTTATAGGCGCGCCGGTACGCCTCAGAAGCATTGCCGATGCCCACGTATTCGACGGCAAAGGCCTCCTGTTTGGGCGTTAGTGCGTGGTTCACAGCAATTACCATTCGGGTGAGTGACGATATGATCATTGAGTGTCGATCCCCCGAAGAGGCTGAAAAGATCATCTTGGAGAAATACGAAAACAGTCCTAATCCACTCACGGATTTCCCTGATGGGTGGTTTGGGTACATCGACAGTGAAGAGTTGGAGATAGATGAGATAGAGAAGGTCTGAAAATACTGGCGTAGAGGTCTAAAACTTGAGTTTCGAATTTACCTCGTTCAATCCCCGTTCGGATTCTGCATAAAATTCGTCAAACGTGATCTGACGACATTTACCAACCTCTTTCATATGATCCCCCTCAGAATTCACTTCGGGAAATGTCGGCCCAACGCGACGCAGTCTTCAGAATGGCCGCAAAAATATCTGCAATATTTCGAAAAAAATCGAGCATTTACAATCTCAAAAGTCTTCTAGCAAGCGTCCAAAACCTTTGATCTGATCATTAATTCCATTAGTTCTCAGGGCTTCCCAATAAACCGCCGTCATCACGGCGACAACCGGTTTGTTAAGCCACCTTTCTGCTTCTGCAGCTATGTAAGCCATAGGTAAATTGGCACCGAACTGAATAATAGCATCCACGTCAGTACCATCTACTCTGCGCAGAGCGTCACGAAGTTCTTGCTCTTCCACGTGCGCAATATTTACCGGACTATTACAGGCCAGGCATTCGGTGCGTAACAAATTGTATCCGAATTCATCCGCAAAGGCTTCAAGGTGAGGTATCGCTACTGGATAATATGGACACAGGATAGCAATGTTCTTGATGTCACCGAGTGCAGCCAGTGCTGCCGGAAGGGCAGTCGCAGCCTGGGTTATGCCGATGTGTTCAGCTCCTGGTCTGGCTTTGATACGCTCCTCAATTTTTTTTGCAGGTTCGGACCCTCCACCCCAAATGCTTTCGGCAGAAATCCCCAAGATCAAATGATCCGGTCTGCAAGTAAGGACACGGTCAACAGAGTCCTCAATGGCGGCATCAATTCTGAGGATTAACTCATCAAAATCATCGTCACTTTCAACGGGATCATCAGGAATATGCATGCGCGAAATATGATTGGTCACGCCTTTGGGTGCGATTGCATCATAATGAGGTTGTACGATTGTATTAGTCGACGGGGTAATTACCCCGAATTTAGCTCTCCAGCCCCATGCATCAACCATCGCGTCTCAACCTTTCGACTTTTCCTATTAAGTATATCTCTTTGCGTTGAGACCGAGCATTCAATTGTTCATCATTTTTTCGGGCAAGTACGTTGCTATATCTGGGAAAATAACCAGCAGTATTACAGCTACCTGAAGTAGAATAAAAAACGGAAACGCTGACCGCGCTATTTCAAGAATGTTTTTCCCCGTTAATCCTTGCAGAACAAAAAGATTAAAACCGACAGGTGGGGTAATCTGTGACATCTCAACCACAAGGACCAGATATATCCCAAACCACATGAGATCAATACCAGCAGACTGTATCATTGGCATTATTAGAGAAGTCGTCAAAAGGACTACAGATATACCATCAAGAAAACATCCTAATATTATAAAAAATACTGTTAAAGCAGCAATCAATCCATAGCGACCAAGGCCCATGTCTCCTATCCAGAGAGCCAGGGCCCTGGGTATACCTGTAAACCCCATCGCGATTGTTAGGAAAGCAGCCCCAACAAATATAAAGCTGATCATACAGGATGTCCGAGTAGCACCCATGAGGCTTTCGACAAAAATTGCCCTGGTTAAACCGCCGGAACCCCAGGCTAAAAGGAGTGCCCCGGCGACCCCGACCGCAGCGGCCTCAACGGGCGTAGCAATGCCCGCGTATATTGAACCCAAAACCGCAATAATCAGTGCGAGGATCGGTAAAAGACGGCGGCTTTCATAAATTTTTTCCCAGAAACTTAGCCGAATGTCATTTTTTGGAATCTTACTTGGGTTTAATAACGCCCAAACAATAATAAACCCCATAAATAACGCCATAAGCATAATTCCAGGCAATATACCTGCAATAAAAAGCCGAGCGATTGAGAGTTCGGCGGCAATTCCATATACAATTAGTATAATTGACGGAGGTATAAGGAGCCCCAATGTCCCGGATCCGGCAAGGGTTCCAATAGACATCCTGTCATCATAGCCACGTTTGCGTAATTCAGGCATCGACATCCGCCCGATTGTTACAGCGGTAGCGGCAGACGACCCGGAGATTGCGGCAAACACACCACAAGCCACCACATTTACGTGCAGCAGCCTCCCTGGCAGCCGCGTGACCCAGGGCGCAATACCTTTGAACATGTCTTCAGATAGCCGCGTTCGAAAGAGTATTTCACCCATCCAAACAAATAGTGGTAACGCAATGAGCGAGAATGTGGTCGTTGAACCCCATGTCGTGGTCGCAAGCACCGCGCCAACCGGCGCCGAGGTGAAAGCCATCATCGCTATGACAGCGACACCGATCAGAGCCAGGGCGACCCAAACGCCAGCACCGAGAAATAGAAAAAGCAAAAATGTCAGAATGAGAGAAATTGATAAAATATCCAATTCGGTGCCTTTACAAGTCTTGGAGGGCTCGATTTGCGCGCGCTTCTTCCTCTGCTTCCATTTTTAAATGTTGCGGGATGTTACCGGACAGGGTTGTGAATAATTCATCTATGAAAGCAATCGATACGGCTATTAGCCCCAGAGCGATGCCACATTGTGGAATCCACAATGGCGTTTTAATCAATCCGTGGCCAACATCACCGAACAGGTATGTATCGATGGTGAAAGCACAAAAATGCCAGCAAAAATAGACGCTGAGCACGCTTCCACACAGAAGACAAAATATATCGAGCTTATTCCGGACCATTTGGGGGGCACGTTGCAGGAATATAGACACCCGTATGTGCTGTCCCTGGGCTAAAGTATGGGCTAACCCGAGAAACATCGCAGATGCAAGGCAATATCCCGCAAACTCGGTAGCGGCCGGGATCATTATGCCAGCCATTCTCCCGGCCAATTCCGCCAGAATAGACACCGCTATAGCAACTATACAAAGTGCAGCCAAAACGCCGCAAAAATCGTAAAATTTATTGAGTAATCGTCTCAAAATAGGAACTATTTGTCGGTGAGAGGGAAAACGGTGGGGCATGAATTCGACAGCCCCACCGTATTGTTACTTTGAAGCTTTAAAGGCATCCAAAATCTTTTTTCCATCAGGGCCGGCGTTGGCAAGCCAATCATTAATTAAGGTTTGACCGACAGACCTCATTCCATTCAAGAGAGCGGGTTTGGGCGCGACGACTGTCAGGCTTTTCTGGAGCTTGGCGACCATTTTCTCGTTCTCTTTAGCGCTCATTTCCCATCCACGGGTTTCCGCGTTGGCTGAAGCGGACATTACAGCGTCCAGGTTTTTCTTGCTTAGTTTTTTCAGTACTCGACTATTAGCAATCACCATATTCTTGCCGAGACCGGCTTTAATGTCATGGTAATGGCTTAGATAATCCCACGACTTAGTTAAAACCCCCGTGGTGGCCGACGTAAGCATTGCGTCAACGATACCGGTAGAAAAAGCTTGTGGAATATCGACAAGCTGAACCGTCGTCGGGACAGCGCCCACAGCGACCGCAAAACGGGAAAGCGTCGCGTTGTAAGCTCTGAACTTCAAGCCTTTAAAGTCCTCTACCGACTTCAGTTCTTTCTTTGCGTAAAATCCTTGGGGAGGCCACGGTACAGAGTAGAGAAGAGTTAACCCTTTTTTGGCTAGCCGTTGGGCGATGTAAGGTTTGGAGGCGTCCCAAAGGCGTTTTCCCTGCTCATATGTTTCTGCAAGAAACAATAAAGAGTCTACTTCGTATACTCTATCTTCGTTTGCAAGGAACGAGACAAGGGTTTCCCCCATTTGCACCTGTCCAGTCTGAACCGCACGATGGATTTCAGGAAGTTTGAACAGGGAGGAAGCGCTATGGACAGTGATTGTGATATCGCCGCCAGTCTTCGTTCCTATTTCCTTGGTGAATTGATGAATATTTTGAGTGTGAAAGAAGGGGTCCGGAAAAGGAGTTGGCATGTTCCATTTTTCAGCAGCGTATGCGCTGCTGCTGATCATGCATCCCGCTAGTCCTGTTAAGGCAAGAGAATATAATTTACTCATAATTCGTGTCTCCTTATTGATTTTAAAGGATTATTTTTCGTTGAGAAGAACAGACTTATTAAGATTGTCGAATTAAAGCGAAGCGGTCAAATAATTTATTATTAGCAAAACTGAAAACCTGAGATTCGAGTGTCGTCTTTCGGTCAGTCTTGATCTATATCAATATGCGACCGTCACCGATGACACTTGAAAGAATGCCATGAAGTGGTTCCCGCAGGAGAAACAAAGAATCGACTTCCTCGACCTTGCCACCCGCAAGGAGAAAAGCCCGTGGATGGACAGATTTTACCTCACCATCGGCCTGCTATTTTTTGGCTTTTTATTCTACAGCCTGGTTTTTGGTGGATAACCAGTAACAGCCACGCTTCTGCGCTCCCCTGCGATTGCCAAACCGACCATACCGAAGCCCGACAGAACTAGGCTGTTACAGCCGCGACGCCCTTTTCGATAATTTCCGGCGGCCGCTGGCGCGGCCCCTCTCCTGTCTGATACGTTCAGTGAAGCTCATAGCAGTAGGCGAAATCGGGCCGAGCCGCCGTCACACAGGGTTCGAACCAGGGCTGGTCTCTCGGCTTTGTGTCGGGTTCCTTGGTCTATGGCAGGCGGTTCAGAATCCTGTGCGTGATCGATGACTTCAGCTGCGAATGCCTGGGGATGTTGGCAGGCAACTCGATCTCGGGCGTCCGCATCGCGCGAACAAAAGTGACGGTTTCGGGCGGACTGGACGGTACCGCCAGCATCGGGATCGGGATGAGGTTGTTGCGTCATCAAAAGCGCTTGATACACTAAATTTTCAAATATCACAGGTCCGACGCGGATACCCTATGAATTTGTCAAACAAGCTCTCTTAGCAGGTCTCGTTACTCATGCTCTCGCCTTTAAGCGTCCATCCAAATAAGTCAAGAACAGGAAGCCGCTGCTTCGGACAACGCCATTCATAAAAAACTCAGTGTCATCCGAGCGCATGAGGACGCTATCCCATTTTATCGAAAAGCTGGATGAGTTCGCACAGATCCAACAAAGATATTCTGCCTTCGCTTAGCAGGCCTCGGTATAATTCTTAACTAGCTACTAACTCGGATCACTCCAACGCCAGGTGCCGTACCTCTAAAATACCCATGACGGATAGAAGTGCCAAGCTGGTTGAGACTTTAGATCCCCTAGCCTCGGCGGCGTCTGACTTAGCATTTATCTCTGCTGTCTCCCCACCCAAAATTTCGATCAAAGACCTTTTGCCCAGCGTTCTCTCTTTCCTCGCAAGCTCTAGGAAAGCGCCGGATAACTCCGATTGCTCGGCTAAAAGCTCTGCATTTTTTCCTGCTTGCCGGTACGCAACAAAAGCATTGCTGACAGCTTCGTCAATCAAACGTCGCGCGTCATCAAGCTGCTTTTGGGTTGCGGAAAAATTCGCTCTAGCCGCATCAATGTTGTTGAGCGCCGAAAAACCAAGGTTTAAATTATAAGTAAATTGGATTTTCGCGACGAGTTCTTGCGCCTTACCAAGGGTCCCAGCGACATTTTTTTTATAACTTTTATCGACAATAAAATTAATTTTTGGCCACAGTTGATCTGACTGAACTTGTGAGACTGCTGTTCTTGAGATTGAAACAGCGTCCGACAAAGATTGGATTTGGAGATTATTTTTTCGCGCAACTTCGAGAGCTTCCGCCTTCGTTTCAGGCAAGTCTTCGGTTTGTAATTTCAATTTACGTGGCTTAAGAAAATCATTCTGTAGGTCCCCAAAAACTGCTCGATATCGATGTTCTTGGGTATCCAAAAACCCTTTAGCCGCTTCGAATCGTGCACGAGCGCCCGCTAATTGAACTTTGGCTTGGAGAACATCCGTTGATACCCCAGCGCCGGCTTTAACTTTTATATCTTCAAGTTTTGTTTGTTTTTTTAGGTTTAGTAGCGACCTTTTTGCATACCTTAGTTTCTCGATCGCCGTCGAAACTCCGATTTGGGCGAAACCTATTTCCAGAATTATCGACTGTTTGGTCAGTTGCAGTGTTTTTTCCGCCTGCAACAATTGCAACCGCGCAATTTCTGTTCCGTTCCGCTTGGAACCGAAATCATAAATTGGTTGGGTGAGCGTAAATTTGACGTCGTTCGAATTAAACTGAGTATCGTCTGTACCGCTTACATTATTCCGATCTTCGTTTGCTCGGCTTCCTGTAACCGAGAGATCGGGAAACCAGGCTTTCTCTGCGACCCGCACCCCTTGACCGACAGACCTGACGGTTTGTTTCGCAGATGCTATTCTAGGGTGCTCATCCAAAATTTTTGCTACCTGCCGCTGAAACGACAGACCGTCAGCAACCGCGCCGCTGACAGCAACACAGACCAAAACTGTTGATGTCAAAAATTTTAGTGCAATATTAAAGGAAGTCATCAGAAATCTTTTGAAAAGTACCGTGAACTAAACGCCTTGCGGCTAGATACACCATAGTTCAGCTGAGACACAATCGTTATTTATCGTTCTCTGAGCGCCTTATTGGTCCCCTTTTTAGAAAGGCTCGATAAAGTAGTCGATAATTCTCCTTTCTCCGATGAGGATCCTGCATTCGATGCTTTCGCCAGAGGCAAGCTCATAAGACTTTTCGTAACTGCCGGAGAGAGGTGCTGTCGAGATGGTGGATATCGATGCGCCCGGCCTGATCTGCAGGATTACCTGTGGAGGTGCCAGAACTATGGCTGTCGAAGGTCGGATAAGGGGGGGGGCACCTTTCGCATTAGTCTCGAAGAGAACACTCCGCATCCGATAGACGATTGACGGACCAAGGCCCGCTCGATAATGGCTCGCGCAAGAGACGGGATAGACCCGCACGCGCAAAGCTCAGATGACCGGACCTTTGCGGAGACGCGGGATCGTTATCTGAGCAACCCGCCACCAGTTTCGAGGCGATCAAAAACCGGCCAACCTTGCTCTGACGCATACCTTAGAGACACTGTCCGGTATCGCACTCACAACGTCGGTTAGCTGGAAAAGCTGAAACTTCGACACGTCACGGGCGCACATATGGTCGCTGCGATATCGCCCATGAAGACTACTCCCCTTCGTCGGGTAGCTTGCGCAAGCCTCAGCGCTTTTTTTCATGGTGCGTCCACCAGCGGCTTATCGAGGCGTCTCCGGTTCTTTCGCTGAAACCGCCTCCTTCAGCAGCCAGCCGGGAGCGGAAGCTGACGCGGAAAGAGCTGACCGCTGTGATGTCGGCGACTGGGATCATAGGTTACCCTTTCGGAAATCTATACCGTCTGATGCTATTGACCGGAAAACGAAAGCGCGAAGTGGCCAGAATGCGTTGGCAGGACATTGACCTAGACGCTGCAGAGTGGACCATACAGTCCAGCCAAACCAATTCTGAAGAATGCGGGACACTGTCGGCGACTGTGGTCGCACTATTTCTGTCTTCTCTGGCTCGAATTACCCCGCCATCCAAACTTGAAAACCATGCTTTTCTGGAGACCCACACCGCCTCTCGTTGCGAAATCACAACTGCCGTCGCCGCCTTGACCCGGACATGCGCCTTCAAGAGCTCGGAAACTTGGTCCTTGACGGAGAGCGTTTAGCACTCAAGTAGGTGCTTGTAGACGCGACAACAAATGCCGCAACTATCAAAGCCCTGACTAAACCCGCTAACTGTGGAACGCGACGCGCAGAAAACATCACCAAAGTACCTATCGAAACAGTGTGACTTTTCTTATAATTAGCAACGTTTTCAACTGCTTGTGAATTTTTTGATAAAAATATTCGTTTTTTACAGCCGCTCACAATAGCTGATTAGCGTTCTCGCAAAGCCAGGTTCTCTATCGACCAAAATGGCTCTAGAAAATAATCGAGAACCCTCCTCTCGCCTGTCAAAATATTGCATACGACACTTTCTCCAGACACGAGTTCGTAGTCTTTACCTTTATAGGAAATTGACTTTTCGTCGACAAAAATCCGAACAAGGAAATAAGGCGGTTGCCGCGCTTCGGCAATACTATCGGCGCTGATATACGCAACATTGCCGACTATTTGCCCCAGACCTGCCGGACCCGACGCGGCGAGCCTGATCTTGACGCTTTGACCGACACGGACATATGCCTTTTCATTAACAGGTAAACGAGCTTCAACGATTAGTTTGCCGGCTTCGGGAACAATTTCCACAACGACCGCCCCGGGAGCGACGACACCTCCCACGGTAGAAAAGTACAAATATTTGATCCTTCCACTCACCGGTGACCGAATTACTTTCCTGGAACGATTATCTTGCAATTTTTGGCGTCTGAATTTCAGCTCACTGTAGACGCTAATTTTTTCGTTATAATCAG
>MEHZ011365095.1_pt1 | contig 14300 bp, 29 predicted proteins | sample 897221 | NCBI WGS metagenome assembly MEHZ01 (sample SAMN05514161, study PRJNA337945) | marine metagenome | isolation source: marine surface water | place: Arctic Ocean | collected 2007-12-13
ACGCTTGGTGGGTTGTTGGAGCCGGTTTTTGAGTGTGTCGATTCGTTTTTGTCGAGTCACAAAGTTGCGTCCGTCGAAGTCGCCTTCAGTGTCTGGTTCTTTAGGTAGTGAGGCTTCCAACCCCGACGAAAAAGCAGTTTTTGGCCCTGATGCCGTAAACGCCTTGGTCTGTGTGGCTTCTAACACGCATCGCTCCGCATATTTGCCCACTGAAAGGCCCGCAGCCTCAGCAAACACACACAACACACCGTAATCGTCCTCCGGCAACCGGAAAGCAACCGGACGAGACATAGTTCTCAAACGAGGCATACCGTTAACCGTACACCCCTCCCACCACCACCACAAACCCCCACACCACCAACCAGAATCACATTCCCCCCACTTTTTTTACCCCAGACACCCCAATCCTAAGCTACCCATGCTGTGACCTGGTGTGGAGTCGGCGGTATCCCCCTAATGTGTTGCATCGTTGCAACCGACCAGGGCATGATGTTGATATCGAAACGCACGGCAATCCCGTCGGTTCGTCTGACACGGTCAGAACATCGACCGGCCGAACGTTGGCAGTCCACCCCCATACACGGTGGAACCGACCGGAAGCAAGCACCAAGACCCGGAAGAGCGAGCCCGGTTAGGTGTCCTAAGCGTTGCCTCTCAACAGGATGGTGACGGTGGAAGCTAGGCAGTACGGGCAGACCCATTGGGTTGACTGTAGTCACTAGGGACAAGGCCGTAATTTATTACCGCCGGGTCTTCGATTGTGGCGTTCCCGCTAGTGAGTAACCGAAGGTTAAGTGTTGAGCAGGGCAATGGGGAACCGGTCTCTTTGACACTTTGACCGGTCTGTAGTTACGGGACATGAGACCATTGGGGTCTGCTTACTGTGACCGGTTCGATTCCGGTGTGTTCCACTGCTTGCCACTCCTGGTAAGTCAAATTGAAAGGGTCAGGAATGACTAAGAAATTCCGCAATGTGCAAGCTCGGTTCGCTGATATCACTTGCAAGTGGTGCAAGCTGGTTCTCGTTGACCGTGGTGACACTCACAAGTCTTGTGAGTGCATGTGATGACGAAGCTCGAACGTCGAATTGCACGAGGCCGTGGTATCACGGTTGGGTCCGATACGTGGCGCAACGACTTTGTGCCAGAAGTGCCAGATGAGGAACGTCTCGCGGCAAGCTCTGCCCGCTCGGGAACCATTCGCCGGTGGGACAAAGTTGCACACGGGGCCGACAACCGCCATCGGTGTCATGCCGTGTTCAACACGTCCACGTTTGCAACGCAATGAGCGGCGCAATGGCAAAGACTGAGACGGCGCGGATGGCTCTGTACATGACCGCGGATCTGATGGGGGAAGATGTCCGAACACATTGCATCTACCTGAAACTCAACGAAGACGGTTCTGTCACGGTTGCGCATAACCGGTTGGGGATCACGATCACGATCGCCTGAACACTAGGACGCGAAAGGCAAGACACGGGTGCGAGTCCCGCGGCGTCCACGAGTATCGGGCAAATCCGCCCGCTCCTGGAAGGAACCTATGGCGATTACCCTGCAAGCTCCGGTTACCAATGTTGCCCTCGACTTCAACGTGTGGGCATCTCGATTCTTGCCTCCGGTTGTGGATGCTCCGGTTGTGCATGACCGGGAACACTTGGGCATGTCAGCCGCCGATATGGGTTTCACCGGCCTGGAATTCTGACAGCACCGCCCCTGGACACGATAGGCGTTTACATGAGTGCGAGTCTCATGGTGTCCACTCTCAACCGATACGGTTGCGAACTCTACGATAGTCCGATACTGTCTAGGGTGTTCCACACTAGAGACCACCGCCCGCTCCCAACGGGTCAACCTGAAGGGTATGAACATGACTGTTTACTACGATCCAACCACCGCCGCTGATGTGGATCTACCGCAACGCTGGCACGACTCGACCGACCTTCGGGGCGACTACTGTCCGGCCGGTGTGTTCACTGACTGGCAGTCAGAAGAAGCTCGTGAGCTGGTCTACCGGCTCCGCACCTCGGGAACTCGACCTACTCACCGCAACATCGCAGAAGCGTACGGGTTCCAACATTGGCTCTGGAGCTACCGGGCGCAAGATTGCCAGGCTCGCCGCCTAGCTCGTGGCACCGTGCGAGGACGTGCTGAGCACGCCGGAGCCACCGATAACCGGTCCTGGTCCACCGCCCGTCACGGTCGGGAACAAGCCGAAGTGTCACCTACCCGGCCGAACTCCCGCCCTGACACGTCGCTTGTGTCCGGCATGTTCGGCATCGAGATCGAATTCAACCGCCAAGATGGCACCTACTCGGACTCGGTTCGCCGGGACGCCGTGGAGACAATGGTGGCGCAAGGTATCGCCGCCAGGGTCGTCGGATACGAGCACACTGTCCGGCCCTACTGGAAGATGACGACCGACGCTACGGTCACCGGTGGCGAGTGCGTCAGCCCCATCCTCGCCGGTGACACGGCATCGCTTGACGAAGTGCGGGACGTGATCAGGGCAATCAAGGCAGCCGGTGGGGTCACCCGCCACGACGTGGGAATGCACGTTCACCACAATGTGATGGACTTCACGACACCGGAGATGAGGAACCGCCTGGTCAACACCCTGGAGGCAACGCAGCACGCCCTCAGCAAGTACGTCATGTCGGAGCGGCTCGACACTTACGCTCGGTGCGGGGCGACGATCGCCACCGGCGCAGAGTTCGATTCGATTCGCCGCTCGGTTCGCCACATGACACCGGGTCAAGCGCCGAACTCCTCGCAAGGTGCTGGCAATAGCGGCAGCCGGTACCGGTTCTTCAACATCGACGGGCCAATGCACAAGTACGGCAGCGTCGAATTTCGTGGCCTTGGTGGCACCTTCCACTCTGGCAAGGTGCGAGTGTGGGTCCGCATGGGCCAGGCAGTCATCGAACATGCCCGCCTCGGTCACACCATGCCCATCAACATCACGCCGGAAGGCTTGGTTGACGAGCTTCGCAGCCACAACCTGCTCGGTCGTAAGACCGGCGAACGGTTCCTGGCAGAAGTGACACGCCGCCAGGGTCGCTGATCCTGAGGGCGCACCGGCTACCCGGTCGGTGCGCTCGACTGGAACACCTACCCAATGAAAGGAACATTATGATCCGCAAGCTAAGCGTTATTGCAATGAGCATCGGAGCACTCGGATGCGCCGGAGCGCCGCCAACAGCAGTGCCCAACGAGACGCAGCCCGCATACCAGGTCACCGCCAAGCCCGAGTGCGTGGAGGGTGTGCATCTGTTCGGTGGCTCGCTCACCATCGACTGGAATGCGCCGACGCCGTGTGACCTAACGCCGCCAATGGCACTCACCCTTGTGTGGAATGCCAGCAACTATGACGGGTGGGGCGGCGATGCGTCGGTGCGGTTCGCTGACACACGGTGCGCTGAGCATGGTGGCACGATGCAGTGGCTAGGGGACGGCGAATACCGTGGTCATTGTGTGAACATCGACTACTGAGGTTGCAAACCGGTTGCCTGTCCGCTACAGTCATCATTATTCACCGGGGTTCCCGCCCCAAGAAAGGACGATATGAACAGCTACTCAATTCCCGGTCAGCGCAAGAAGCTCCGCACATCGAGCAAGCGGCGCTACCTGATCGTGTCGGCATACGACGGCACCGCCAAAGTCGAGACGACGACCGACGACGAGAACGCAGCCCAAGCACTCGTCACCCGCTACCGCCAGGAATTCCCCGGCCCGACAAAGATTTACCTGTTCGACCAAGCCGCCCACATCGCTGGGCACTGAAAGGAACCACCATGAGCACCAACCGCCCCACCCTGAGCATCACGCCCATCATCGAGACGAAGCACATCATCATCTCGCCGTTCCCTGGTATCACCGGCACCTACACCGTGCGATGCAACGACAAGCACGTCGGATGGGTAATGCAGGTGGCACCCGCCAGCCAGGTCAACGCCTGGGAAGCTGTCAACATGGACGGCGACACGAAGTGTTACTTCGGTTCGCAAACCGACGCCGCCTCTTACCTTGTGAATGGAGAAACAAAATGACAGAGCTGTACGAGATCGAAGTCTGGGTGGAGCCGTCGCCTGGCGACCCCGAGGGCTACTTCGGGAGCACCATCGTTGCTTGCCGCCAAGACATGCCCGCTGGGATCGTGCCGCCTTCCGTTGTCAAGCACGCCGAGATGCTGCGAGTCATTGCAAGTCACAGGGCGCGAGTCAAGGTCGGCTGGCATGAGCTGTGCGTGGTTGGGTCCGGCCTCAGTGAGCACGCTCGCACCGTCTGGCTGGATGAGTGGACCAGCGCCGCCGAGTACAACAACAAAGCAGAAGGAACAAACCGATGAGTGCCGCCGCAGCCGAAGCTTGCGACCGGTTGCGAGGACAGTTGTGGAACAGCTCTCCTCGCCGCCAGTTCTTCCGTCTTACCCGAGCAGAGGCTGAAGCGTTGGCAGCACTTGACATAAGTGAATCGAAAAGCCGCCACCCGAGTATGGCAAATACAACCCCGAGCCGAGAGGAAAACAAATGAAAGCATCAGCCGCCCTGATCGACCGTATTGCGGAAGCGATAGCTCCGCTGGACACGCAAGAAACGAGAGACGACTACCGACGGGGGGACTTCCCGAGAGCCGCCAAGGTCAAGAACCTGGACAAACGGTATCGCTGGGATCTGTTCTGGGCGACGAGCCACAACCTGTACGGCTACTGCCGTGACGAGAACCTAAACGACACACACATCGACACAGTGCTCAAGCATTGTGTATCGCCGCTATGAAAGGAACCGAAGTGAACGACAACACACCATTCACGAAGATCACTATGCGAACCGCCTTGGTATCGCCCGACGAGTTGGAGATTGCCTGGAACACCGACGAGTTCGGTGAGGTCTACACCTGGAAGCAGGTTGCCCGCCACGCCACGCTGATCGGTGAGGAAATGGCCTGGGCTGAGACGGTCACCTATCAGCAGGGGGTCGAGATGGCAAACGAGATGCTGGCTGCTGAGCGAACCGTCCCCACTGGGTCTGTCGAGGTATCGCAGATCAACATCACAGAGAAGGGTGGGAGCAACAGCTTTTACGCATCAACGATGTCACCAACCGCCGACACGATTAAGGAATTGAACCGATGACAACGACACTTCACGAAGTTCGGGCAATGTTTCAGCGTTACGCATCAACGATGGAGGAAGCCGCCGCAGTGCCAGAGGGGTGCTCGCTCGTGTTATCCGAGGGATCACAGACATACGGCAGGGCATGGCGAGTTCACTTGACCGGTGGTGAGCACGGTTCGGGCCACGCAAACCCTATGGTCGGCCCCGATTACCTGGGTTGGACCCGCCGGGAGGCGTATCTTGCGTTGTTCACGGCGACTGCGACGGTGAGCAGCCTGCTGTGGATGCAGGAGCGCAACCGTTAAGCAGGGGTTATTCGTCCAGTCCGAGCTTGTCGAGTTGCGAAACCGACAAACATCTGTTATGATAGAAACCGAAACCGCTTCCCCAAGAAGTAACGAAAGGAACCGACAACCATGTGCGGAATTGCAGGATTTTCACGCCCCGAGGGGGCAACGTCCATCAAGAACGGGCGAACATTCGCCATTGCTCTTGCCATTGGGATCGAACCACGAGGCCGTGACGCTACGGGGTTCGCCTGGTGGGAGAACGGCGACGCTGACAACGTGTGGTACTCCAAGAAGAAGGGCCGTGCTACGACAGTTGCACCTACCGCCCCGCTTCCGAAGCAGGGCATCTCGACCCTTGTCGCTCACACTCGCTACCTGACTCTGGGATCGGCTGAGTTCAACGATAACAATCATCCGGTTGTGTCTGAGCACATCACCGCCGTACACAACGGTCGGGTCGAGAATCACAACGAGATCATCGAAATGACTGGGCTTCCCAGGGTTGGCACAGTCGATAGCTGGGCTATTGCCGCCATGCTTTCTCAGCAAAAGGTTCTGGGAGCTTCGCATCCGACTGAGCTTCTGGAAACAGTTGAGGGTGTCTCTGCCATCTCGTGGTTGGACGCTACCGAACCTGACGTGCTGCACTTGGCCCGCCTTTCGACTCGGCCGTTGACTGTTGGTTGGACCAAGAGGGGTGACCTCGTGTTCTCATCGACACGTAGCACTCTGCTGAAGGCGTCTACGTTGGCTCGCATCGCCATCACTGACATCATGGACGTACCGGAGGGGACGTACATGAAGGTCAAGCACGGCGAGTTCCAAGAGTATTCGGGCTTCACGGTGCGTCATCCTGTTGAGGTGGCAGTCGATGCAGACATGCCGGGATTCAAGCGTGGGGCAAAGCGCAAGCAGATCACGCTCCCAGCTTCCGGTGTCACGTCGTATGACCCGTCGAACCTCGATGGCTTCGACGCTTGGGAAGACCAGATCGACTGGGACAATCTGGTATCCCGCCGAGGGTGGAAGGACCACGATCTTGACTGGTCGGGCCAAGCCTATTTGGGTGAGACGACAGACAGCATCTATTCACGGAAGTGACAGCGCATCCAGCGAGAGCTTCGGTTCTTGCTGGGTTCGGTGCCCCTTGCACCAATCCAATCGGGCAGCGTCAAAACGCCGCCCCAAAACGAAAGAGAACCCAACCGTTATGTCAGCATTTCTTGTCACCAACGACACCATCGACCTGATCGTTCAGGCCGCCTACAAGTACAAGGTCGTTAATAAGCGGCAGCGCACCCTGTTCGGGCAGCAACTCTGGCAGGCCAACCAGCAGTCGATGCACGAGAAGTACCCCAACGAAGCGGAACCCACATACTTGTTGGCAAGGAATGCTTACTCCAGCTTCACTCCCTTCCCCCGCAAGCTGAAGAGAGCCGCCGTGTCGGGAGCTATTGCTTGCTTCGGCTACCAAGCCTGCGAGTCAATGTCGTGGCCGACCAGCGAGGTCAAGCGTTTACTGGACACGGTAGACGAAAAGAACGCCGTAGCTGCTGGCTTCGCTGCCGTCATCGAATCAGTGCCGGTATTGGGCGAAGACGGGAACCCAATGATTGTGGCTGAGCCGCAACACAACGGGGCTGGCGAGGAAGTCGGCTACGTCGGAGAGTTTCAACGCAATGACGTGGTGACTGCGACAGCCGCCGCACAAATGCGGGCCGCTAGCGGTTGGGCAGACTGCTTCTGGGACATCGCCCCTTTGCAGCGTAATCCTCATTCCGAAGACTACGAAAACAACGTGATGGTCCGGCCCATCGAGATTGTACGAGCCGAACGGGACGCCGAAGCTGAGCGCATCCGGTTGGAACGCATGGCAGCAGTCGTAGCTCAAGCCGCCAGTGAGCAGGACGACACTGACGATGACGACGACGATTGGGATATTGAAGACGACGAAGCCTGATCAGGCAGTTGCGTGTCTCCCCGGTGTAACAGCCGGGGAGGGACGGAGCCTCTTGCTCCACAGTGAAAGGACATGGATATGAAAGTGATCGCAGCAATTATGTTCGCCGCCGTCTTAACGACTGGTTGCGTGACTCGGATCGTGGAAGTTCAGGAAGGTGAGAGCGTCGAGCTTCAAGTAACTCGGGCATCCACAACAGCAACAACATCAGCACCCTCAACCGCACCACCCACAACTGCGAGACAAGTAACCGTGCCGCCAGCAACCGTCAGGACCAGTTCGGCAACCTATACCGCCGACCTCGACTACATAAGCGGCTACTGCTTTAGCGATTGCAACCGAACATATCCCGCAACATGGGAAAGGTACCTGGACCTATCGACCTCAGACGGCCTGGCAGCAGCCGTCGAAACAATGGCAGATATGTACTACTACGAAATAGATTCGTTGTGCCTAACATTCTGGGAGCAGACCGACTCCGCCGTCGTAAACAAGGCCGTCAACAACTACGGCATCTCCGATACCAACGCAATGATGGCAACCTTCTACTACGTCTGCGACACATGAGTACCGGCCCTATACATTCCCGTGTCAGGGTCACGTTGGCAGCAGATGAAGCCGCCGGATGGATTGCTGAACTCTGCGGAGTTGCTTCGCTAATGGAGATTAAAACTGCCCAAGTTACTGCGGTCACGATGTTGGCTGCGTTGCTTGACGTGAGCGATACGCCAGCCGATGAGTTCCTGCGGTCTGCGATGGAGCGAGCCTGCGATTTGGGTGATGTTGGCGTGTCGCTACTGAGGACGTACGAACTTGCTACAACACACCGGACTATCCACTGACGTTGCAAACCGGACTTTGATCTGGTACAGTTGCAATTTCCCAACCCGAAAGGACGAGAGTGAACACACCGAAAATGAAACCCGAACTTCCAATCTTTGTATTCGGAACGCTAATACCTGACTCCGGCAACGACCGTGTATGGAGAGGCTTAGCTGAGGCCCAAGATGTTGGCGTCGCAACAATCAACGACCACCGCCTTGTCAGCAACGGAAGCTTTCCGTATTGCCTGCCATCACCAGGCGACGTGACAACAGGTGCTCTCATCCACCCGTTCGCTCACTGCTACGAAGAAGCGCTCATCAAGATGGACCGGTTGGAAGGCGTGCCCCGACACTACAACCGCAAGAGCATTGTCGTCACCACTCCAGAGCGACTGGTTCATGCTTGGTACTACATACCTGAAGACTGGCGTGCCTACTCCACTCTTGAGCCGGTCTTTAACAACAACTGGCTGCAAAGAAACCGCTTGTTACCCGCCGGTAACGATACGTGGGCCGACGAAGCGGATTTCCGTGAGTCTCAAGCAAACGAACGAACTGAGGTTGAATCATGGTGATCGACGGAATCAAATACCTACGAGTATCCGAGACTGCTGAACGACTGGGCGTCACAACACAGGCTGTCTACCGCCTCACTGGACGTGGAACCCTCAGTCATTTCCGGCCTTGGCCTCGCTTCGTACTGATACCTGAACATGAGGTCGAAGCGAGGAGGGGTCATGGTTGATTTCGTATTAGCGATGTTCTTCGGTGCCTTCATCTATCTGGCAGTACGACTCGCCATTCTCAAATGAGCAGGGCCGACGACGGCGCACGTCCAGTTTTGGTTGGTGGCGTAGAAGAAGACGCTGGGATCACCAGTCATGGTGTCACCCGTGCATCAATGCTCCGGCCAGGCCAGAAGCTGGCCCTGAGCCACACAGGCAGGCCAGACGCCTGGCACACACTGAAGACTGTCACTGAACGAGACAACGACATTGTTGCCAAGTCAGCCAACGTGACATGGACGTTCCCGAAAGCCGAAATCGTGAGAGTGCGAGACATCCTGCACACCTACACCGAAAGCGAGACGAAATGACCGGTCCAATGAACCCGCCTCCGCTCACATATTTTTGCAGCGAATGCGACGAAGAATCCGAACCGTGGGAAGACGAACCGCTCGGCTTGTGCTTTTACACCGGCAGGCCACATGGAGGGTTCGGCGGCGATCCTGGCCCGTGCGATTGCGGTGCCTCCACTGACTGGATCTGCGAAGAATGCGACCCGCCTCAATGGACTGCTCTCGATGAGAGCTACGCCAGAGCTGAGGCGATGGGGCATGGGAGCCGACTGTGAGCCACCTAGTTCAGACCCCAACAGAAGCCGAAGTCGCACGACTCAGGGAGGTGTGGTTGACGGACGCCGAGCAGTTTGGAAACGGATACGCAGCTTACAGCCGTGCCTACAGCCTCACTAATCCGCATTACACGGCCTACATGGAAGCGCAGTTCTCATACAAAGAACAGCGGGCGTTATGAGTAGATCCGAAAACGATTTCCCGATTCGCTGCTCACATTGCAGCATCTGGATTATGGACATAGTGCGTTTGGTTACGCACCATGACTCAAGATGCGAACATCGTTCATCAAGAACTGGACCCACCGCCAAACAGAAAGAGCGCACATGAACGCCGAACTATCCGACATTGACGCCATCTCCCGATACTGGGTTGCACGTTACGCAGACATGATGCGAGACGATTTCCGCACCGAAGCGCTGCCGTACTCGATTGTCGCCATCGTCGGTCACGAATCCGATGCCATCGGCTGGTCTAAAGCACGCAGCGGCGGCGAGGTCAACGACGCAGCCTGGATTACCGGCTACCTCAACTTTCCATGCGATGCGGTCTACACGTCTGTTGCATTCAAGCTGACGGAGGACACTGCGATCTGCTGGACTCACCTGCATCCCACTTCAGAGACACGGGTGTTAGCTATCGGCATCGACCGAGAAGCAAAGCGCTATCAGCCACTTGCCTTGAACGAACTGCTAGAGGACGACTACTTCGCCCCGCTAGTCGATGCTGCACACGAATTTGATCGGTTCAACATCGAGGATGACATCAAGCCTGACCGCAAGCTGGCACGTGAAATCGTTCAGAAGGAGCCCAGATCCCAGCATGAGTTTCAGTTCCTAGCTCCTTCTTGCCTGCTCGATCTCGCTCGTTCGTCGGTGGGTACTCAGCGATGACTACCAATTGTCCGATTACCAAGTACGCTGTTACCGACTCAATGAAAGAGGTGACTGACATGCTTATTCAAGATGACTTTCAGGTGACCGAGGCTGGTATGCGAGCGGTCTTGGAAACGATGACGACCATGAACCACGCCGTTTGCGTTCTCTCCAGGCAGGCAGAAGCCACGCACGAAGCATTAGTGATCATGCAAGGGCGACTTGAGCTACTGGAAGATACCGCCACGATGTTGTGGGACGGTAACTAATCCTTCGCATCGGACCATCGGGTTGCATTCGTCCTGATGGTCCGATGCTCCGTTGAGCTACCCAAGCTCAACGTCTCACGTAGACATAGATGAAAGGAACAGACATGACCTTGGACTATCACGTCGGGGATACACGAGAACTCATCAAGGAAATACCTGATGAGTCAGTCGATCTGATCGCCACTTCACCGCCATTCTTAGGACTGCGTTCCTATCTTGCAGACGATGATCCCAGCAAGCCTGCGGAAATCGGGACGGAAGGACGACCAGCCAACTTCATCCAAGTTCTCCTAGAGCTAACACAAGAATGGGCACGGGTACTCAAGCCGACCGGTTCGATCGCTGTCGAACTTGGTGACACCTATGCAGACAGTGGTGGTGCAGGCGGCGACTACGGTGCCGGAGGATCTCGTGAAGGCCAGCCAAAGTGGCGTGCTAATCGTGGTCGGAACGAGACTGACATTGGTCGCAACAAGATGGGTGGAGATAGACCTGGCGGCCACCATCAGGGTGGTAGCGGTTGGCCTTTGGGCAAGTCGATGTGTTTGATCCCTCACCTGTATGCAGGAAGCCTGGCTTACGGCCACAATCTGCTTACTGGGCAAGAGTGTGAGCAGTGGCGCATCCGCAATGTGATCTGTTGGGCACGACCCAACCCGACACCTGGAGCGCAGGGCGACAAGTACCGCAAGGGTACGTCGTATATCACCGTCGCTTGCAAGAACCGGGAGCGCTACTGGAATCGTGAAGGTGTTGACTCAGACGAAGGAGTACCGCCGCTCGACTGGGGCGAAGAGACGTGGGTCATTCCCGGCGCTGGGATACCAAAATCGCCCGTGAAGGGGCAGGCAACCGAGTCACATTACGCAGTGTTCCCCGAGGAAATTCCTCGCCGTCTCATCCTGTCGATGTGTCCTCCAGGTGGGCTTGTCCTCGATCCATTCGCTGGAGCAGGCACAACTCTCGCTGCGGCTGAGGGTGTAGGCCGGTCGGCTATTGGTTTTGACCTAGACGTTCGCAATGCTGAGGTGGCTAGAGAACGGGTCGGGATGTTCCTCAATTTGCATCTACCCTCAGACCGATGAGCAAAAAGCGATACCCAATGCCGCCAGGACGCTACGAAGAAGTTATGGATCGGGACATCTGGTGTCAGGCCAGCGCCTACGGATTGGGTTCCGATAAGCCGTGCAATGGTGCGCTTATCGTGCATCACCGGAAGGTCAAAGGCATGGGTGGTTCGGCTGATCCGGCCATTAACGACGCCTCAAATCTTGTTGTCCTCTGCGGAGGCCCAACTGGCAGGGACGGCCATCATGGAGAAACGCATGACAATCCGGCCAGGTCCTATGAATGTGGACTTCTCCTCAGGCACAATACATAATCGGACAATCATCCGATACGATAAGGGCTTCCCAAGTCCCAACGAAAGGCAGTTATGAAGAAGCATTTGTTTAGAAAAGGCGATCCTTCTACCAGCGGAGAAGCCGCCGACCAACTGGACTTCACCTTTAAAAGTCAACACGACCGCCTAATCGACTGGTTGCGGTCCAATGGTCCTGCAACCGACCAAGAGATTGCGGTCGCAATGGTTCGTCGTGGCATCTACGACCGTGAGGAAACTGCGAGGCGTGCTGCACGAACCGTTCGTGAAGAGTACGGACTCATGGTCCCCGCTATGAAGGAAGACGGCAAGCGTCTTCGTCACAAGAATCCTGAGACTGGAGCGTCTGCCTATTGCTGGACGTACGGAGAGTGTCAGCCCAAAGCCTTGAAGGCGAGCGAAAAGGCAGCCGCAAAGCAAAGGATCGGTGCGTTCCTTGAAGCGTGGAGCGCCAGTGGGGGCAGTGAACAGATCGCCAGGACTCCTTTTGTCCGCAGTCATACTTTGACTATCACGGATTTGCGGAAGGCGCTGGGATTATGACCCGCCTAGATCCGACAAACCCCCATCAAGTGGCCCATGAGATCGCTCGGCTCACAGAAGTTATGGAAGACACCACGCATCAGTACGGGTTAGACATTCGTGAGGCGGCTCAACTCAGCGCAGTGTTTAAGGGCGAGTGGGCAAGAGCCATGCTGATTGTCATTGCCGCCAGTCCACCCAAAACTACGGTGGCTGAGAAGGACGCTCATTGCGAAGTGGAAGTGAACGAGAAACGAATTATTGCCGAGATCGCAGAATCAAAGGCGAAAGCTACAAAATCTGCGCTCGACTCTCTACGTGTGCAGATTGATGCGCTCCGTTCACTTGGAGCAAATCTGCGGATACAGACATGATGCAGTGCTCTAACTTTCCTTACTCCAGTCTGCCAAACGTGCAGTGTGCTAGTACGGCTTTCAACGAGTACGACGCAATTGCCCGTAAGTGGGAGTGGACACTTGCGACAGAGAATTCCATCGTGTGGCTTTGCCGATGGTGTACCAAACTAGCGAATAGGAAAACTTAATGACTGCCGATATCTCTCACATCCCTATGAGTCCTCAGATTCAGAACCTCTTGTCAACGCAGATGAAAGTTACTGAAGGTTTGCAAGCCAAGAAGCGGCTCGATGACATCGCTTTCCAGCTCTGGCAATCAGGTCTGAAGCAGTCTGACGTTGCCGCCTTGATGCGCCATGCTGATCGTGTTGCCGGTGGATCTGGACTGTCAGAGTCGAAGGCGACAAAAGCTATGTGGCGTAAGAGTTTGGAAATGAAAGCGAAGCTTGAAGAACAAGGCTGAAAACGACAACATCCCTCACCGGCTTTGGAGGGAACGGTGAGGGATGTTGCTTATCTTCGGGATGGAAGATAACAATGGAAGTGCTTAAACTTCTGTGGTAAGTACCAGCTTACCCAGGGCTGAACTGAAAGGGAACCCCTATGACGATCCGTCAGGATTATTACTACTCCGTTACCCCACTCTGGGTACTAGAACGACTCGTTGCCGTCAAGCAACCCGAGGCGCTACGCCTTTATGTGGGGCTGTCTAAATGGACGGCTGGCGACAACCGGCAATGCCACCCGAGTCGGCAGACCATCGCCACATACATCGGGTGCAGCGACCGAACCGTGGACTCGTACATCAAGGCACTCGTAGCAATCGGCGCACTCCACGTTAAGAACCGTAGTGATGAGAGTGGCGACAAGACGAGCAACGAATATACGGTAATTACTTCGCCACCTAGCGAAGCACACTTCCCCACCCCTAGCGAAGCACACTTCTCCACCCTGGTGCAGCACACTTCGCATGAAGTAATACCCATTGAAGTAGACCCAATTGAACCAGACAATACTCTTGTCGTTCCTTCGGAAGCGACGAGGCATTCAGCCGACGAGCCGACCTTCGATTCATGGTATGACGGCTACCCCGTCAAGAAGGGCAAAGCACAAGCCCGTAAGCGGTGGCACAAGATGACTCAAGCTCAACGCATCGCATCGTGGGACGCCCTATCTGCTTGGCGAAGAAAGGCCGACACTGAAGGAACCAAGTATTTGCCAATGGCATCTACGTTCCTCAACCAAGGTCGCTGGGAAGACGAGCACGTAGCGGCACCTAAGGACCGGTCTAAGAACCTCACAACACTGAGCAACCCGTCATTGCAGCAGGCTCTCGCAGCAATCGACGCCCGTCAAC
>MEHZ011169885.1_pt1 | contig 14279 bp, 12 predicted proteins | sample 897221 | NCBI WGS metagenome assembly MEHZ01 (sample SAMN05514161, study PRJNA337945) | marine metagenome | isolation source: marine surface water | place: Arctic Ocean | collected 2007-12-13
TGCACCAGCTCAGAAGTGAGTTCCTGAGTAAGCTCGATACCAGTCTCAGCGACGGCTGCCGTACCGAATCGACCCACAGCCCGAACCGCCTTGCTAGCAACGATATCATCGAGCTTTCCAAAGACTTTAGTTAACACTGGAAGCTTTCCGACAGCTATAATGGCTTGGAGCCTCTCGAGAAGAGCCTGGGGAGCGGCTGAGATCGTAGAGAGCCGATCAGAGATACTAGCGGCTTCACTCCGAGAAACTCCGTTCTCAATGAGCCGACCACGATATTTTTGCCGTTCAAATTCTCGAATCGTTTGGTATCCTAGAGGGATTCCCGCCCCAGGAATAAATGCCATCGCGGTAGTCGTGACCGCGCCGGGAATAGCATATACGCCATCTTCCACTGCCCGAGTATTAGTTCCCTTCTTAGCAAGTGGACGGATTGGATCATAATCCTCTTCAAATACACGTTGAACATCCGCGACGAAATCATACTCAATCCGAAGAGCTTTCGCCCACTCCTCATCCCTCTTCTGTTGATCCTTAGCCGCTGAAACGGCCTCATTAGATCCGAATAACTCTGCGAAGTGCCAGGTTCCACCCTCGCGAATTGCCTCACTGCTCCCGATTGCACCCGCCCTAATCGCGCCAGAAACTCCACGGCCTGACTTTTTTAGATTAAGTCCAAGACGCTTGAATCCCTTTTCCAGCTCTTCCGTCGGATAAGTGGTGGCAAGATCGCGCAGCACTTCGAGAAATTCCACTTCCTCTTCCTCGTTAAGCTCCTTGGAAACCCTGGAGGCTTCAGTAACCCATTCCCCGCCATTCTGCATTTTCTTAAAGACAGAGCGAAGCTGGGGAATCATGTCGCCGTATTTCTCGTTTACTGCGGCTTTGTTGTCTTTCCACCGCTGGACAGCAGCGGCCTTCTCTCGCTTGAAGACGGGATCATTTTGAGCCTCTTTGTTGAATGCTAGCTCGATTTGTCCGCCACCAAGGAGAGCTGAGAGAGTCGCTTGACGATCCATCTTGTCATAGAATTCGCTCGTCTCCTTCCTCATCGTCGCGCGTTCAGTAAGCTTCGCGATTAAAGACTCATCGGAATCAATTTCCTCGTCGAAGAGACGGCGACCAAGTTGAGTGCGAGCCATCTCGTAAGGTGTGACGCCCCGTGGCTGAGTGTCCATTTCCCCATCCAGGACACTGTAGATGATCTTCTGCCGCTTTACCTCGTCGGAAACTCCAGGGAGAAACGATTCGAAGTTCAGTAGGGCATTATCGCCAGCCTCTCGCGTGTCGCGTCTCCATTGATCCTCCGCTTGTCGGTCCCTCTGTTCCGCCTCCAGCGCAGGACGCAGAAGATCGGAGATGAAGCTGTCATCTTGACGATAGCTCTCAGGAGTGAAGGACGGCGATAATACGGGATCCTCTGAAGGCTTGGGAATCCCTAAGTTGTCGGTGAGTGTAATTGCCATATTCGAAAAGGTTTAGTAGTCGCTTCCATCCTGGGGAAGCATCGAGCCTTCAGCACCTTTCATCCGTGTTGAAGTGGGTCGTGGTGGCGTCCAACCGTTATCCATGAATACAGCGTCCACATTGATTTCAGCTTTTTTCAGAAATTCGCTTACCATCGGAATCGTCGCCTCTGGAGTTAGAAATAGAAAATCAGCGAGTGCGCCTTCAAGAACTCCTCGGCTGATTGCTACCTCTTTCGCCCGTTTGGTAGCTTTGTCTTCTGAATCTTTGATAGCCCTGGGATCTTTTACCAAATGCGTCGGGCCTTTTCCGTCGCGGATCGCTTGGAATACTGCTCTGTCAAATTCAGGAAAATCTTCATCAGCGCTGTTGCTCTCAGACCAGAATGAACGGACAAGGTCTTCTGAATTTTTCCCACTATACCTATGCCCACCACGGAGCGCTTCTCGCTCTTTCTGGGCTGCTGTAGATATCTCTTTCTTCTGCTCATCAGAGAACCCAAAATTGCTTAGCCTTTCTTCATCCTCTAGGAATTTACTCGATAGTAACGCACTCAGGGTTTCACCATTCACTGGCTTTTGTCCTGTCCCTGCGGATGTTCCAGTCGATGCGAAGTGATCTTTCACCATCGCGAATCCCCAGTCGCTCACTGTCTTGATCTCACGCTCGAGACCCTTCTCGTAATTGTCGCGCATCCCTTCGACTCGGCTTTTGTGTTCCTCCTTGAGTGGGCCAGGTAGAAGTTGGTCAATCTTTTGTAGGATTTTCACGAAGCCACCATCGAAGTCAGTCCCCGTTGGATCGTAATCGTCAATCATACGCGCTACTTCTCCCGCTGTTTGCTTTTGGAATTCTGGTAACCTCATCGCCAGTTGCGTCTTGGCGTCACCTTTAGCTCGCACCTGGTTCTTAATGGTCTCCCTTACCGATGGACGTAGATCAGGAAGGAGAGCATCCACCTCATTAGGGTCGGTGAGTTGATTCGTGGCTATGAGATCCTGCGCGAATTCATATCCCTCTCGCGTGGTCTCTAAAATCTTACGACGCGCCATAACTTCGAATGCGCGAAACTTCATTGGATCCTTCGTCCTCGCTTCCTTGTTTCGTTCAAGCCACCCCGAAGGATCCTCTTGAATCTTCGCTTGGGTGTCTCGTTGGAGCATAAAGCCATCAGTCTGCTGCTCGAGCGCCTCAATCTGTTCAGGCGAGAAATTCATGACATTCGCAAGGTCAGTAACATGAGCTCTCATGGCTTCTGACTGCCCTGGAACATAATGCTCTTCGAGTTGGGCTATTCCATTCTTGAACGCTTGATCGCGACGCTCCACGGCCTTGCGTTGCGCTGACGATGCGACGCCGATGCGTGAGTCCCCCTCGAACCCAGTCATGTAAAGCTTCGCCTTCCTTAGCGTCGATGGTGAGTATTCTTGACTGCCGAGATACTCGTTTAAATTTCCAAGATCATCTTCCCACTTCTCCTTATACTTAAGGTGATCATGATCATCCGCGAAACTCGCTTGTCTATCAGCGTAGACGCTCTTCGCCTTGGTTTTAAACTCAGTGAGATCAGCAGCATTTTCAGCCTCCATGATCTTCATGTCATGCGCGTAAAGCGCGTCACCAGCCTTCCCGATCCCTTGCGCGAGATTCGTGAGCGCTAGGGCGGGCTTAATCGCGTCACTAATGGAAACGCCTTGGGGAGTAGGTCCGCTCGATGACGGTCCGAGATTGGGAATTTTAATTGGCATATCGATTGAAGGTTACTTTTTATCAGAATATCCAGCAGTCATAGTAGCAGCCTTTGATACCCCATCGAGCAGAGTCCCGTAGGATTGAATCCTGAGTGCTGCTGCCTGCTGAGATCCAGAATAACGCGACATGCTCGCACCTTGTCTTAAGGCTCTAGAATGTAGTTGAGCGGATCGAGCAGAGTCTTGAATCTGGGTCTCTAGTCGAGCATCCAGGACTTCCATAACATCCACTGAAGAACCCTCTCCGAGAGCGGCCCCACTGACTGCGAGCTTGGCGAACGCTTGAGCCTTCGCTCTTCGCTTTTCGTCCCGCATCCGCTTCGTTGTCTCATGATCCTCGAGCTCCTTCTGACTAGCCTCGCTCTCTTGAAGCTTGGCGTTGTATTCAGCCGCGTCTTCGGCAGCACTAGCTGCCTTCTGTTGACCGTAAATGTTTACTGCTGTGCCTACGACGGTTGCTGTGATTGCTATTGATACAAAGGACATGATTCAATTTTAGGGAGCGACTCCGCCCACTGCATGAGCGCGGTGTCTGGTTCAGTTTCGACGAGATTTAGGCAAATCGCCTCAATATCAGTTTCGTCGGTAGGATGAAAAGTGGCCCACACAGTGTCTTCCAGGGCGTGGACAGCGCGTCGAGTCCCTGGCTTGGTGACTCCGGTGTATGGAGCTGTGAGAATTTCGCGCTCGCCGCCTTCGGTGATGACGAGGATCTTTCCCTTAGAAATAACAAAGGGATGCTCCGTGAGATGCCGAGCACTCAGGATCATCGTTCCCTTCATTATTGAAACCTCTCGACAGTAGAGCCCTGGCGTTTGTAGGTGCGTCACCGGAACCTCGACCCTGCGATGCGTTTTCATCGCGTCGCCCAGTGCGTCGAGGAGCTCGCGATCAGGAGTCGCTAGGGTGGCTTCGGTCATGCGTCTTCGGTCAGGGTGATTCGCGCAGAAATCGAAAGGATCGTCATCGGGTAAGGATGCGTCTGTCTCACGCCGATTGTCAGCGCACGAGTTGCACCAGTATGAGATTCTAGGACGCGATCAAAATCAGATAGCGGACGGGCCTCGGTGAGTGAGTCTTGAGGCCCAAGCGATTGTAATGGATGCGCCTGTGGGTTCTGAGAGGTAAACCATTCCCCGGTGAGACTCTGAAATAGCCTAATCACTGAACGACCAGCCTTCTTCATGCGGCCCTGGCTGCTTCCGTTCTCTGTTCCGACCTCGATTGGCATCGTTTCGAGTTCTCCTCCGTAATGGATACCGACAAGAGTTCTTTGCGCGAGAGGTCGGGGATTGTTAATTGCTCCACCTGTGACAGTTGCTCGCCCAGCAAAGGAATCGTCCGCGAATATTTGAACTTCCAAGCCCTCCAGGTGAGCGAGTCCAGTGCAGACTGCGGTAGCTCCCGTGAATTCGACTGCTGAATCGAGGAACCATAGCTTCTCCATCTCGCCACGCTCCTGCGCGAGAATCTGGTTTGGTCGGAATCGTTCTATGACTCTTCCTGACGCGCGATTGACTACGACCCATAGTTCATCCTCATCGCCTTCCCCGTAGACCACCGCCACGCTCTCATACGTGACGCCTGGTGACTGGATCTCGTATGCTGCGAAGAATGGCTGAGCTGCGCGATAGGTCCATCCAATGAGCTTGCCGTCGTTCGTTACTCCCCAGATGATCGGCTCCCGTTGGCGCTGGAAGGCCAGCTCGACCAGGTTCCCTCTTGTTAGGTGCTCGTTGTAAATTGTTACGTCATCCGCCGCGTAGGCGTCATCCTCGAACCGATAGCCCATCTTACGGATCCGCCGACCTTGACGCTGCACAAACAGCACTGCGGAGTCTACGGGTAAAGCCTGGTAGGATTCCGAGCCGTTTGAGGTATGACGCCGGATGTTATAGTCGTTAGCAGATACCGATTCCTCTCTTGTTTCTCCGGTGATGACAAACTCCCCGGCAGATGTTCCCGCTAGGAGTGATCGGTTTGAAGAGATCCACTCGATCCGATTGTGTTCCTCAGAGAAGACCGGAAGTGCTAGTGGAGCGTCAGCATCCGCGAGGCCATCCGTGCCAAAAGGCCGGAAGAAATCATCATAGCTGTCGATTCGTGAAGCCCAGAGGGTCTGAGGGCGCGAAATCGTGCCGCCAAACCAGAGTCGTTGACCGTGAAACGTGACTGCGCGAGGATAGCCCCGGTAGCCTGAAAATGCAGATTCGCTCCATTCCGTAGCAGCGCCAGGAGCGAGCTGAACGAGGACATCCGCTGTCACTTGTTGCGCGTTGACGTAGCTCTTGATTTCCACTCTGCCGCGAATGAACGGATCGGTGACTGATAGCAACACGCGCCCGAAGGTCGAAGAACCGAATGTACTCGTCACCACTAGCAGTTCCGCTGGCTCGTCCAGTGTGTATGCCTCGTTGATGTTTCTGTCGTCAGATGCTTCGAAGGTTAGATATTCCTCCCAGTGGGTCTCACCGAGATACCGCCGAAACACCTCGACCGTCGCCGTCCATATGCCAAATGTCTGTAGGAGAAACGCGCCCGACACTCTAAGTGGATCGCTGATGTTTAAGCTCGTCCTGGAGCTTGTGGTCCCCAGTCGTCCATTTTTTACAGTAACAGATGCCGTGCCAGCAGCGATATCCAGCGCTTGAGTGATCTCGTCTTTCGTGCGTCGATACGCCAGTTCGAAGACCGCGCCTACATGAAGGGCATTGAAAACATCCGCACCAGTCGTAAGCGTCACGCCTGTTCCCGTTGTCGCGCTCGATGTTATCGCGAGCGTTGGATCGACCTCGACATCCAAAAATGGAGGAGCAATAAAAGGGAAGGGCTCCATTACCCAGTTATCCACAGCGTAACGAGAGAGGCGGTATGGCGGGTGATTTGCGTGGGTGATGATGACGATGTCATTGAGCTGAGCGAACTGGAGCTCTCTTAGATCATTGAGTGAGTAAGGAGTTGTTTTTTCCAGCGGACTCGCCCCATTCATGATGGGCGCTGCTGTATCAAGTCCAGTCGCGAAGAATCTGATGTAACCCGCTCCGAATTCGATGATGTGACGCTCATTCGTTGAAAACTCAAATCCAAATAGGCAAGCTGGCCCAGCGTTTTTCGTCGAGGTGATCAGCTCCGTGCCTGGGCGATACCGAGCGCCGCCGTAGGGTAGCGCAATGAAGTTCTTCATCGACTTGCACCCAGCCTGGTAAACCTCAAGCTCTGGACGAGCTGAAGTGTAGGAGCTTAACTCTCCCGCGTTGAACGAGTTCTGAACGTGGTGAAGCATTAGCGTTGAAATCTGGAGTTACAGAGCGGGGAGTTCGCGATTGCTCGATAAGGCCCGTAGTTCTCGTTTGAATCGGTCTCGCGAGCGTCCACTGTTTTGGCCTTAGGTAATGAGACAGAGAGATACTCTTCCATGAGCGCCTGAGCGAGTTGAGGAGACTGGAGGAGCGGAGTCGCTAGCTCAGATGCGAGCAAGACGACGAACGCCTCTCGGAAATCAGCGTCAAATTCATCAGGCGTAATTGCGTTGCTCACATACCGTAAAACCGCTGGTGTCTTATTTGTGTGGAGCATTCGCCCGGTTCGACAGAAGTCCTCGTTTCGTAGATAAAATCCATCCTCAGGTAACTCTCCCAGGCGAACGAAGTCCGCAGGTAGAGCGAAGGAATAGAGGTAGTTACTAATAGCCGGGGCAGTCTCTTGTGCTAGAGCCTTCTCCTTTGTCGCGCAGGCCCAGGGGAAATCACGAAGGATCCGTTCAAGTGTCGGTTTGTAGAGTAGATCGCCATGATGTGATCCGGGTAACGACGCATCACCGAGGCGAATGATGAGGTTCGCTCCGAGCTTTGAGAGAGAGAGGTTTACAATTTCAGTTTCAGTCATGTCGTTAGTTGGAAATAAGAAGGCCCGTCCCGCCTAAACGGAACGGGCCTAATGAATACCTAGCAGGATCGTCGGTTAAACCGAGCGGGTGACGAAGTAGAACGTGATCTTCTTCCCAGCCGTGGGGCTGGTGGAAGTCACAAGGGTCGCAATGACAGGCTCACCAGGGAGAAAGCTCTCATAGGTGGTGTTCTTGGTTCCCAAATTCCTGACTCCCGCAGTTCGAAGGTCGGAGGTAGCAGCAATCGAATCAGGATCCGAAGCGCTTCCGATGTTCGCGGTTAACGCCGTGCCAGCCGAAGCTGATTCGACGACAATTTGTGATAGCGCAGGAACGATGATCTGACCCTCCTTGAGAGGTGGAGTCAGGGTGATGACGTTAGTGGCCGCCTCGTCACCTACGAGCGTGATCGTGGTTTTAATGACGTTAAGGTCAGCATTAACCTCGTCGCCCCTAATCGTCCCTAAACGGGATCCTTGGGTTTTGGCGAGGTAGAGTGCTTCTGCGGCTGATGCTCTTGTGGTTGGCATAATATTTTTTTCTGTTCAGTTGTTAAAATTAAGCAAAGAGGTCAGTCTGACATGCGGCGGTTGCGACGGCTTTCTGCTCGAGTCGGCAGGCTCCGTTCATCTTCTCGATGTAATACTGAATAGCGTAAGAACGATCAGAGCGTTCCGAGATGCGCTTCACTGAGTGAGCCCACTCGTTGAACTGCACCATGTTGGAAACCCAGAAGACCGCGTTAACCACGTTCGCATTACTAGCATCTACTGGAAGTCGCTCAGTTCTGATGAACCAGGTTCCCATCCAGTAAACGAGATCACCGTCATCCAGTTTATTGATGCGCGACTTATCGGCATCAGAAACAAGTGGATCGTCGAGGATCGCGTCTTTCATGTCCGCGTTGATCGCTGCGCAGAGTTTTGCACCCGCAGCTTTCTGATCCTGGCCGTAGAACTCGTTCTTCTCAAACTGGCGCTTGATGTAACGAATCTTCCCGGTTGTCAGGTTAGACGCAGTGTCGGAGCCAGTCCGCACGTAATCGACGGGGATGATGAGATCCGCGTGGAGAGTTTCCTGGGTCGCGCCATTGACGCCGACGCTGTTCACTCCTGTGATGCCATCTACGAAGACGTCATCACACTTACGGTTGTAAGCAGAGGTCTGTGCCACCATGATATCGGATCCAGGGAGAACCGTGGAGCCCATGAGGACTTTATCAAATTGGTCTTGGCCTTTTGCGCTAAGAAACTTGCGCGGAAAGACGTGACGAATTTCTCCCTTCACTTCGGAAAGTTGAGTTAGAGCCATGCGTTGACCAGTGGTCTCAGTCATGTCTTCCTCCTCGAGAGAGTTATGTGTTTCTGAAGCTCCGATGCAGCCCAGCTTTTGCCGGGCCATCTGCGCCAGGCGCTTCATTTTTTGCTGAGCTTGGTGCTCAAAGTTTTTCGCGTAAACCTTCTGGAAGGCTTGCACGGCGATAGGATCGAATTCACTCATAGTGTTGTAATCGTTGGTTTGAATTGGGTTAGAATTCAGCTCGTCGATTATCCTCACTTGAGGGTTCTTGGCCTGCGGTTGACGCCCCGTGGCGGTCGGTCTTCGCTCAGATTCCACCTAAGTGGATTGTCCGCGCTATCAACTAACGACCCGAAGCTGCGCGGGTTCGCCTATTTCTGGAATGCACGGATTGTGACGCCTAAAAAGCGCCGCATTAGATGTGTTGGCTAAGCGCTTTCCTTGGAGGTTCTGACTAAGGACTTCGTATGACCGAACCGAAGAAGGAATTTCTAGGTTCAGAGAGCAAAAGTTCGGAGTAGAACTAAAATTAGCAGTGCCTGATTTACCTTGCTGGGATCTTCCAGAACCCCCAAAACCCCCAAAACTCTCCTTTAAGGAGCCCCCTCACTATCGTGTCATCTGACGTTGTCTGACCCGAATTAGCCGTATTATGGCCACTAAAACCAAGCCGTTTCGGATCAAAACCCCTCCTTAAACACGATCTGCCTTATTCGGCTCCCATGAGTTTTAGGACTTTCTTCCCTACAATTTTGTCCCCTTCATGATAGGCATCGTAAAGCGCGTTCGCTGGATTTTCGATGATGTCGTTAGCCTGTTCTTCTAGGCTTCGAAGGTCCGAAACTGACGATCCAAGATTTGTAGAATCCTGGGTTGTCTTGCTAGCAAAGTGATGGATCACCCGGAGCATAAGAGGGTTCCTGGCAATGTCCTTTGCTTCAACTGAATCTTGACTCTCACCAAGAGCAGCGAGACTCGCATTTAAGCCGTTCGCGGTAGTCTGTAGAGCCGCTGTTCTGCGTTCTCCAGCGAAGTTTGGATCAGCCTCCAGTGCTTTAGCATTTTCGGCTAGCTTGGTTGCTTGTTGCTCAGCCGTTTCTAGTGCCGCTTGACCACGCCCCGCGACCTCGATCTCTCCGAACTTACCGATGACCGCTTTGATCATCGCTGAGTGGCCAAGGTGGGCTGATTCATTGGCAGCTTTAACGACCTCATTCAGCGAATCTAGCGAGTAAGCTTCCTTTAACTCTTCTGGGAGCTCAACGCCATAGGACTCGGCATTCGCCACCTCGGGAATTCCATATGCTTCACGGAATGTACTGATTTGCTCAGGCGTCGCTTCAGCACCAGGATGACCCTTCATCCGCTGGAGATCCTTATAGCTCTCGACAATTCCTCCGACGCTTTTCCAGTGCTCGGGAATTCCGTATTCGTGGGCTTTTGTATCAAATGTCCCATCAGGGTTCACGGCCTGGCTCCAGTCCCTATCATCTGGGGTAGTGATGATTGGATCCGGCACTGCGGCAGTAACGGAATCGTCAGGAGTTTGAACTGGCTCTGCGGCAGGTGGGCTTAAAAGTGTATCGCTCATAATTTACGCTGGGATGTTTGAGAGTCGGGCTTCGAGCTCTTCGCGATCAGCGAACAACTCAGGACGGTTAGAGATGAATTCGAGCTGACACTCCGATGACGGACCATACTTCTTGTAAAAATCCGCGTCAGATAGAGTGCTGTGATCAAAATTAATGTGAGCTGCTGAGAAGCTTCCGAGGGAGGCGTCCTTCGGAGGAAATGAGGATGGAACCCGTGGGTCTGAGCCCGTGACAACATCGCCAGGGAGGTCGTCTATCACTTCCTCTGGTGGGTTTCCTGAAGATTCAACAAGCTCGAGGATCTTCTTCTTGTAGTTCCCCTTGGCGTAAGCCGCATTCGAGAACTTTAGTTCCCCCGTCGCGATATCAAGCAGTGCTAGATGCTTGTTGTCACTCACTCGCAGGATGTTTCCTTGCTCGTCTATTTTAATTTCCAGTTCTTCTTTCATGAGATTCTTCGTGGTCATTGATTAGGTCCGCGATAATTAAGAATGTTGCTCTCATCCCGTCGCGAAATGCTGCGGAATGAGAATTGAAATTGTCGTGTCCCGAGAACGCTGGGAATTTCGATCCCGAGTCATGAGCGAGCATTTTGAAGAGTGATTTCCCTTCTGTCGTCTTCGTGAAATACGCATGAGCTGATTCCGCGAGCCTTGCTCGTTCCCTCTCGCTATTGATGCGCTTGTTGACATTATCAGCGTGAACGTTGTCCATTTTAGGCGAGAAGCTTGTCTACTTCAGATGCTCCTCCCAGCGATCCCACCGCTCCAGCTAGCTGTTGTGCTTGCTCGGCTGCTGCTGCCTTCTCTGCTGCTGCTGCGCGACCTTCACGGATCGACGCAATATCTTCAGCGCTTCTCATACACTCTGCTGAGACGCCGCGAGTGCTTGCGATCTTCGCTGCTGCTTTATCGGAATCCAGCCAGTCATAGATTTCCGGCCCGATGATTTGAGCCATCGGATTCAGGTCGTCGATAGTTTGTAGAATCCCCGACACCTCTCCCATTTCCAGAGCCATCGCGAGACGAGAGTTAAACTCGATCTCGGGATCCTCCATGACCCATCCGTTACCAGATTTCGTGAAGAGTCCCTCAGGGGGAGTGCCAAATTTCCCAGCACGAAGGAGTTCTGAAAACGCCCGGATAATAATAGGCCCAAGAAATTCAGTCGTTAAGCGAGCGAAGAACGGATGGAAGAGGCTTGTCTTCTCAACAGTGAGCTCATGGACCTCCCTGGCCGTCATCTGCTTGTCGATCCTGGACAGCATCTTGAACATGTCCTCGAAAAAAGCCTCTCTAACGATTGATCGCTTCTGCTCCTCCCGATCTACTGCTACGTCAATGCGTCCGCGAGATTCGAGCTCTCTCGGCATCGCCTGGTCGCCCCCTATTGTTCCGTCGAAAATGTTCTGACCATGTGGCCTTGGATCGAACTCCTTCTTCATGGTGGAAGGAATCATCCAGGCGGGGAAGGCTGATCTCTCAACTCCTACGTCGATGCATTGCTCAAGGAAGTTGAGCTGGTTGGCGATTGGGAGGGCATAGTAGGACGGAGACCAGCCGTAGGGTGATTTTCCCCACAGTCGCCACCGCGAGACCGCAAACGGGATCTCTTCGAATCCTGACTCCTTGAGAATTTCCTTGGTGTCGCAGAGAATGTAAACTGACGCGACAGGCATGTTCTTCGCGTCGATCATCTTCGGGTCGTAGTCTTCCCGTGGCTCAATCGCGTGGAGCACCTTAAGAGCGATGTCTTTCGTTTGATCATCACTCGCCTTCTCCCGAACCGAGGCAGGGACATCATCGCCGAATCGCTGGATAATCTGACGCGGAGTCAGCTCATAGTAGCGATAAATAGTGTCAACCTGGCGGTCCTCTCCTTCGCCAATGGAGTAAGAGCCGACCTCAAGAGTTTCGAAGACCAGCTTGTTCTTTTTCCCCATGCGACAGATCATCGCCGCCGTGCCGAATCCACCGTGATCTAGGTAAAATTCATCAGCGGCTGAATGAAAATTCGACTTGCTGAGTTCGTTGTGAAAAACCTGAGTCGCTTTAAGAAACCAGTTCTTTACGTCATGACTGACATCCGTGCCATCTTCCGAGTTGGGTGCAGTGATCGTCGCGAAGATCGTCCCCATCGGAGTGATGTTTGAGTGCATACCAGCGCCCAAGGTCTGGTTGGCATTCATGGCCGTCGTGTCGAACAACCGATCAGCTTCCGCTGTCGATGATTCAACCTGGTCCGATAAAATGCTCGCTGCCTTTCGCGGTTGCACATGCTCGGCGATCTCTCGCATGAGCACATCATTAGGGAGTCGTAACGCCGCGAGTATGTCCCCGCGTTGGATTACCTTTTCGGCAGTGGTATCCATAATCTTACCCGCGAGGGTCCAGGTCTTGAGCCGTGAATCCCGTGGACTGACTCAATAAAGTGTCGTCCATTCCATACTTCTTCTTCTTCCTGCCTCTGTTTGAAATGGCTCGCTGTCCAGCGTCCGCGCTAGTCGTGGCGATAGGAGGCGGAGCAAGCGGCGGATCTTTCGGTTTGGAGCCTTTACCCATGCCGCAGACTGCGGCTAGAGATCAATAGCAACGATGCACGGATTGTTACACCTTAAGCCGATCAACGCTCATCCTGTGGATGCGGTATCCCCGTCGCTGGAAACTCAGCGTCTTAATATGATCGGGAATCATTGCAGCTAACTCTTTAAGACAGCCAACTGCGAGTGAGACATGCAAGTGCGTTGACGAACTGCTTTCCTCGATTAAATCAACGAGATCGCTATCTGACCAATCATCATCAACCTCCCTGGCGAGGATAAAGGCATTTTCCGTTCTGACGATGTAGGAATAATCGCCGTGCGCGTGGGCTGAAACCGCTGAATTGAAATTAAGATTCGATGGCTCCGAGTAGAACGTGAGCATGGCCTCGAGTAAAATGTCGTCTCTCATCTTGATGGTGAATTTCTGGGAACCGCCGAGCTTCGGATTTTAACAGTGGGCATCGCCGCATCAGGCCCAGCTTGAATTAGGTTGTTTCTTAGTGCTTCACCGAAGTAGCCGAACGCATCAGCGAAATGTGAAGACCAGTCATGGACAATCTTGTTTGAGATCCACCCATCCTTCTTCGATTCCGCCCTGTGGTAATTGTCGAGTGCTTCGATGAGTCCACCTTTATCGTTCAGATTCTCCTCATTGAAGAAGATTGACGGAAGAAGGTCGTTCATTGTCTGAACCCGCTTTTCTTCTGCTCCATGCGGACCTCGCGGGATCGCTCTCACGTTCGCTAGCCCCGCTTCTCGTAGCTTCGTGAGCATGCTCATCGCATCGTATTGAATATTCCGGGAGTCGTGCGGGAGTAGGTGGGAGGCGAATGGGTAACCCTTTCCCATCATGTGAGAAACCCGTTGCCCCGTCTTCATCGGTGTTCCGTCTTCATTCACAAGATGATGATCACAGTCGATTAGGCGGTATGTGAAACCCACTCGCTGAAAGTAGCAAACTACCGTGTTCGCCGGAGACCCGAGATCCCAGGTCGTATAGACCGGACAGCCTTGATCTACCGGAAATGGGAGAATTCGACCAGATTTCCGAGCGACCTCGATGTCTGCTGAGTAAATTGCCCCAGGTCGCCCAACATTGAAATCGCATTCCATCTCCTGGGCGTAGGCGTCGTCTCCGATTTTAGCTCGAATCGTCTCGAGTTTATCTGAGCTTAGGATCCCGCTCTCTGACGCCTTAATTACCGTTGTGAACACACTCGGATCCTCTTCTCCTGTCTTGAGCGCTTCGTAAAAGGCATTCTTCCCTTTGGGTGTTCCCATCCGAACGTGCCAGCCGTCGTAGTCCATGAGGCACGGAAGGATTACGTATTCAAAAGCCGCTGGTGGAATGTCTGCGTCTTCATCGCAAATCACACCATCCATGTAAATACCACGCATACGTTCGTAGTTTTCACCAGAGTAGAGCCGAATTTCCGCACCATTAGCAAGCGAGACGCGGAGCTCACCAATATTAATGTCCGTCCCAGGTATCTGCGTGGCGTATTCAACGATGTATTGCCATGCGATGTCCTTAGCTTGCGTTCTCGTCGGAGCTACATAACCAAAGCGGAGGCGAGGGCCAGGGCGAGAATGGGTAAGCGCCTCTTTAAATATCTTCTGCACAGCAGCTACCGTCTTCCCTGCGCGACGATGAGCGACCAGGACGAACCACCGAAGATCGCTGTTTAAGAACTTTCGAAACGCGGGTCTCGCTTCGATGACGACATCAATCTCCTGTTCCACCG
>MEHZ011542454.1_pt1 | contig 14256 bp, 2 predicted proteins | sample 897221 | NCBI WGS metagenome assembly MEHZ01 (sample SAMN05514161, study PRJNA337945) | marine metagenome | isolation source: marine surface water | place: Arctic Ocean | collected 2007-12-13
ATAGAACTTTAATTGCCCCTTTGGATACCTCCCCACATGAACATACAATTTTCCAAATTTCTTTTTTGTTAATAATAGTGGAGCCCAAAAAGCATGAGTCACTAAAATGTCAGAGGGTGGCAAAACTCTTTTCGCTCTTAGAATATAAAAGAATTCCTTCAATTTTAAAAGTAATGGGTTCTGCACACCATTATATCCCCTTACTCGTATATGATGCACTTTACCAATCCTCTCCTCATCCGGCAGTTCGTCATGCATTCTTGAAATATGAGTCACCATGTGCCCATCATTTGCAAAAGCCTGCCCTAGCGCGCCCCAGGCCTTACCAATCGCACCTCCACGGATTGCCGGAACTGGTAAAAAGGCACCATGTAAAATAGTTATTTTCATCAACGGCTCATAAAATGCTAAATTTAACTCCTTTCTGGAAGCAGGGAAATAATATTTTCGACTGTTTTTGAAATATGAAGTTTTTCACGAAAGCAAGGGAATGTATTTTTAATACATTTAAAATGTACATTGTTTCTCCATTGTTGGATAAGTTGATCAATTCCGTTTTGATCATCATTTGCCACAATACCAGCATCCGACTCCACGACTTCTCTCCAAAGATTAACCTTGTTGGTTAAAAAAACTGGTGTACCCACGGAAAGGGCCTCGGCAATCACCATTCCAAAATTTTCCTGATGCGAAGGAAGAATAAGTGCATCAGCAACCCGTAAAGCTCCCCATTTTAGATCGCCCTCTAGCATACCAGTCCAAAGGATTTGATCTGTGTTCTGGGCACTTAACTTTTGTAGAGACTTTAAATGAGAATCTTGATTCTTTAAAGGTCCAGCCAAAACAAGAATATCATTTTCTTCGCATTCATTTAAGAACGACTTGATCAACAAATCCACCCCTTTTTTAGGATGAAATCGACCAAGAAATAAAAGTACTTTTTTATTTTTTAACTGAGGAAAGCGAGAATGTAAAAGCGTGGTTTGTAAATCTGAATCTCCAGGTGGATCGCCCACCCCAAGACCAGTGACCACTTCCTTGCACTGATAAGGCGAAAATGTTTCTTGGGCGAGTAAACGCTCTTCTTCTGTTGTAAAGCAAACTGCATGAGCATCACGCAAAATTTTCCCCTGACGCAAATACCAATATACTTGCTTTTTTATATGCTTGAGCGGGTACGATTTCTTAAACCAAGGATCAAGCATACCATGAGGGAATACTAAATAAGGAGTACCATTTGCTTTATAATTTTTCCACGCTTTATAACTCGGCCACTGCCATAAGCCATGAGCAATAATAATTGAGTCTTTTTCACAATCAGTTTCACGATTACATACAATCGATGAGTAGATTAATGACTTCTTTAATTCACTATCTAAACGTAAAACTGCCTCAGTAACTCCACCACCCTCTGGATCAAGCGAATGGGTTAAGTGAACCAAACTTGTCACATTCAATTAATTTAAAAGTAGGCTAAAAAGATTTCCAAGATTGGGTCACATACGAATAATAGGCTGTTTTCAACTTATCGAAATAAATCCACCCTTTATCAGTGCTACTGTATAGAGCCGGGTAATGTGTTGAACCCGTCCACAACCACCCTAGTTTTACCGAATAAAACCAGAACTGAGTAGGTGAAACTCCCGCAATATAAATCCATCCCAAATCTTCATGATAAACCCATGGAAAGTTAGAATCCATAAAATACCCAAACCAACTTTCACTTTTCCAATTAGGTGCATTTTCAACTTCATCAGATTCCGACCATATAATGTTAAATTTTGATGTATACCGTGGATCAGAAAGAATTTTCTCAATCATTTCTTTTTGTGTTTTTGTTTGCATGATTTGGATAAATTCGTGGTCAATGGGGTATGCTCCTTCTTTCCACAAAGAAACCATGATTGATCCAATTTTATAATAACTTTCTCGGTAGTCTTCAGTATATGAAATATAAGGAAATCCATTAATTTTTTCTTCCACCGCCAACCTATAAATTAAGTCTACTGCACATTCACCGGCACCATATTGATTGCCTGTTTGTGAATCTCTTCGGGGCGGCGAATCAGTTTGGCCGGTTAAATCACTTGACGATCCCACCTCCCAATAATTTGGCTCAAATTGTGTCCAAAAATCAAGCATTTTCATCGATGCTTGATTCATCTGTAAAAAGGACGGTGAGTAGGAAAATTTGTTACCCAAGCATTGCTCAGCAAACACTCTTCGATTCTTTCCGAAGTTGTAAATTTTACTCATCGAGGCTGAGCCAACAAGATAAGGTACCATGCCATATTTTGATGTGTAAACTGTACTTGATAGAAGTTTATTAATATAAGATTTTAGCCATAAAATAGATGAGTTTGACTCACTAGGCACATTCATATCAAGATCAGTGCTGTAGTTAACATAGGTATCGTGCCATGCTCCCATTGTGATATGATGAGCGGCCTGTAAATCGATTCGGTCTTGAAAATCTGCTAATGCGACTAAATAATTAGTCCAATCTGCGAGTGGAGTATTACTAGAATTTTCAAAATTTTGAAACAACTCCAATTGGTCAAAGGTCAAATTATTGTCTGAAAAATCACTATATATCGCGAGCGCACTACTAGTTTGATCAACCCATGGAATCGGAGGAGCAATAGTCAAATTAATTGGGTTCGATTTATATACCGGAGTATAATTATTATAAATATTCAACTCTCCTAAAACGATAATTTCAACACTACCATCCGGATTTGCAAATTTTGCAAAATCAGGATTTAGTGTCGCAAAAAAGTCAACTTGTGTTGTTTCTCCATTCGCATTTATGGTTGGAATCGGAGGAGCACTTGCGAGTGGTTTACCATTTACAACAAAATGATGATCCCTAAGGATTGCTAATGTATCAGACTTTCCAGTGACAGATGCGTATAATCGAATTGATTGATTTTCATAAACAATATTGTTCGAAAATTCACCCTCATCAACTAGTTTTAACTTTATATTGGGAAAAATAACTTCATGATCAACTCCTCCAAATCTTTGAACCATCACAGGAGTTCCGCTTAATGGATATGCCTGTGCGGTAAGAACCCAACTCTTCAGGACAGTTGAATTATTTTCTGCAAAGCCGGGGGGGGTGAAATTAACTGAGTAAGGGGACGTAAAGTCAGTAAATAATTTTTTCCCGTTAAGAAAAAATATGACCTTGCTTAAGTCTGACTGCTTGCCAGTTGAGCTTGTAAAATCGACGCTTCCATTCAATGTTGAACCACGAGTAACATTTGCCCGTGATGGATACAAATCGTCAAGAGGTTTAAAATTAAGAATTGAATCACTTGCAAAAAAGGCATCATTAAATGAAGAACCTTGTGGGTCTGCAGTCACCTTAAACACATCTATTTGTCCTTCTGTAAAAGGGCCAATGATTGGATTTGGGGGGGGGCCTGTGCGTTGTATGATCATTATCTCGTACGCTCCTAATACTGATGGATTTAGCAGTAAATCCCCTCTCATAATTTCTTTATTTGCGGCAACCGTTTTTACATCAAATGCTGGTGAAAGAAATTCGTTTCCAAAATTATCTTCCACAACAACATACAACTTGGAATAACCTTCACGATTAGTTGTCCAAGGCAAAATCATCTGAGAAATATTTGATCCCGGATTCCCTGTACCCACGCTTGTGACTAATTGATTATCGGCATATAAATAAGCTCTCTCAACATAACCTTGTTCAAGGTGTACATCTAAGATAACCGGCATTTGCTGGCCTTGTGGTATGGTATAATTCGTTTCTTCAAAAATGTCTAACTGTAAAGAGATGGTGGCTTTAGATTGGGGTAAAACGCGGGATTTCATATCCCTTAAAAATATGTCCCGTCTATTATTATCAGTTGCTGGAATTGATAGTTGATTCGAGTTGCCAAAAATAAGTCCCCCTAGACCTCCAGCATCTGAACTGAAGAAAATATACCTGCCGTCGCCACTTAATGAAGGAAAGCGATGCGAGGGCATATTTGTGTTAATTCTGTAATTTGTGGGAAATCCAAATTTACTTATACTTATTCTTTCGTTTCGAGAAGTCAGACTATTATGGAGATAAATATCATCGGTGATGAGATCTTCTTGGAACTGAAAAATTGGCCTACCATTTGATGCCGTTGCGGTGTTCATTCCAGAGGCAATTTCAGAAAAACCATGTATAACTGGAGCCGGCGTAATTTGAGCAGTAGCCCGTGTAAACGCACTTCCTTGGATAAGCATGTTAGAAGACTGCTTCACGCTTAGAGCGGAGGGATTATTGCTTACCACTCTTCCAGATAAGGCTTTCAAAGTGAAAGAAATACCTCCAGTTAAATTATTATCAATTTGAGGTCCTGCCTTTAAGTCGGCAGGGTTCGACCATTGATTATTGATCATTGTTATGAGTCTATCTCGAATTGCTGAAGCATCGTTATCAAATGTGCTTACTGCCAAAGGGGGAGGAAATTGACTATTAGCAAAGGAGATAACCACCGGGCTATTCCCATTCGCTAAACGAGAATAATCAGATATTTGTAGCGTGGTTGAACTGAGTGAAGGCAAATTATTGATAGAAATCTCAAATTGTTGTTCTAGATAAATTTCCCCATTTTGACCAAAATGAATCAGATCGGAATTAATTCGCGAATCTGCTTGGCCATCGCCATCAGTATCAACTCCATCACCATCCACAATTATTGTTGGCGTTTGCATAGCATTATGGAGATTTTGCGGATAACCTATCCCTGGATCGAGCATTTCGACTCGGTGGAGCGAACCGCCACCTTGGCGCGATGTACCAGTCCCAATGATTGCGGGGAAAAGAATTTGCCCCACAGTAAAACCAGTTCCCGTCCCAGGATTCTGAATCGATATAATTGTTTGACTAAGATCATAGCCCGATCCTGAATTTTGTATTGTAATCGAACCAATTCTACCAAGGGAATCTATTTGATAGGTAGCCACTGCGCCACTTCCATTACCCGAAAGATCCTGAATGAGAAAAGTACCAGCCGAAGGATAACCCAAGCCAGGATTTGAAACAATTATTTTGCCTATACCTCCATGCAAAACGGCTTGGGCAGAAGCGGGTCGGAAAGATAAATTTGGAAAAGTTTTTTGACTTGTCGAGGTCAGGTTTAAATCGAGCAAATTATTAGCTTGGGTCGAATACGCGATTAACGAACCATCTGCACTAATTACAGGTTCTCGACTTCTTTGATTTCCTCCGGTTTCACTCATTGAAAGACCATTTAATTTTTGGCTTTCACTCACTCGGGTAGAACCTGTTCCATTCTTCACAGAATCGACACTGATTTTGAAAATATCCCCCATTGGGTTTACGAGTCGGGGTTTCGCATTAACCAAACGAGTCGGGGCTGGCGCCGTTGGATCAGGAGTAATAGATAAGTTTGCATCCGCATATTCAAAACCAGGCGCATCAATTACAAATTGAGTGATTTCACCATAAGCGTTCACTGCAAAAGATACCGATGCACCAGATCCATCGGCATCAGAAATCTGAGCTTTTGCATTTGAAGTATAACCAAGGCCGCCATCGATAATTTCAATATAGGAAATGCCTTTCCCGGTAACCATATTCGTGGCAGAAGATTGAAAAGCGATTGTGCTACCATCTGAGCTTATCACCGGTTCTTTTGAATCACCGGCTAAAGGTAGAACACCAGATTCAGATCGACCGGCAAAATATAAGTTTCCATTTTCCCATAAAATGATATCTGAATTATTATTTAAATCCGCTTCTGTGGTAATGAGGTTGGTTGCATGGGTTGTAAACACAACACGACTACCATCTCCACTGATCGACGAATCGAAACTATCACCATTACCTGCGGTAATTTGTTGAATTACCCCAGAGGCAGTAGATGAATTCTGATCAAATAAATAAATCTGTCGACCTCCTGTTAAGTTTCCCGCGGAAGTCAAGTTTGTCGCTTCTGATTCAAAAACGATGTGACTTCCTGTACTATCTATAGAGGGGTAAAAACTTCCCTCATTTGCATCTCCTCCCGCATAGGAGTTTGAAATCTTAGATAGTTTAGAAGTATCATTACCAGTTACCCGATTAAACAAAGAAACTTCGTACAAAAAAACATCGGAATGATTGTTGTTGTCTACGGGAACCAAATTGGATGCCAGAGAATGAAAAGCAAGATATCTCCCGTCTGAACTTAAAACGGGTGCATAACTTGAACCATCCGGATTACTTCCATCATACCCATTGGATACCCGAACTGTCTGACCTGTTTGTATGTTTTGAACAAAAATTTGCATTTGTCCGTCTTGAAAAGATTCAAAAGCTACAAAGTTACCATCTAAATCAGTAGAAGGGCGACCACTTCGATTAGTCTGTGCATTGGTTATGTTTGATATATCAACAGAGTTTTCAGAACGAAGAGAAATCTCTGGAGTGGATGAAGAAAAAAGAGGTGCGGTCGCACCATTTAGAGAAACGAGGACATAAAAATCGCCTTCAAAATTATCGGGTAATAACTGTATCCAGTCTACACTCACAGTTTCATTGGGCAATAAACCCAAACCCAGAGCATTTGAACCTCCACCCACATCGATCTCACGAAGAATGAAATCATCGTTATTAAATGTGTTATCTTGGGATAACGCAATCGTGAGGATAAAATTATCAGAACTTACTACTGAATCAGTTCCCGAATTTCGAGCCACCACTTTAAATTGGATCGGATCAAGACCTTGATAAGTTCCAACTGCATCAAAAAATACCGTGGTCGCAATCGCAGCTGTTCCTACGTTTAAAATAATCGTGTGATTGAAAGTGTTATTATTTTGATTTGATTCGGGAATGATTTCGGGATTTGCCGGATCCACTTCAACATTGATCTGTATTGGCCCAGTTAAAGTATTAGGTATAAAAAAATTGGGTATGGTAAAATTAAGATCTGCATTTGCCACGACTGGCCAAGGCGAGTTGGCAGGAAAGCTTGCAGGATCTGGAAAAATAATTGTTTCGGTTATTGATGTTCCTACAATACTTGCCTGCACTCTAAAAAATCTTTGTGGTTCGGACGCCGCTACACTTATATTTGTGATTGAACCCTGCAGATCGATGTAAGAACCAGGCGTTGCAATCGTTGGAGAATTAACGGAGACCGCTAGGTCAGGAATGATTAGCGGAAAAGTAATATTTCCTTGAGGGCTCCCCCCCCCACTCACTTGGACAACGGCCCGCCAAAGGGCAGATGCGCTCCATTTATCGTCTTCAGACCATGGCATCTGAAATGCTTGGGAAAAATTCTCAACACGTCCTCCTGAAAAACCCGCGACAATATTTATTGTTGGGTTAGTCATAATTGAATTTCCACTTGGATCCTGAATTCCAATATCCAATTGTATTGGTGTACCCGCAGTAATATTTGAAGAGTTTGCATCATGCACTATTCTTCCTGAAACCTGAAAACCGCCGCCTACTAAAACCTGCGTAATTGGATTAATATCAAGAGATAATTGTCCCCATACACCTCCTCCTGAGATGAGCATAAGAATAACAAAAATATTACGGATTAATTTCATTATCTAATTCAACAACTAGGGAGTGACCCAAGTATTGGTTTGATAGTTGAAATACACCCGAGAATTTCCATTAAAGTGCCAATAATTCCATATTCCATTTGATCTGTAAAAATATGGATAAATACTAGTTTTCGTCCACCACCAAATCTTCATCTTACTATCCCAGAACCAATAGCCATCAGAATTATCTGCACTTACATATAACCAATCGTGGGCCGGGTGATAAATCCATAAAGCACCGGCAGAATAAAATGTTTTTAACCAAGAGGATTCTAACCAGCCTGCCTTTCCATCAATCGGAGTAGAATTGAGGCTCAGTTTATTATCTATGGATAAGGCTCCGAGTATCGTAGTGGACATACCCTTTCCGTCCGATAAGGATAATTTGATATCAATAGTTGTCCCGGCGTAAGGGAGTAAGTCATCAATATCATTAATAGATAGTGCGCCAGATGAAGAAACCGCAAATGGTTTGTTACCATCCGCATCTAGATCAAAGTTTGCAGTGGTAATCGAATAAATAATTGAATCTCCATCTCCATCGCTTGCAGTGATTGACATAACCAAACTACCCGAAGTCCATGTATTGGCCCGTATCGAATATTGAAAATCCTGTGCGACTGGTGGGAAAACATTAATCGATGAAATTGCATTACTAGCCGATTGAATCGAGGCAGTGGTAGCGGTAGTGGCGAGGGTAGAAAGAGTAATGGAAGGGTTTGAATATCCCTCAATGATGGCATCTTCGACAGCCTGTTGATTCTTAGCCAAGCTTACCGCTAAAATATTGGGAGCCCCTCCTGCATTGATTGTTTGAACTAATAAATTATCGGCAGCCTCGAGCAATGTAACCGCACTTGAAACTTGACTAACATTAACATCGGCACTGGGTTGGATAGATTGAAGAGAGGCAGAAAAAGCCTGGGTTAAAACAGTCGAATCATCCAATGGATTGGAGTTTATTAATGAATTAGAAAGGCTTTGTGCTAACTTTGCCACAAACGAGGTACTTACCTGCCCCGCACTCGTTGTGGGAATGGATAAATAACCTGCGAGTGCATCGGCTTGCTTCATTGCGTTGGCCAGTCGGGCGGTGGCTAGAAGGAATTGGCTGGATGATGCATCTCCCGCCAACGACCCCGCAATCGGATCATAATTGGTAGGATCAATATCACTGGATAATCCGAAAGCAGTGGCTACTTTTGCCTTTGCCTGTTCCTTGCTAAGGCCTTGATCCATTACTGCTGTTACTAAAGTTGACAATGGACTGACCACTGAGGAATTTGCATCCGTTTGATAGCGCCCCGTAAAATTGGCATCAATCGTTGGGTCGTAGCCACCCGTTATAATAATTCTTCCCTCATTCGCATCCAATAAATTATTTCCATTTAGATCGAAGGTATTCAATTCCGAGGAAGTTAACTGAAGAACAAAACTTCCCGAGGCGTCCGTTTGAATGGTACGATCTAAGTCGTGCAAACCATCAAACCCTTCAGTATCGGCTTTTCCATCAAAAATAACGGTTGAGCCGGATAAATAACCATCTATTGCCTTACCATTGAGAGTATAGGCAAAATCTTCCACCACTACATTTAAAGTTGCATTTGCGGTATTTCCTGCTGCGTCACTAACCGAGTAATTGACCTGATATGTACCAGTTTTATTAACATCGATCATGCTTTCCCCCGCCACGCTTATAGAACTTGTGAGTATTCCATCTTGATTATCAAATGCTGTAACTGTGGGTAGTGTAAGAATAGAGCCTTTTAAAATATAAAGGCGTCCATTGTTTGTAAGGGATATCGTTGGGGGAATTAAATCAATCGCAGTCACTATGATTGTTTGGATCAACTCAATATTTCTTTTAAAAGAATCCCTCGCTCGATAAGTCACCGAAAAAGAACCCGAGGCCGCCGAGTTATTAACTACCCATTCTTGATTAACCAATGAAATTACCTCTGAAAAATTACCCTCCATCGAAACTGCTAATGGAAAAGACTCTCCAGATAAACCTGTCGCGTTTACTTCGGCACCCAATATTATTTTATTTCCTGCGGTTATAGTAAGTGTCGACCCGCCTGTATTAAGTGCAGTTATAATTGGTAATGGGGGTGCGGTGTTATAAACCAAAGGATCAAGTCCCGCTAAAGTTAATTCTGTATTATCATCAAATCCATCTCCGTCGGTATCGACTGAATTTGGATTTGTTAAGATTTCAATTTCATAATCATCCTTCAATCCATCTCCATCGGTATCAGCGAGCAATGGATTAGTTCGATACTTCCACTCCTGGGCAAGGGTTAAAGAATCATTATCTTCATCCAAGGTGGAAATCGTGCCTTTTAAAATAGTGGAAAAGTATTGATCCAGCCATAGTTCTTCTTCTGTCAAAACACTATGCTTGGACATGGTAATTCTGGTGCTTATTGACTCCCCATTTAAAGTGGCAGTCAATGTCATTCCTTTTCCCTGTAAAGTTGAATTAAGAATCAGATTTACTTGGCTCGATTCATTGTAATCTAGTCGAGCATTTAACATACTTGTATTGGCCGGCAATGCACTCGTAGCATGATTCATATTTCCAGTTGGCATGTAAAAAGGGGTATCCGCAAATGTGTGTGGGTGATAGATACTGCCCGGGGAGGATGCATCAAAGGGATTGTAAATTCCCGTCCCATTCGAATCACTATCCAAGTAGACTGATTTTGGATATAATGGATAATAATAACCAAATCCGAACTCTGCTTCTCCAAGCATATAATATTGAGGAGTTTCAAGGCTCGCAATTTTGGAATGGTTTCCATCAGTAACATTAAAATCAAAGTTTAAATTCCAAATTACATCAGAACAATCTACCATGCTGCCATTTTCATCAAATGCAGTTAAAGTAAATGTCTGGGATGCATTGTTATCTGATTCACAACGAACTGGGACTTCAATTGAATTAACCGTATCACCCGACTGGGGAGAAAGACTGAGAACTAGAGTTTGATTATTTTCAGTAAATGTATCGCGTGCTGCTTTATTTCCGGCCCAAAAAGAATTATTTATAATTCCATCTCCCACTGTATTCGTAAAATCAATTCCGGAAATCACGGAAGAAAAACTAATGGTAAAACGATCATTCGGATCAAAAATACTCGAATTCGCATCATCCATAATGGTAAAACGTAAGGCACCATCAGATAAGATTTCATAATCAATATTAGGCTTCCCTTGTGTCGTATTTGTGGCATAGGGAACGATATTAAAGTTATATTTCTTAGAAGCTTCAAAGCCCCCTCCTATTCCCTCTACTACCTTTAACGGATTAAATTGAGTTGTGGCAAACCTGCTTAGATCCCTCGCATCTTGCCCCCACACCAATCGACTTCTGCCATTTCCTCGGTTATCAGTTTCTAATAAGATTGGATTAAATCCAGGCACATACAGGGTACGAGAGTATAAAGTGGGATTTGAATCAGGTCGTAACGCTAAATCTTGAAAATTCTCATCTTCCATAAGAACAGCTATATTGTACATTCCTGGATCAAGGTTTGGAATTACATAGGTTCCATTCTCATCAGTAAATGCAAAGTCATCCCAATTATTTTCTTGGCCCCAGTTAAATCCGGGCATCCCATCATAGACAAAAATTTCTCCCCCCATTCCGCTACGGTTGCTACCTCCTAATCCATAATAAAACTTATTGGGTAACCGATCATCGGCCACAATATCCAAATAGGACTTGTTGGAAACTGGGTCATACTCAACAATTCCATTCAGGCGAATTTCACTCAGGCTACTCTCTGCATTATAATTAGAAAGTGTTACCCCGTTAAGCTCATTGAAAATTTGTACATTGGGTTCAGCTAAAAAAGTGCTTCTCCATAAATCCAACTTTCGCCCTGGTTCCAATTGAAAATTTGTTTGAAAAGAGGTACCATTACCATCCAATTCTAATGAAATTAGCAGATTGGTAGTCTGAAGTTTTGCGGTTCCTTGCCTAAAATCGGGAAATCCATCCAAATCCAAGTCCGGTATAATACTTCCATTATAATCAACGGTAACATTTAAATCTGGAGTGTTGTATAACCCCGGTTCTAAAACTTGAATATTAGAAATTCGATCTCCATATGAACCCACAACTTCTAGACCTTTTCCCAAGCTAAGTGAAAAGTCATAAACTTCATATTCTGGTACAGAACCAGGGGGGTCCCAGTATAAAACATCCGAGTAAATTATACACCGCACCGAACCATCTCCTCCAAAGGCGGGTTTGTATTTATCATCCTTGCCCCACGGTTTAGTAATGAATCCCTGGCCTGCTCCTATGGGCCGTGGAAATTTATCAAACTCTAAACTTTTTATCCTTTCGTCATAATAAAAGATCCGATTGATAATTCCTTGCTCATCAAAAACTGGTATTGGATCAGTTGAGCCACCACTGCCCAAAATTGCGATCTCGGGGGCTAGATATTTGGTCCCAAAATCTCTAATTTTTATTTCCCTTATTTGGCCACCCACAGCAGTAGCGGTGCAATTTGTTTCAAAATTAATCCATTCTTCATAAGATCCCGAGCGACCGGCTCTATATAAATCATTAATCAGTACAAAATTTGCTTTTTTACCAGAGCAAATTGGCGATAAAAACTGATTTACTCGGTGGTTGCTAGCATCGGGGCAATTAGGATGATTAGAAGTATTTGAATGCTTACCGCTCCAACCTTCGAACGCTTTATCCCAATTAGTACTCGTTCGAAAAACGCCCTCGCCGACGTCTTCACCGGGACATGTCTCAGGAGGATAAGGATAATTTTTAGAATCAACATGTCCACAGGTCAAAAATGTTCCGCTCGTTGTTTCCCTTAAATTAGTGCACCTCCATTGCCATGCGTTGTATGATTTACCATCATTCAAATTCGAATAATTAGGCGGAGTGCCACAAATAATTACATGGGGATCAACATATCCGGTACCACCTTCTGTCACAATGATCTTGGTTATATTACCATCCACCACTCGAGCCACTGCGTGAGCCCGTTCACTAGCAGGTATTGAAGCCTCAGTCCTTCCCTTGTCCAATATCATCACCCAGGGTGCAACATATCTGAATTCCTCAAACTTAGCATTAGTCCCTAAAAAGTCTTCGAATCCGTCGAACAATGAAAAAGAACCCGTGTTATTATTTGCAGTCGGTTCCTTCAAACTTCCGCCCAAACTCATAAATAAAGTAGCATTTTTTTCTGTAGCTTCAATTGGCCTCGCTGGATTAGGTGTAATTGAAAATTTTGGATAATTATTAGAATTGAAATTATAATAACCCGATCCTCCCTCTGCTATATACACTCCACTAATACTTCCATTATCTTCCACCATGCCATACACCTCGGCTCCCGTTCCACCCCCTCCGGAAATAACAATTCTTGGCAAACCAGATATACTAACAGGCAAACCGGTAAAGAAATTAATAAATGAGGGTTCATAACCTGCCCCACCACTTATGATTCTAAGATCTAAAATGGATCCATTTTCATCAGTTGAATTCACCTCAAAAATGGCTTCCATGTAGGTAGAATTTAGGTCGAGCTGCGGATGCTCAGGAAGCCCAAGAACTCCAAAAGGGTCGGCATCACTAGGCCTAGGTCGACCATCCACCACAGTTATCTCAACCGGCATGATATACCCATAGCCAGTATCCTGAACGATCACATCAGCTACACTGGTTCCAAACTTTAGGCTCTCAACACCGACATGGCCATCCCATCCCTCGTTACCCCAATCTGCAAATACAGTGGGTGGAGTAGTCCACCCAGATCCTCTCTTGTTCAAGTTTATTCCATTGTGTACTTTATAAGCAGTCCCCGTTCTATTTTGCTCATCGGTATTTCTTCTAAACCCGCTCCCCTCAACAAAAGTTGAAGGAGATGTTTGGAATGAAGGGTCAAGTTCCGTCCCAATTAAATCACCAGGACTTGAATTTCCATCATCGCCAATAAAGTACACATCACTGACTAATGGTATCGAGTCATAATAACCCTCACCAGGTCTTTTTAAAACGATTGCATCCACGCGCCCCTGATTAATCTTAGCTTCAAATTCAGGGGGACGATATCCCTCGCCAAAAATTCGGACCGCATCAGCATTAAATCCTAAGCCTGCTCCTGCACTACTATTTAAATCATAACCTGAACCGCCATCCAAAATTTGGACTGAGTCATTCACATCCAAGAAAAACATTGGATAGCCAGTTGCATTTCGATCGGTTGGCCATGTGCTTGTTCCTTCAATTAGAATGTTCGGGGGTGAAGTATATCCAAAAAGACCCACAGGAATAACCGCACTATTATTTCCATCAGGCGTACGAAGAACATACTCCGTACTCATACGTAAAACTTCTCTCCCGTCCGGAAGAATAAGAGAAACACTTTGATCAAAATCCTTGGTCAGATACAGATGCTCGACTGAAGTGCCATTTAGCTCAGCTTCTCCGGCAGGGGCAACAAAGTTTGGGTAATCAGGATTACCAACATAAAAACTGGTAGTAAAATTAACATCAGGAACCTCCTTATAACCAGCTCCATTATTACTCAAAATGACCGATCCGACCGCATCTACTTTTGCAGTTAGAAGGGCCCGTGCAACATATTGTTGTTTTCCAATATTGTAGAGATGTTTAATTTCGCCGACCGATAATTCTCGTTG
>MEHZ011544778.1_pt1 | contig 14240 bp, 15 predicted proteins | sample 897221 | NCBI WGS metagenome assembly MEHZ01 (sample SAMN05514161, study PRJNA337945) | marine metagenome | isolation source: marine surface water | place: Arctic Ocean | collected 2007-12-13
ATCAATTAAATCTGATACTGAACGTTTTTTCTAAATCCTTGGTCATCCCGGTCTCTATTGCTAATGCCGTGATAGATAGACAGGCAAAACGCATAACGTACCTATTAAACAGTGTCCGCGCATGAACATCACTCTTCCTCGATCCAAATTCACATCTGCGATTGTGTCCGGTAAGATCGAACTGTCGTATCGGATGTATAAAACGTATTAAGAAGAAGCTCTCCAAACGGGCTCGTTCTTTACATGTCCAAAAGGGAGAAATGCCATGCCGGTTATCATCAGAGGTGGGGATGCTAAGGCGAAGGAGGTTGCTGGCTGCGTGGTCGTGGCACTTCTCCGGCGTGACGATATTGGGAATGATCAGATCGAGCTGGATCATGTGACGATGGCAATCGGGGCGACCCATGAGCTTGAACTCGACGGATCGGCAATCGGCTGGTTGCAGGTCCTGTCCGGTAGCGGCACCCTGGGGGACGATACGTTGACGACGAGCCACATCGCCTATCTTCCGCTGGGGTTTTCCAGCGGCTTCAACGCGGTCGAAGACGACACCCGAATTCTGGTATCGATGGTGCCCGATGCGGTGCGGTTCGACGACGCGATCGCGGACATGCCGACCACCCTGAACTGCGTCAACTGGACCCGCGAGCCGGTGCTCCAGTCAGAACATGATGCCCGAAAACGGGTCTATATGGCGACACCGGCGCTGGCGGGCACCAAGGCCTTCAAGGGCGAGATGATCACGTACCCGCCCGGAACCGCGGCGCCGGAACATCATCATGTTGGCGCCGAGCATTTCCAGTACGTGTTGTCAGGGCAGGGCACGGCGATGCTTGACGGCAAAGCGACAAAACTGAACGTCGGCGATCTCCTCTACAATTACGAGCATGAGCCGCATGCTTTCATAAATGAGACCGATAAAGAGTTCGTGTTCGTTGAATTTTTCGTGCCGGGTCCGTGCGAAACGGTTTGGTCGCCAGGGGCAAATCTCTGTGCCTGGTTACCGACGGGTGTCGACACCGAAGGACGCAAGCCATCCCGCGACATCGGCTATCACGTACACGGGCAGGACGACGGGATTTAGGTCTTGCATGTCAGTCGCAGTACGGTGGCGCGTCGCTCATCCGTGATCGCCAAAGTCAGCTCGTCGGCTGTTCACAGGATTCTGTCCCCATATCCGCCGGGACCGAGAATTCGAGCAGGTTGAAGCTGTCCGACGTCCGGGTTTCGTTATGGGGTGCGTACCCGTTGATATAGACGGAATCGCCTGCTTCGAGGCGCACCGTTTCGCCGTCGGCAAACTGCAGTTCGAGCCAGCCTTCCAGCATATAGACAAACTGGCCTTGGCATTTGTGATAGTGCCAGCCGGTCTCTTCGGACAACCCCGCTGTCGCAGAGGTGCGTTGGACCCGCATTTTTCCCTGGCTGGCATCGGTCACGCCGAGATCGGCGTATTTGAAGAAGTCACGCCGGCCCTTGACGTAATTCGGATCGGACTGGCGGGCGACAGCATAGCCGATGGTTTTCGGTTGGCCGCCAGGTTCCTGTTTCTCAATGGTGGCGGTTTGGTCGGCCATGTCAATTTCTCCTATCCCGATATGCGGAATGACCCGTAGCGTAACGTCCCCGGCGGGAGGCATCAAGCGCGGTAACGCTACGTCGGCGCGCACTCGGCAAGGATGTCGATGACAAAACTCATCACCAGGTCACCGCGGTGATTGAAGATTTCATTCCGGCTGCGGATGATGCCCCGTTTGCCGCGGATCACCTTGGCGGGCTTCTCAATTATTTCATGCGAAAACGTCAAAGTGTGCCCGGCCTTGACCGGGACTAGCAGGTTCAGGTTCTCGACCCTGACGCCGGCGCCGTTCCGGCGGCCGTCTTCAACACCCCGGGCATAATTTTCCATGTGGCCTACCATGAGGCGCATCCAAATCGCACATACATGCCACTTGGATGCGGTGAGCCCGCGATACCGCGTATCGAGCGCCGCGTCGGGATCGGTGTGATAGACCTGCGGCGCATACAGTTCGCCATATTCAATCATTTCCTGTTCGCTGAACGTATAGCTCCCGAAGACGTGAAATTCCCCGATCGGGATGTCTTCGAACCAGCGCGACCGTAAAAAGGAGGTCTTAGTCATCGGCAGACCCTCTCCGCGCGATCATCAGGTACGTCGATAACGCCATGACTTTCTTTCCGTTCTGATTATGCACGGTAATATTGCACTCGATGAGGCCGTGATCTGTCTCAATTTCCGGGCGCGATGTGTCGGTAATGGTCACGTGTGCGCTCAGACAATCGCCGTCAAATGCCGGTCTGTGCCATTCGAGCCAGGTGACCTCGCCACTACCGATCAGTGGAATTCTTTCGCTCTCCAGTTTGTCGCTGACTAGCTTCATCGTGATGGCGGAGACATGCCAGCCGCTTGCGCACAATCCGCCGAACAGAGAGGCGTCGGCAGCCTCGCGGTCCAGGTGATAAGGCTGCGGATCAAATTTCTCTGCGAAAACGCGGATATCGGCCGCATTCAACGTCACCGAACCGGTTTCGAGAACGCGACCGGTTTTGATGTCTTCCCAGAAAATTATTGGGGACGTCGTCATGGGGAAACCGAATATTGCCAAAAATTGCCTAAAATAGAATGTTTGACAGAACCATACGCACCCGACCTGTCTAGAAAGCTCTACCTACAAGCCCGGACGGGAAAGTCAAAGCAGGATTTCGCACCTACGTCCTGCCGGGGCTGCTCCGCGCGATGATGACGCCGCTGATAATAAGCAATGCCGCGCCGAACATGGTCAGGCTGTCGGGCACGTGATGCCAGACGAAGAACCCCGACAGCGTTGCCCACAGGATCGCGGTGTAGCGGAACGGCGAGATCAGCGCGGCATCGCCGAGCCTGAGGGCTTCGATCATCAGAAAATGCGCGCCGGCATTCAGCATCCCGTTGAAGATAAACCACAGAGACGCGGTGAACGTGACCGGTTTCCAGCCGAGAGGAATTGTGAACAGTCCGGCGATAATTATCAGCACCGACGCCCAAAACAGAACCGATATGGATGTTTCGGTCCGCGCAAGGCGGCGCGTCATGAGGTCACGCAGACCGCTGACAATCGCCGCCGCCATCGGCACCAGCAAGGCCCATTCAAAACCCACACCGCCCGGCCGGATGATGACGAGAACCCCGGCAAAGCCGATGAACACCGCCATCCAGCGCTTCCACGAGACACTTTCGCCGACAAATCGCATCGAAAATAGCAGCACGATTATAGGGGACGAAAAAGCAATTGCCGTCACGGTTGAGATAGGGAGCAGGCTCAGCGCCCAGATGATCAGCCCCGCACCGACGACATGCATCCCGCCGCGCCAGGCCTGCCCCGCCCGGTCGTTGATCCGCAGGTCACGCCACGAGCCCTTCCACCACACATAGGCCAGGATTACCAACAACGCCGCTGACTGACGCAGGCCAAGAATCTGGCCAATCGGATAGGATTCCACGAGATATTTCGACACCGCGTCGTTCAACGACAACACGCCCGCGCCCAGAATCATGATGAAGATGCCGCGCGTTGCATCCGATTTGAAATGAATCATATTGGCCGTAACTCGAAGACTCATGGAACTCCAAGAATGAGGACGGGTTGATAGTTTGGCGTGAAAGGTGTGCGGCTATTACGCGGACCCTACGCGGTCAGGGCCTTTGGGGGTAGCCGCCGGAGATCAAACGCCGTTGTTTATGTGGTTCAGGCGTCGGTCGGGACACGCCACGATGAATCCGCGTGCGCCTTCGACGTGACGTCGATCACGATGCCGTTCGGATCGCGGTATTTGCGTTCCGACTCAGGTCCGTTGCCGACGTTGAGTATCTGGCCATGATAAGTGCCACCGGCGGCTTCGACGGCTTCGCCGGATGCCGGCACGTCATCGACAAGGAACCCCATATGGTGCGGTCCGACGTAATCAGGCCCGCGCTCGTCAGGTGCGTTGTCGTTGGACCTCAGGTGGAGGAGGGCCAGCGATACCACGCCGTCCGACAGCATGATTGCGACCTTCGATTGCCGCACCCGTTTCATGCCGAAGGCGCTTTCGTAAAATTTGGCGCTTTCTTCCAGATCTTTGACGCTGAGGGCTAGGTGTCTCAGTTTTGCCATCGAATCTCTCCCTGACCATTTCGGTTTCCGGGATCGATGGTAATTCGTTCGGGGGAATTCTTAAAGAGGCGTGCTGCAGATGAGGGCAATCCGGCGGTGTTCGTTGCGGCTGAGGGTCAAACCACCATCAGAAAATTCGCCCGACGTAGGTCAAACGCGTTGAAACGTGCCCTCAGGCCGTCAGAGAACCGGTTCTGTTCGATGCACATTGTATGCAGGTCGGGGGCTTCACGTGCCCAGCGGAGAAACGCTTCGCCGCTCGCGTCGCCAAGCCTATGCCGAGTTTGGGCAGGTTGGTTGGGAGAGAATTGGCGATCAAGGAGGCACCCTCATCGCCGATTCCGGCATTGTAGCTCAGGCTGAAGAAGTTGAGGGAGGTGCCTTCGTCGGTTTTGAGGGATTGCAGAGCGTCGGCAAGAAGCCCCGCGTCCGATGTGGCCAGCCCAGCCCAGCCCGGCCTGGCGAAGGTGGAGGTTGAACTTAGTTGTGCTGACCGATAGCGATTCCAGACGTTCTGCAGCATCGATGCAGATATCGCCGTCAATAGAACTGAGCGCCTTCGTCAATGTGATAAGTCTGTTGCCGGTCGCCGTCTGCCCGACCATGGCTGAGGTTTGGGCTGAGGCTGCCCGAGCAGCGACCGTCAACGGCGCCAAGGATACTGCGCAGGCAGCGGATATCCCGGTTTTCAATATGTCGCGTCGGTGAATTTTGATGGTCATCGTGAGCTGACGTGGTTGCGGTTGAACCTTAAACGCATTACCGGTTGGTCCGGATTATCGGAATATTCAACCGAAATGTTTACCCCATCGGGTCGCGATCCGCCCGGCACTCTATCGCTCAGGCAGTTGCCGGGAGGGGCGTGGAGGGCTTTGGCCTGTCATCTGCAAATATCTGCGCCGTCCCAGCGGCGAGGCCGATGATTACGGCAATCTGCCAGGCAAGGTCATAAGAACCGAGGGCATCGACGATCAATCCTGCGCCCCAGACGCCGATGAACGAGCCGACTTGGTGAAAGAAAAACGCGATACCGGTCAGGGTGGCGACGTATTTAAGCCCGAATATCTGCGTTACGAAGCCTGTAACGAGGGGCGCGACCCCGAGCCACAAAACGCCCATGATAGCGGCAAAGACAAGTGTAGTGGCGGGGTTTGCCGGCAGCACGAAATAAATGACGATAAATACGGACCGCAGGATGTAGACGATGCCCAGAATCACGTTCTTGGGATATTTGGTACCCAGCCAACCCAGCAGGTAGCAACCGAGTGCATTGAACGCGCCGATGACGCCCAGCGCGGTCGCGCCGAGCCAGGGCGCCTGACCGCAGAGCGCCAGGTAGTTGGGGAGATGCATGGCGATGAAGATCAATTGCAGCCCACAGACGAAAAAGGCGACGGCGGTAATAACGTATCCCGTATGTTGCGACGCGTTTTTCAGGACCCCGCGCAGGGTGAGTGCCGCATCCGGTTGTGTTGAGTTCCTGTTTACTTCCGCTGTCGCTTTGTCTCCCGAACCCGCGAAGAAAGCGCCAGGAAGCATCACGACGCACAAGCCGAGAAATGCGATCATCGCGATGAGCCAACCGTGGCTCGCGATCAATCCTTCGGCAAGCGGCGCGGCGATGAACGAGCCTACGGACCCCATCGCCGAGATAATCCCCAGTATGAGGGTACGTTTTGTTGCCGAAACCGCCCGCGCAGAGGCTGCAAGGGCGAGCATCAGCGCGGTACAGGACATCGCGATGCCGACCATTACGCCGAGCCCGATGATCAGCATTAACGTGCCGGTCGCGGCCATCGTGACGCCGATGCCGGCGGCGTAGAGCAGGGTACCTAGTATGGCGACCAACCGGCAGCCGAACTTGTCGGCATAGGCGCCGATAAGCGGCTGCGTCATCCCCCAGACAAGATTCTGAATGGCGATCGCCAACATGAAATCAGCGATGGAAATCCCAAGATCCTGGGTGATGGGAACTGAAAACAGGCCCCAGCTCTGGCGCATGCCCATGCTCATCGTCAGCATGACGCTGGAACCGGCAAGGACGGATATGGTCTGGGCGCTCGTAAAACCGGGAGCGAGGGCTTCTTGTCGCATATGCAGCTCTTCTTATTTCATTACCGACAAAGCTATCAGCAATCCCGCTGGGTGAGAAATACGCCTGCGCTGAAAGACTTTTGCACGCCCATCAAAGATGTATCGGGGTTTAACGGCATCATTCGGAGAAGCCAGCCAAATATCTTTAACTTTAAGGATTTTTTATCAATCGGGCGTTTTTGGGAGTGTCTGCCAACGGTGCATGGAAACCATTTGCGCCGGGCCGGCGGGTCGAAAGAGGATCATGTCTCAGCGTCTCGGTTACCGTCTCATCGGATCACTGACCATTCTTGGACTTGTCGCCGGCTGTTCGATCACACCCGAACCGATGTCGTCGGAGGATCGCAGCGCATGGAGCGTGGCCGACCTCAAACGTATCAACCAGAAGGAGCGTCCGGCGAGGTCGTTCCTGCAGGGTTAGTTCTGTCGGTGCAGCACCTAGAAGGCGGGATCATCGAGAAGATTTTCGTCCGCGACGACGATATCGTGAATGCCGCCGACCCACTGGTGCGACTTAACTGCACCTCTGCCAAGGAGCAGCTCGAAGAAACAGAGGCTCGATCGATTTCGCTGTAATTCCGGCTTGAGCGACTACTTGCCTTCGCTCAAGGGCTGGACGCCTGATTTCTCGCGCGGACCGCCGCGGTTTGCCAGTGTGGTGGCGGGCGAGCTCGGTATTCTGAGGAAGCAGATCGCTGCGTTGAACCAAGAAGCCAGGATTCTTGACGCGCAGGCACGGCAGCGCCAGTCCGCGCTCGGGGTCCTCGACATCCAGGTACGCAAGTTGGCCGACAGGGTCCGGATTCTGGAAACACAGCGCGAGATGCGCGAACGGCTGGCTCAAAAAGGCCTGGCATCAAAACTGGTTTATCTGCAGACGCTGGAACAGTATCAGACGGCGGTCGACGAACTGGCCGAAATCCGCGGCAAAATTCTAAGCGACCGGAACGCAATTGAGGAAGCCGCGAGCAAGATAGCGCAGCTTCAATCGCAGAGGCGTAATGAAGCGCTCGGGGAATCGAACCGGGTTGCGGCCGACCTTGCCAGTGTGAGCGAGACATCCAGGCGTCTTGGCGACCGGGTGGTGCGGCTGGATATCGTTGCGCCGGCGCATGATATTGTTACAGGCTTGGCGACCAATACGGTTGGCAGTGTGATTCCGCCGGGCGGGCAGGTCAGTGAGATTGTCCCGATGGATAAGGAACTGGTTGTTGAGGCCCGTATATCACCCGTTGATATCGGACATATCCCGCTTGGTCATAAGGCGAACGTCAAAACAACGGCATTCGATTTCGCCCGTTTCGGCACGATCGAGGGAACGGTGACAGAAATTTCGGCCTCGACGTTTAAGGATCGTGAGAACGAGGTTTATTACAAAGCAGAAATTAAATTGAAGGATTCCTAGGTCGGAGATTAATCCAGCAAAACAAGCCTTCACCCGGGATGGTGACCGAAATTGATATTAATATCGGGCGGCGGACGGTGCTTCGTTATCTTCTCCACCCGGTCTTCCAGTCTCTGGACGTGGCGCTGAGCCCAGGCGATAGACAACTGGAAAAATAAACCGGAGCCTAGGCTTACCGTCAGTCGCCGGCAGGTTCGATGTCGTCGGCCGGCTCCGGAATCGCCTCTGCCGTTTCGCCATCGGCCGTCTGTTCCGGGGCGCTATCGGCCGTTTGCGCCGGATCGTCGCCGTCCTTGCGGTCGTCTGATTTTTCCTGCTTGGCGCGCTGGCGCTCGGCTTTTTTGGCGGCACGGGCTTTTTCGCGCTCACGTCTTTCAAAGCCGTAATTTGTTTTTCTGGCCATTGGCTTCCAATCGGTCGGCGATAGGGTAGGACCAAACCAGGCCCTTAGGCCTGATTTGGCCCATATCGTGTGTTAGTCTGCGGCGACGAGGTTTTCGGCGGACTTCTTGCCGTCTCTACCCGGCTCCACTTCGAAACTGACCTTCTGGCCTTCGTTCAGGGACGACATGCCAGCGCGTTCGACAGCGGAGATATGGACAAAAACATCTGCACCACCGTCTTCGGGCTCGATGAATCCGAAACCCTTGGTAGGGTTGAACCATTTCACGGTTCCTGTAGCCATAGCTAATTCCTTTAAAAAGATAACAGGATCCTCACGCCGCGCGTGAGTTAGTTTCAACTTCCCGAATAGCTTGGTGTATTAATGCCTATTGTCTTTTTGACAGGGAAGGCTACGCCAGATCTTCGAAAATCTGATGGCCGCAATGTGACCAGATGCGCGGGCAAAGACAAGGAGATTGTTTTCCGGTCGGTCGCGTCAGCGATGGCATTCTGCGATCTCCTGGCCTTCGGTGTAACCCGCACAAAAAAACGTCCCGGAAACCGGAGCGTCTTTTCTGTGTTTCTTGAAGCGAAGCGGCCGATAGATCAGAGCCGCGCCGCCTGGTTCATGCGCTGGCCATAGCCGAACAGATCTGTGGGAGACCGATAGCCGGCAGCGATCCGCTGACCAAACCGATTGACAGCTTCGCTGAAATATTCGGAACGGACGGTTTCCGCCGAACGGCGAATTTCCTGCGCCGTTTCGCCGCTTAGATTGAAGCCCGAGAAATCAAGGTTCGACAAGGGTGTGTGGGGCCATTTTTCCACTCCAGAATGTAATAACCCGCAGCATGGCCTCCGGACACTACCAAGTCGTTAAAGATATTTCGGATTTTATACGATATGCTGCAGTGCACAAATGCACTGGGTGCATAGTTTCAGAATTTGCACATCTCGTTAACAGGTGGTCGCAAAACGCCGAGGGCTGCCGTCAGACTTCCATTTCACGTGGTCCAATAAGGCGAAATTCCGTGATTCCCAAGGAATCATGAAAATAACGCAGATAAGCAGGGCGGGCGGCATCCTGCGGCTCATCCGCCATTTTGCGTCGCAGCATTTTGGTGGCGTCAGCGTCGATTGCAGGGGGGGTGCCCGAGATCACGACGCCGTAAACGTCGCGTGCATAGTCAGCGGTAAAACGCCCTTCCCGGATATCGTCGAGGACGGCCGCGGGCTCCCTTTTCAACGGGCTTCCATGCCCGCCACCGCCGCCTGACACATGCAGGAAGGTCTCCCCCTGCCTAAAAATCACTGCTTCCATCGGCATAACGGGAATTGCCGCCTGATCCGTTGTTCCCGTGTTCCGCAGGTTCCAGGACGGCGTTCCCGGATTGCCGTCGTTCAGGCCATAGGGGAGGAACCGCCGCCGGTCGGAGCGCATAACCATCTGTGTTTCCTCGGACAGGAAGCGGTATTCCCGCTGATAGGCAGGTGCACCACGGTATTCGCCGGGACCGCCTGAATTCTCGACCATGCCGTAGCGGATGATTTCCAATGGAAACAGCGCTTCTACCATCTCAACCGGCTGATTGGTGAGGTTGCCGCCCGGGTTCGGGATACCGAACGCGCCGTCGCCGTTATGCATCGCGCCCCAACTTCCCGCCCAGGCCTCGGTACAGACAAAGCGTTCGTCGCCGTCATAGCCACTGAAAGACGGGAAGGTAACGCCGCCCTCACCGGCAGCTGGCACCCGGTCCGGCACAATCTGGGCAAAACAGCCTAGCAGCACATCAAGTGCGCGCCAGCCGACGATGGCACGGGCCGCACAGGCCGCCGGCGGCGTCGGGTTCACGATGGTCCCTTCCGGCACAATGATGTTTAGGGGGCGGATAAACCCCTCAAAATTGGGAATTTCCTCTTCCGCGATGCATTTCACGATCAGATGGCAGGCGGATTTGACGAAGGGGGCTGGACAGTTGATGGCCGCATTTACCTGCGGTGCGGAGCCGGTCCAGTCCAGCGTCATGTCACCGCCGTCGATGATGACCTTAATGGTCATCGGCAGCGGTTCCGGGGTCTCTCCGAGACCGTCGATATAATCGGTAAATGACCAGGTACCGTCGGGTAGATTTGATATTTCGGCCCGCATGATCCGCTCGGCGTGACCGTGCAGTTCCTCGACGATTTCGCGATATTCGGCACTACCGTGCCGGCCGATCAGTTCACACAAAGCCGCATCCGCGGTGCGGCACGCGGCGACCTGGGCCCGCATGTCGCCGGCCAGTTTGTCGGGGATACGGGTGTTTCTTTCCATAAGCTTGAAGAACGTCTTGTTCGGCTCGCCCTTGTCGTAAAGCCGGATCGGCGGAATCCGCAGCCCTTCCTGGAATATCTCGGTCGCATAGACTGCGGCTGACCCGGGTGCGATGCCGCCCATGTCGATCTGATGGACCAGCGAGGCGGCATATCCTTCGAGCGTGCCGTCGATAAACACCGGTTTGACGATGTAGACATCCGGCAGGTGCTGGCCGCCGCCGACATAGGGGTCATTCCAGACAAACATGTCGCCGGGATGCATGCTGTCGCCGTAATCGCGGATCAGCGCGTGCATCGCGTCGGGGAATGACCCCAAGTGCAGCGCCATGGTCATGCCATGGGCAACGATGCGGCCCTCGTGGTCGCAGATACCCGTCGAATAATCCATCGAATCCCGGACGATCGTCGAATAGGCCGTCCGCATGATGACCAGCGCCATTTCGTCGGCGATGGCGCCAAGTGCATTCTGCACCACTTCCATGGTGATCGGGTCGATTTTCGACGGTGATGTGTCAGTCCGGGCACTCATTTGTAGTTCCTCTTGGTCAGCACGATATTGCCCATCGAATCCAGTTTTGCATGCCAGTCTGGCGGTACGATGCAGGTTGAATCGTATTCTTCGACGATCACGGGTCCGTCACGCGGCGTCGATAGAGCAGGGCGATCGATCACCGGTGTTTCGAGCTGGCCGTGATCTGGGCCGAAATACACCTGGCGCGGCCACGGTTCCTGGTCGGCCACCCGCGAAGACGCGACCTGCCGTTCCGGCCGGTCTTCGGTTACGCGCGCAATCAGTCTCAGCGTGACGCATTCGACCGCCTCGGCTTCAGCCTGATGACCATAGGTGCGTTCGTGTTCGTCTCCGAACGCGGCGATCAGTTTCGTGAAGTCGGGCACGCCGTCACGCGAGACACAATCGACTGTCAGTTCATGCGCTTGTCCGGCGTAGCGAAGATCGGTGAGACGCATGACCTCGTATTCACCGGCCTGGTAGCCTTCCGATGACATCAGCGCGGTCATGTCCGTTTCGAGCTTGGCATATGCCGCTTCCATTTCCGGCGGCGAAACACTGGCAAGCCGGTTCAGCCAGGCGCGGCTGATCTCGTGCTCCACGTCCGATAACAACAGGCCGTAAGCGCTGAACACACCGGGGGCCGGCGGGACAATCACCCGCGTCATATCGAGCAGGTTGGCGATTTCCGCGGCGACCACGGGGCCGTTCCCGCCAAAGGCAAAGAGTGTGAAATCGCGCGGGTCGCGTCCACGATAGGTCGATACGGCCTTCACCGCCCGGACCATGGTGCCACAAGCAACCTGGAAGACGCCCCACGCCGCGTCGAGCAGGTCGTGGTTAAGCGGGGTGGCGATCAGTTTTTGCAGAGCATCGCGGGCGGCATCTGCATCGAGTTTAAGATCTCCGCCGACCAGATGTCCGGGATTGATGAACCCGAGCGTGAGCGCGGAATCGGTAAATGTGGGGTTTTCACCACCCCGGCCGTAGCAGACCGGGCCGGGCAGGGCGCCCGCGCTTTCCGGGCCCACTTTCAGCAGGCCGCCGCGGTCCAGCGATACGATGCTGCCGCCCCCCGCGCCGATCTCGGAAATATCTATCACCGGCAGCTTCAGCGCATAGCCGCCGCCCATAACGAGCTTGCTCGACAGGTTTACGCCGGCGCCGACTTCGTAATCGCCGGTCCGCGAAATGCGTCCGCCTTCGACCATGGATGCCTTCGCCGTTGTGCCACCCATATCGAGCGTGATGTTGTTTCCCTCGGCGGCAAGACGCGCGGCACCGATAACGCCGGCTGCCGGGCCGGATTCGACAAGATAGGCAGGCTTGTCCGCCGCCGCGCCAATCGACATGACGCCGCCGTCGGATTTCATGACCTGAACCGGCGCGGACACGCCGATCGAGTCGAGATGACGGCGCAGCGAGTCGAAATAGGCGGTCAAGATCGGGCCGAGATAGGCATTGATGACCGTGGTCGACGTGCGTTCGTATTCCCTGATTTCCGGCAGGATGTCGCTTGAACAGGTAATGAAGACATCCGGCCCCATTACGTCGCGAACAATCTCGGCGCTGCGTTTTTCGTGATCGGGATTGGCATAGGAATGCAGGTAGGCGATGGCAACGGCGGCGACATCCTCACGCGCAAGGCGTTCGCAAGCGGCGATGACGGTTGCTTCATCCAGCGGGATGCGGATCTCGCCGCGCGGACCTGTTTTCTCGGTCACTTCAAGGCGGAGCCTTCGCGGGACGAGCGGGGGCGGCTTAGTCCAGTTGAGCGTGTACATTTCCGGTATACGGAGACGACGGAGTTCCAGTACATCGCGGAAGCCCTCGGTCGTGAGCAGTCCGGTGCGGGCGCCCTTGGCTTCGAGAATTGCGTTCGTCGCTACCGTCGTGCCATGGACGATCACGTCGACGTCGTCCGGCTCAGCACCGAGGGTGGCAAGCGCCGCCGCCAGTCCATCGGCGATACCGCGGCCGAAATCGTCAGGTGTTGTCAGTAGTTTTTCCGCGTGAAGTCCGCCGTCTTCGCCCATCAGGACGAGGTCGGTGAACGTGCCGCCAATATCGATTCCGGCGCGGTATTTCATGCGGTCTCTGCTTTCCTGATGGTTTCCCAGACGCGCAGCGGCGTCAGGGGCATTTCGATGTCGGTAACGCCAAGCGGCGCGAGAGCATCGAGAACTGCGCTGACAAGTGCCGCGGGTGATCCGATAGAACCGGATTCACCGCAGCCTTTGGCGCCGAGTGGATTGTGGGTGCAGGGCTGAGATTCATCGAGCTCGCCCTCGAACCAGATCAGGTCATCGGCACGTGGCAGGCAGTAATCGAGAAAAGACCCGGCGAGTATCTGGCCGCTCTCCGGATCGTACGCGGCACTTTCGGTCAATGCCTGTCCTATCCCCTGGGCGAGCCCGCCGTGAATTTGCGCGTGAACGATCATCGGGTTGATGACGGTGCCGATATCATCAACGACATAGTAGCGTTGGAAATCGATTTCGCCGGTATCGCGGTCGATCTCGATCTCGACGACATGGCCGCCATTCGAATAGGCAAAGTTCGACGGATCGTAAAACGCGCTTTCGTTCAAGCCCGGTTCCATACCCGCCGGCATCACGTGGCCGAGATTGGCGGCGGTCGCGATTTCACCAATGGTGATCTGACGGTCGGTGCCGGCGACCGCAAATATCCCGTCGGCAAAGGCGACGTCCTCTTCCGCGGCCTCCAGCAGGAACGCGGCGAGCTTCCGGCCCTTTTCGACGATCTTGTCGGCCGCAACGGCAATAGCGGACCCGCCCACCGCAATGGACCGTGACCCGAACGTACCGGTGCCCATGGGTACGGCTTCGGTATCGCCTTCGATGACGGTGACTTTCTCGAACGGAAGCCCGAGCTTGCTGGCAATGATCTGGGCATAGGTCGTGTCGTGACCCTGGCCATGATTATGCGTGCCGGCCAGAAGCCGAACACTGCCGCCGCCATCGATACGAATTTCGGCGCTTTCAAAAAAGCCGATGCGGGCACCCATCATCCCCGCCATTTTGGATGGCGCCACGCCCGAGGTTTCTACATACATCGCAAGGCCTATACCGCGCAGCTTGCCGCGTGCCTTGCTGACTGCACGCCGGGCGGCGAACCCGTCCCAGTCGGCGGCAGCGAGCAGCTTTTCCATAATGTTGGGAAAGTCGCCGCTGTCATAGACCGGCCCGATCGGCGTCGTGTAGGGCATGGCATCGACCGGGATCAGATTACGCCGCCGGATTTCCGCGCGGTCGAGCCCGAGCCTGATCGCCGCTGCATCTGCCAGGCGCTCCAGCACGTAACATGCTTCCGGCCGCCCGGCACCGCGATAGGCATCGGTCGGCACCGTGTTGGT
>MEHZ011598234.1_pt1 | contig 14214 bp, 2 predicted proteins | sample 897221 | NCBI WGS metagenome assembly MEHZ01 (sample SAMN05514161, study PRJNA337945) | marine metagenome | isolation source: marine surface water | place: Arctic Ocean | collected 2007-12-13
GTGTGGGACAACGGTCGCTGGTGCTGTATGGAGAAAGGGCCGAGAGGTTTCGTCAGTCCCAATCTTGACCTTGATCCCAATCTCGTGTGGAGGCCTGGCATGGTGATGATCTTCCAGCGTAGGTGCAAGAACTGCATGCTGGTCAGGCGGCGCTCCAAACGCGTTAGTGCCATCAGGCAGAAGCGTTGTGAAGTCCAGATCAGGTCGGAGCCCGAGTGGAGCAGTATGAAGGAGATGTTGTTCATCAATGCCCACTTGGCCAGCTTTGCTTGATCGCGACTGGTGCGTGCCGCCCGCGTGTGCCCTTGCCCTCCTGTCCGCAGCTGTATGGCGTGACATAGAAGGGGCTGATGAGCATTGCGCGTGTGTTCGCGTTCCCGTCCTGGCAGAGCTGAACGCGCGTTCACGCTGGCCAGTAGGGCTGTCATCGATGAGCGCGCGCTGTATTGCTGCGCGGTCCTCTGCTGACAGGTCGGGCCGGTGGGGCATAGACTGCCACAGTTCACCGGTGCGTTGTTCTGCCTTGCTGGCAGGTGCACTGTCGCCAGCTGCGACTCCTTTTGTTCGCGTGCCAGACCGGCGCCTAGCAGGAGGTCCTGCGTGTGGCTCCGGCACTGGTGCGTCTCTTCCTTGCTTGAGCTGGCTGCTTTGCCCGCGCTTGATTGCGGCGCGGTCTTCAGCAGTGATCAGCGCTCCGTGGAGGAGTGCCTCGTGTGCTGGGAGGTCAGTGTCCGCAGCAGCGAGCCCCGGAGGACGCGATTTGCGTGCTCGTTTGGGCATGCCGCCCTCTGACAGTCTGCGCCTGACAGGCGTAGACGGAGGGGCACGGCAGCCTGGCTCTTCGTCGGTTTCGGGTGAGACTTTCTCCCCCGAAGACGATAGCTCTATAGCTTGTGATGGCGTGTTGCCATCGTGACTGTCGTCAGAGTCTGTGTCTGCGTCAGCCAGGGCACGTGCACCAGACAGCTGAGAGAACCCCAGTGGTCCCTCAGTTGTCATTCGTGCCACTCTTGCCCTTGTGTCGCCGTCTTGGCGTTCCTTTTCTCTTTTCCCGCGTTCATAAGGATGAACCGCGCTCTCATTCATAAAGAGGTAATTGTCTCTTGCCTTTTCTGTGCAGTGCAGGAGACGGTGGAGATCGATGGCTTCATCGTCCTCCTCCTCGGCAGGTGAGAGGTCTGCCCTTTCTGCTCCCGCGGGGGAAGCCTTGGCAGGGGAAAATCGCAAATTTGGGCCCATGCCCTTGCGTTCATCCGTTAGGGAGGTGATCGTGAGTGTGTCTTTGTTTCCATAGCACTGCTCTCCGTTCACTTCCGTAGAAATATGGATGGAGTTCGGCAGGATCTCGTGTATTGCAGCAGCAGCTGCACACAGGTCCTGTCCCTCGATAGCGTAGGGCGGTTTGCCCGTAGAATCGCTGTAGCCGAGGTCGCAGAGCGTAGCAGCTCTGCCTTTGGCGAGGCTTAGTTCTTGTAGCTTCTTTTCTGTGGCGCGGCCGCGCCTGTGGACTAGGCCACTGTTGCGGCCGACGCATAGATAGGCCACAAAGCCTCTCCTTGTTTTGTCATAAAACAGGGGAATCGTGCGGCTTTTGCCCGTGTGTTCGTCGGTCTTTTCGATAGAACATTCACGGTTGCCAGCCTTGGTAACGATTCGGAGGTTCCACCCTTCATGATGAAGGTCTGAGTAAGAGAGGAGACTGTCAACCATCCCTGGGACAGTGTCGCACTCTAAGCGAATTAGCTCGCCCTTTTGCGAGTAGTATTCGCCCTCCGTAGCTAGCTTCATGTGCTTCGTTTGCATTGCGTATATTGCAAGGGTACCGCGCATCCCAGCCCGCACTGGGCTTGCAGAAGCATCGAAGCCTGTGATGCGCGCCGCGCTGGGGCGGGCATTTTGGAGAAATCCATCGATTGATCCAGAGAAGATACTTGAGCTTGCTCCCGTGTCACACAGGACAGTCATTAGGAGTGACCCAGAGCAGTCCATTGTTGCCTTAGCTCGTGCGCATCGCACGTCTTTGCAGGTGGCTGGACTGTTGGGGCAAGTCAGCAGTGTTCTGTTGTCGAGGTATGGGGATACGACGTTATCCTGGTAAGTGAGAAGGAGTGTCTCTTGTGGTCGCAGTATGCGAACCATGAAGAGACGTGTGTTCCCCAGGAAACCGTTGCGTTGGTCCCGTTCATGTTGTCGTGCTCCGACGGGTGTTGTGTTTGCGCCAGTTGCGGGAGAGCGGCTGACACGCGCTGTCATGGCTCTGCGTGTGCTCTGTTTTCCGCAGTCTGCGGCTCGATGGCCGATTTGGTCGCAGTTGTAACATTTTCCAGAGAAGGAGCCACCAGCACCGACGGCTGGTGAGTCTTTCCTCCTTGACATCCAGCTTGGTTGGTCGCGGGTACGCGGTGCACCCCGTCCACGGCTGGATCCGCCACGATCTCTGTCGCGGCGTTGTGTGCGCTGTGGCCTGCCAGATTTGCTGGCATGCGTGTCATAGGCATTTGCAGCCATAGCGCGGGTTCGTTCACTTTGTTTGGAACCCTTCTTGCTTTTCTGCCAGCATTCAAAGCACATAAGGTGGTGTACATCACCATCTTTGAATCCCTTTGGGAGTGCTTTGTTTGGGACTTTAGCAGAGCAGCGTGAGGTTGAGCATGTGACCCGGCTGTAGCCTTCCACAGTGGCTCGTTGGTTTGGCCCTGAGCGGCGTGGGCCTGACGCATTGCGCCCCCCACCCCCGAACAGGTTGCCTCCCCCTTCTGCTCGACGTGCCCGGATGAGCGGGTCACGTGAGCGAGCAGGTTGTAGGAGATGCTGAAAGCCGATGAGCGCGCTTTCGCAGTCTGCTACTATTTGGTGTACTAAATGAAGACTGTCTTCTTCGTGTTGAGCGGGTGGTGAAACGAGGTATCGTCCCACGATTTCTCCCAGCTCGACTGGGCTTTTGGTCTTGATCACTTGGCAGCACCTCCAGATTAGACTGGTGTATTTCACGCGAAGATGTAATTTCATCCCGCGGCTTGCTAGCTCGCGCCAGGCTCGCAGTCCCTTGAGAATGTTGGGTTCCCTGGCCAGAATAATGTGGCTGTTTGCACATTCTTCTTCCAGGGCTGCGACAGTTGAGAAGCTGATTTGCCTGTGTCGTTGCACGTAGTAGTATAGAAGATTGAGGCCTTCAGATGCTGAAGCTCTGTAGACCACACGATCTGCGCCGTATCTTCCGTGTGCGCTTCCTGCCATGGCCTCATCGGCAGCACCCATGCAGATTCTGCTGAGCATGCCGTAGAGTAGGTCGTTTTGAGCTGCAAAGACTTGCGCGAACTCCTTTGAGTAGCGATACACCCCCTCATTGCAGTCAACAATACCGTTGTCGACCCATGTGGGTTGTGAAGTTGCAAGTGTTCCAGGTTCGCTGCGTACTAGTTTCCACCTCGATGGGATGAGGTAGTCACTAGGGGTCGTAGTAGCCGTGTATTGGCCAAGCACCCGTGCCCACACTGAAACGCACGTGAAGAGTTGCTTCGGGTGTGCGAGAATCAGTTGGTAAATCGCTGTAGCAAACTGTAGCCCAAGCTCTCTGCATGGTTTGGCTTCGTATACCATATCCATGCATCGTTTCCATTCCTTGGAGGAGAGGTGGAGTTTGTGCTCCGATTTCACACTGTGGGAGACAGGCAGGCTATATGCGTCCGACATCACTGTGTCGATGCAGCGATCGAGGTGTTGAATTGCCGTCGAAACCGTTTTGATGGCCTTTGCCAAATTTTCGGATTCGGATCCAGTGCTCAGCATTGACGAGAATGACAATTCCGGTTCTTCAGTTGAAGCACTGGCTTCTGTGGCCGTATTTAACATCACGAGTTGTGAGCTGATGAGCTTGCGCTCAAGTTCGATTTGTCTCGCCCTTGTTTGGACGAGCGGATCCAACTTTTGCCATACTCGATGATGTTTGTCAAAGTGTTCTTTGGCGCTCAGAGCCTCGCGTTCAGCCGATGTGGTTGGAACACGAGGTTCAGCCCGCAGAGTTGCGATATCCGTGTTGAGCGTGTCTGTCACGCGTTTGTGTTCCGCACTCTGGATACTGAGGTTGATCTCAGACGCACTGTGTGCGTGGATCGCACTTGTCAAGTGCGACTCGAGCGAGCTCACTTGCTCTTGGGTCGTGCACAATTCTGTGTTGTGCGCAGCGACCACACTTCCAAGAAGCGATTTCGTTGCATCGGCCATTGTGACCAATGCTTGTTTTCCCACTTGATCAATGGTTGAGGCTTGTGCACTCAATTCCATGATCAGGGATGATGCCAATGTTGGGTTGATGTGTTGGGCCGCTGCGAGTGCGTTCACCGCTTCTCGCACGGAGTCCAATCCAACCATTGAACTTTTCGGCAATGATTCTGCCGTGTCGCGTAGCGACGTGTCGACAGCAACAAACACGCTTTCTGTGTCCATACCATGGACAGAGACAGGCCGTTGTGCTGCTTCTGCAGGGCTGCCAAAGCTTGGCTGTGGCGGCCCGCTGCTGTTGTCGTCCTGCGGCTCAGGAGATCCTCCTGCCGCGGTGGCTGCGCCACTCGTTGCACCACTTCGTAAGCTCATTTGGAGCGGCGTGGTTTGGAACGTTGGTGACGCTTGTGACATTTACAATGTCAAGTATACACGTAAAACGTGTAAAGCTTATCTCTTTTCCTCAAATCCTAAGCAAAAACTTCCTATTTGTTCCCCGATGCTGTGTCAGCGGGTTGGAGGGAAACGGACTTATATCCGGTGTCTAGCTTGTTAGCTAGTCGTCCCTAGGATGGAGTTGTGCTGTGATCAGTACAGTATTGATCACAGTGTCCACACGGTGGTGGTGCGGTGTTAAAACAGCCGATGTTGTACGAAAGATGTTGTTTTCGAAAACGTGTTTTTGTTAAACACAATTTTCGTCTTGTTTCTTGGCGCGTAATTTACGCGAAGTAGTTGTGGCGAGCCAGAATTGGATCAGCCTTGGCGATCACTGCGACGATCAGCGATGTCCACGCGTGCGCTACGGCACGCTGGTTCGCTGCACGGATGTCAGGGTCGTCAGTGGTCTCGCCGCTCTCCAGAAGTTTGGTAGAGTTCACGAGCAGAGTCTTGCCGGTGTTGCGCTTGCCTGTTGAAGCCTTTTGACCCGGCTTGCCCAGTTTGATACCTCCGGTGACGTTCTCCAGGAATTGCTGGGCGTAGCGGTCAATGTCGTCACAGGTTTCCGCGTAGTTCACGGGCACGCTGCGTGAGATCGAGCAGCCGGGCTTGCGAACTGTAGAAAGCGGGGTAGGAGTCTTCAGGTGTACCGTGACGCCGTATGCGTTCGGGACAGGCGAGATCACGTTGTGGTACTGGCCGATGCCGCACTGGGTGGACTCGATGCAGGTTTGAACGGTTGAGTTTGCAATCCAGTAGAACGACGTCACAGTCGGGTACTGGTCGTACGTATTGGCCAACGGCAGTCCGACGACTGTCTCTTCGGGAGGCGGTCCGGGTTTCGGAACTGCGAGGCTTGCGAGAGCTGCGACTTCTTTGTCGTCAACTGCAATTGCACTTGCACAGGAGTTGCCTTCGGAGTCCAGGGCACTTGCCGAGTTGCAGAGTCTCTTAGCCGGAGACTGGTCGTGAAAGCGAGCAATACGTGCTGGTATCACACGTTTGTTCTCAGCCTTGACTGCTGCGTCGAGTCCGACACGAGACGGACAGATTGCTTCCAGAGCTTTCTCGGCAGCCTTGACTTTGTGGCCGTTGATGTGAAAGTGGAGGCGCGTTGCCGCAGATTGGGCAGAGCGCTGATCCAGAACGAGCTGTTCTACGCGGAGTTTCTCGGCAGTAAGAGCAGCGTTCTTCTCAATATCGGCAAGCCGTATACGTTCAAGTTTGGCGGCAAGGGCTTCGTTCTCGGCAGCTGTGTCTTTCAATGCTTGTTCAGCTGCACGGAGTGCTTCAGCTGCACGGGCTTGTTCAGCTGCACGGGCAGCAGTGCGCTCGGCGAGGAGTTGCGCTGAGCGTGCTTTGCGCTGTTCGTGAGCACTTGCACGTGCCAAGTCAGGATCGAATTCAGCTTCGAATCCCGGAAGCAAGTTGCCGTCTGCAGTGGTTATACTTTCGTCGCAGGAATCTGCGTCGAATTTAAGTCCGTGTTTCTGTTCGTGGTCTTGACAGAGTGCAGCCCAATCCTCAGAAAGATCCCAAGAGTCGTCCTTGATGCCGAGTTCGTTCTCGGTTGTCGACAGACCGTTGGTTACGGTACTATTGTGATCGATTTTGTCAAGACTGTAGCGCGGTCGGTTATGGATAGAGCCGACGCCGGTTGATTCTGAGATCTTCAGGCGGTGTCCGCGGTTGTAATCCACGAGTGTACGGATCGGAAGTGTTCTGATCGTAGCCGTGCCCGGTGTTTCCAGGAAAGACGTGCGGGGATTAACAGTTGTCAGAGATACCAAGACGCCGACAGGACCTTGCTTTGCACACAGTTCTTGAGCAGCACGGTCGGTTGCGTGAGCAGTCTGTATGTCTGCAAGTGAATCAGCCACGGCGTCAACACTCAGGTGTAGTAAGGCCGCTGTTTGAAGCAGACGCCGACCTGTGTTGCCGAGTACTTGGAGTGCGTTGAAAGTACGTTCGTTGGACGCAGCCTTCAATGGACACAAGTTGAGGCGGTGCAGAGGGAACGGGTCGAAGCTGTCGATCAGTATGCGAAAGACTTCTTGCACTGATCCACCGTACGCGTCGGTACCGATGACGTCTTTGTTGCGAGGTTCTCGCACCAAGGTTATTTGGTAGGCTGGAGGATCAACCAGTGGATCCTCAGGCTGGCACGTAAGGCGGCCGTTAAATGCGGTGCCGTCGTGCAGTGTCGCAAGCGCTGCGTGCAGGTTCGCTAACAGGAGTAGCTGAAGCTGCTTGTAGTTGCAGGGCGTGTAGGCGACGGTGTGCTTGTTGAAAATGCCAGAGGAGCTCATTCGAGGCTGCAGCAGCAGCGCATTTCAACAGCAGCGTTCATCATTTCGTTAGTTGCAACGGCTCGTTACTTGTTCGTAGCGCAGCCGTGCTTATCACAGTCAGTGAGCTTGTACGTGCCGATCAGGTTAGTACTCAGAGGGGCCATAACTGCATGAAATCTAGACCAAATAGGGAGCGTAGCAATAGCTCCGCGAGGGTGCTAACCCAAGGGTCAGGATTCAGGTGAATGGACGGGGTGCTTATCGCACCTTGGAGCTCAGTTGCGGAGTGGTCCTGATGCGCACTCACTGTATCCACTGTGTGTCTGTTGAGAGATTCAGTACTCTCGAGAGATCGACCGACTGACAAATATTCAAGGTTGAAGAATGTTGGAGGATTCTTATTAGGAATAATGCGGTGGTTTACAAGAGGGATTGCGCTTCTTATAAATACTAGTTGTCGGAACTTCATGAAAGCGATTTTCATCTTTCGGCAGCGCAGTACGAGCCGCTTGAGGCGTTTCCCAGCGGTAGCTGTGAGGTTGTCGTACTTTTATAGTGCCTACGGGGTTGTTCAGCCCCGTAGCTGTTGCTGACCGACAAGTTCCTTAACAAGTTTGCTCTTCAAAGCAATAAAGCTGTTGAGCCGAAAGCAATAAACAACCTGAGACGGGCTGTTCATTGCTGCACTCTCCGAACAGTCTCATGCGAGCTGTCGGGAAAACATGCCAGCTTTGGTATCATGAGTTTTGTTCAGTGACATGACTATCATGAATCATGAAACATAAACAAGTCCATGCATACCCGGCAGAAGCTCCACTTGGAGGGGTCGTGATTGAGTCGCGACTTGCGACCCGGAGACTGGTCGTAGAAACAGGTTGTAGGCGCCAGCTCCGGTTATCACGATAGCTCTTCGGCCGTGAAGATCATTCCGATTATCTCGGACACTGATATGAAGAGATCTGTATCTTGACAGAGATCCTTGAGATCGTAGCGTTGGCACTGAGGTCATCCCCCAGTGCCGGTTATCCCGCTCACGATCTGGCCCAGTGACTTGAAGTCACACTGGGCGTTATTCTTGATGTTTACTATATGTTTTTGGTACCATAAGGATATGGTGTTTTCTTATTTTGATATTGATACAGGACTGAGATGGCAACTACTTTGTGCACACCCCCCAACCAATGTGATTACGCTCACTCTTGGTTGATATGGCAAAGGAGTGTTAGTCCCTTGGTAAGTCCGGAATTGGAGGATGTTCTCCTCCTAGCCCGGTGAGTACTGGGACCAGTCTTTCGAGGTCCGGACGAGGATTTGCTTTCGTGAGCAAGTCGCTTGAGTTGAGCTTCGTTGTTACTCGCCGTGGGCAGATTTCTCCGATCTCTACCATCTCTTTAGCGTAGTGATAGCTCATGAGAATATGTCTGTTCTGTGCGGTGACCTTGTCTTCTTTGGCTAACATGTTGGCGTTGATACAGTCGCCAAGAAGAATGGTGGGTCCTTGCACGTATTCAGATAGGCCCATGTCCTTGAACATATTGCGGAGCCACACTGCGGCTCTTGCACAGTGTGCCAATGCTTGGTATTCTGCTTGAGTGGTTGAGAGTGAGACATGGTTGTGTTTGCGGCTTGACCAGCATATTGGGCCGTTTTGCCAGTAAAACACAAAGCCATATTGACACTTGCTGTCAGCCGGGTCGGGCTTCAAGCTCGAGTCGTAGTGTCCAATGAGTTGGTGGTTTCCGTTTGAGTTGTACCTGATCCCGCGATGGATCTGTGTACTCATATAGGAGACCATATGTAGAGCGAAATTATAGCTCTTCTCTGTTGGTGTTGACATCATCCTGCATAGTTGGCTTACTCCGTATGAGAGTTCAGGCATCGTATTGCGTGCTGCCCATAGGATACATCCAGTCATAGACATGGAGCCTTCCTTTGAATAGCGTTGATGAGTCTTCTTCGCTAGTACGGGGTCGTCGGGGATTTCACTCCTTGAGAGCATTTCTCGTGGAGGGAATGGAGTGTTCATTTTCTTCTTCCCGAAGACATCTTCGTATTGCGGTGCGAATTCCTTGCAGGTGCTTTCGATGAAGCCTGGCTGCGTCATATACATGGATGTGGATCCATCGGTTTCCTTTTTGATGACGCGCCGTACTCCTAACAGCTCCTGAGAATCGCAAATCTTAATTTCAAATTTCGTAGCAAAGATTTCTCCTATCTCCTTGAGGTCGTTGATATTGGGACCGACGATTTGACAGTCGTCTGTGAAGATGGAGAGGAAGAGAGTCCTCTTTGCTTTGTTCGTGATGATGTAGAGACAAGGTTCGGAACGGCTAAATTTGACGGTGAAGCCACCTTTGCTGAATCGTTCCATAATCCACTTCTTAAGGTATTGCCCGAATTTTCGGCTGGCGGAGGGCACTCCGTAGAGCACTTTGTCCAAAATTGCATAGAGGGGCCTGCCCTTTTCGTCATACCTTTCAGCGCCTTTTGGGTATCGTAGGATGATACGATCTTGGGGCTTGATGGGGGTAGACATGAAGGCGGATTTGATATCCCACTGGAACCGTGCATAGCCGCGTGCTACACACAATGCCATTAGTATCCTTGTGATCTCATGTGCCGGCGTAGCGGCAAATGTGAGACCATAGTGTACACCTGCCTTCATCCAGTGTGGTGATCCTGCGACGCAGATTCTTGCCTTGGCACGATCGAAGGTGCCGAGGGGAGTATGCTTTGCATCGAAAGTAATCATCAGTGGTACTGGAGAAGTGGTGACACCCATTTCTCTGCATTGTTCAATGGTGAGGTCGTTGTGAAAGACTCCCATTGATTCCAGGCTTGCAACTTCTTCCTTGATAGCTGCTAGCCAGATTGCTTCGTCAGGGCGACCTGCAATGTCTTTTATTGACTTTGGTGGTCTGATCCTACCCGTCAAGGGGTTTATAGGATCCTCCCCTTTTCTCGCTGCGTCTTGCACAGCTTTCTTTGCTTTGAAGCAACTGACATTTGCTGGGTCTTTTGGCTTAAACGAGGTGTCCATTGGCACTGGACGCATGTTCTTTATGCGTAGTGCTCTTGCATCATCGTAAGCCTTTGTCGAACGGTTGGAGTAGATCTGGATTAGACCTTCTGCGTTCACATCTAGGTGAATTCCGTTTTCCTTTTGGTGTTGAACCCATGTCGACTCGGGATGGTGTCCACGTGGATCCATATCTCCGGTCTTGCCGCTGGCGATGCTTGCGATGAGGCCAAGGGTAGCGAATGTTGGAGCGAGACGTTTCGTCCCACCCCCCATCCTAGCTAGCATGGCTCTTAGTTGTGAGCCTTTCTTGTCATCATCTTGCTCATGTACTGAGTAGTCAGTCATGAAGATCGTTGCATCTTGCAGTGCGGCTTTGTCAGAAGTTGCACGCACTATGGCGTCCTGTTGACGTTCATGTGCTGCGATGGCAGTGATGTATGCTCTTGCGAGCCTCACTGACTCATGTTCTGTGTTGCCACCATTGTCTTTGAACCTTTGTTGTTCCAAGAGTTGATTCCATAGTCTCCCTTTTGGCTTGGGGAAGACCTGGCCGTTAACTAACAGAGCTGACCTCTGGGTTCGCCCCCACGGACAGGGCATGCGCCGAGTGCACACAGACAGGTCTGTGCGTGCTCCGACGCTCGGGCCGTAGTATTTTCCGAGGAACATCCAATAGAGGCGGGCCTGTTTGGTGTCAAGGTTCATTCGTTCGCAGAGTTGAGAGAATGTCTCTTCGTCTGCTGTCACGGTCTCGTGGCCTTCTTGTACCCATTCTGCGAAGTTCACTTCGAAGTAAGGTGTTTCACTTTCAGCAGGTGGGGGTAAACCGTTGCCAGACCAGTTGAAGACTGTGTCTGACCATGGTAGGCCATCGTTGTCGTGTTCAGGGTACACGTCGCCGTCTGCAAGGTCACTTTTGTGCCTTTTAGAGGCTGCTTGGGCTTCAAGCCGCGATTTGGGGTTTAGGCCGCGTGTACGGCCGGTAGCCCCGCGGTTGGCAGCTTGGTGGTGTAGCCTGTCTGCACGTGAATAGTCTGCTGGACCAGAGAAATCTGTCTTGCCGTCGCGCGCGCGAGAGCGGTTGGCTTCCTTGCGGGCCGCTTTAAGGGCAGGTGATTCTTGTCTGTCCAAGCCGTAGTACCTTGGGGACGACGGCCCGGCTCGTTGGTCAGCAGGTTGATGTGCTCGTGGAGACGCGACTCGCGCAGGGCGAGCTTGCTTGCGTCTCGATCGTACAGGTGTTGAACGCGGAGGAGAGGTGCGTTGCACGTGATCTCCTTCGTCGTTGACAATTCCTTCACGCAGTAGGCGTTCGGGATTTTCGAGTGCTGCTTGCACTGCAACAACCGTGTACTCTGACCATGGTATCTGGATGCCGTCATGACTGTGCAGGGCATCGTCACCAAGGTCGTCACGTAGTTCTGTGAGCAGTTTCTCGGGTAGAGGGCCAGTGGTGTCTGGTCCCTCAGCCGCTCGTGCTGCTGTGTCGCGTCCAATGCCGGTTGACATGTCCATCATCTCGGTATTGGGATCGTCAGGACGATCTACCATCATAATTTCAAGCTCGCGCATGTGCAAGTCGAGAAACGTGCCGTCACGAAACGTAGCAGTCCATAGCTTGGCGCTTGGATCATACAGTCGTATCGTTGCTAGCCAGTAGCCATGGTTTGGATAGTGCATCCAAAACGTCATGCCAATTAGGCTTGATGGTGCGGTCATCAAGATCACGGGGTCGAACGTGCGGTGGGGATCAAGTGAGCGTGGAATGTTGATTCCAGAATCGTGTAAGTGGTTCACGATGCTCGTGCTTGGTGCCGTACGCTCTGCGAGCGTGAGCACCTGATCCGTACGCGTAATGTTTCCTTCGGAATCGTGTGCATACACGACTCCTTCATCGTTGATCATGATGATGGAGGGCGTTTTGCCGTCCTCGAGTTTGCCGGTCTTCAGTGACACGACAGGACTCCATACACGCCGTTGACCAGCCGTTAGTGCGTTGAGATTTGGAATTGAGATGATGTTCTTCAATTTTAGATCTCGGTCGCACGGTGGAATTGTGACGCCAGGTGGGGCCACTTCACTTTCGGTTGGATCAATGTTCAAGGCGGCATGGTAGCCTAGGCCAGCGGGTAGTTCGATGCCCATCCAATTGCGGCTGTAGAAGCGCGCTGAGCGTGCTCCCGCATAGGGGCAAAAGAAGATGGCGATCTTACCCATGTTGCCTATGCATATGCCCCAACGCGCTGTTGGGGTGCCCAGATCAGTTGAGTTCAATTGAGCTTGGTGGACCAAGTTCAACGAGCCGACTGGGCACAGTGCGCTGAGTAACTGGTTGCAGTCCATGCGACTGATACGCGATCTGGTAATTTGCTCGAGAGGTCGCAACGCATCACCCGAATAGACATTGTTGGCGTATTTTCGGATGGGAAAGAGGTTCCTGATCTGAACCGCCTGGTCCATGGCCCACTTCCAAAAACTTGTTGGAAGTCGGTTTTGGAGCAAGATCATTTTCGTGGTGTGCGTGATAAAGCGTACTGCAGCTTCTGCGAACGCGTTTGCTCGGGATGTGTCTGTGGAGGTAGCACCGGAAAAGATGCATTCGACACCAAGTTCGCCGAGTTCACGTTGCGTTTCACCTTCGAGAAACCATGATCCATCGTGATCGGATCGTAGTTCTGAGAAGATGGGGTATGAAAACCCTTGGAAGTGCGGTCTTGCACGCATTGATTTGATTGTGTTCACGATGTGACGACCAAACGATTTCGTTTTGTCGTAGCTGACTGCGTAGAAGCCAGAGCAGCAATCGCGCATAACACATGCGTACATCTCTCCTGAGATTGCGGGTGTTGACATGAAAACGATGTCAACTGCCCAGCGGTAACCTGGTAGTTCTGGATCCGCAGGTACTTTGGACCGTTTGTGGCCACGCCTGAAGAAGGATCCACCTAGCATTTGGCATAGTGCACAACCTGACTTGTCGCCGCAATTGCCGATGTGGCCGTAGCGCCGATGCAGATGTGCCGTTGTCAATTTCATCTCGCGAGGGTTTAGAGATCGTTTTGTCCCGGTTATCCCAGGACAATCGTAATCCTCGATGAAGTCGTCTAGGTCTGTACCAGTTGGCTCATCATCGATTGATGAGCGGTCTGCTGCTTGCGTTGCCTGTATGTCGGCGATTGCCGCAGCTTGTGCACCCGCTTCAGGCTCGGGCTGTGCCCTTGGAGCTCTGTGTCGGGTGCGTGGTTGCGCAGGGCTCCTGCGCGTGCGTGGCTCAGCGATTCTTGGCTGGTGTGAAGCAGCGTTGACGACAATGTCATCGTAATCATGCTGCCCAGTATCGAAATCGGCTGGGTCCACGTGGTCATGTTGCAGCTCATGTGCCTCAGTGCCGTCGATGTGATCGACTGCCCTGTGGGCAGCGCCACGTGTAGGCCTAGGCGCTGCAGCTTGGAAGATGCCCGGATCTCCAGGTAGGCCGGTACCCGGAATGGTAGTACTCGTGGTACTGGCAGTACGGACAATGCCATTGGAGGTGGGTACCCCGAGAGTACTTGCAGTACTCATGGGTCCTCTTCGGGATTCGGTTCGAGCGAGCAGTGGGACTTGGTGCGACCGTTCAGCTGGAGCTGGGTGGCCGCCATCGCCCGCGGAGGGGCGATGCCCGTCCACTTCCCGCATCGCAAGGGTGCGGTCGCCCCTAAGAAGTGCGAGTGCCCGCGTGACGCGAGGGGGTCGACGGTTCACCGGCGCGGCTGTACTGATGAGTACTACGCCGGCTGCGCTCGGGGGAAGCATTCCATTTCCAAGATGGGAACTTCCAGCTGGGTGGATGGCGTCCGGGTGGAGAGGACGTTCTTCCGCTGTCAACGCTGCATGCGTGATTTTCGCCGTAGCGGCCGTTTGCACGTCGAGACCAAGTATAGGCTGCATGGCAGCACTCGTGAGCTGGTTCCCGCCCGCACGCTGCCTGCTGAACTTCCTGCCGGCATGACTGTTCATGTCGTGGGGTTCAACGTCGGCGCACCGCTCTAGGTTCGTCCCTGCTTGTGCATCTGTGCGTGTACCCATGTGTCTGATGTCTGTAGAGCCTGTGCGCGCATCAGCGCGCATCTGCCCGTAGACTGCAGCATGGTACTCGCGTGTGCTCTTGCCTTCTGGGCTGTCATCGAGAAGCGCGCGCTGTATTGCTGCGCGGTCCTCTGCTGACAGGTCGGGCCGGTGGGGCATAGACTGCCACAG
>MEHZ011527201.1_pt1 | contig 14172 bp, 14 predicted proteins | sample 897221 | NCBI WGS metagenome assembly MEHZ01 (sample SAMN05514161, study PRJNA337945) | marine metagenome | isolation source: marine surface water | place: Arctic Ocean | collected 2007-12-13
GCTCCTTTTTCAGCTATAGTCATCATCATAAGTGCTGACTCTGTTACTCCTAAGTTGCTGCCTCCAAACTCTTCTGGCATAGCTATACCTAGCCATCCTCCATCTGCTAATGTATTTACAAATTCATGAGGAAAAGATGCGTTATTATCACATTCTAACCAATAATTATCATCAAAATTTTTAATAGAATTGCTTATTGCTAAAATTAAATCTTTTTGATCTTCTGTATAATTAAAATCCATATATTACCTATTTTAAATGTAAACTCATTTCCCAAAAGTTTATTTCTAATCTTGTTGCTGTCTTAAATTGATTGTTTAATGTATTCCATCTTAAATTATTTTCAAAATTATTACCTAGTCTATTAATAACTGACTTATCTAGCATATTACCAATTTTAATACATAATTCTTGGTATTCATCAGACCCATAAGTATTTATCCATTTAATGTAAGGGTTGTTTTTATTAGTGATTTTTGATAATTCTCTTCCAATTTCACCATATCCAAATACGCACGGAATTAATGTAATTAATAAATCCAAAAAATCTCCAGTATAACCATTTTCTAATACATATCTTGTGTAAGCTAAATTAGCTATTTCCTCTTCAGCATTATATAAATCATTCTCTAATATACCATATTCTGCACATGTATTTATATGTAATTGAAGTTCTTCATTAATAAGTGCATTAAGAGTATTCGATGCAACGCGCATTTCTTCTGTGGAGTTTGATTTTAATACTAATAAAGCCCAAGCTTTAGAAAAGTGCGTCAGGAATAGGTAATCTTGTATCAGGTATTTAATATATAATTCTTTTTTAAGTTTTCCATTTGCAATATTCTTTACAAACTTATGTTTAGTATAATTATCCCAATAAGAAAGGTTATTAGATTTTAATATATTAAATATTTTACTATAGTTATTATTTTTAAGCATTTTCAAACCGTTTTATAGTGTTTAGTTTCATTCAATTTAATAGTTATAATTTTTAGATAAATATTTAATTAATCTATCTTCATATTTCTTATCTAACTTTGTCATACCATTCTCATCATACATTAATAAAATTATTTCTTTCCATCTTTCTTCATTTAATCTTTGTTGATAAACAATATTTAGGGAGTGACAAGAAGAGCAGCTATATTTTAGTATTTCTTCGTCTGTTATAGAGACTTCCTCTTTTGCAAAAGTATTAAAATTAAGATTTTGTAAAACAATTAAACATATTAAAATAATTCGCATTTTATATGTTTATATATATTCTATGAACAGAATTATTTAAATAACCTTTAGGGTTCCAACTTATATCAAATGGTTGGGATATATTATTTTCATCTATAGCTCTAGACCATATTTCAAAATAACCTTTACTTGGAAAATTGAGATTTAAATCCCAATTTTGCCATGCATATTTATTAACAGGATTACTTAAATTTGCCTTAATCCAAGTAGCTCCATAATCAATACTTATCCTAACTTCTTTAACTTGTTTATCTCCTGCCCAAGCATGTCCTCTAATATTTAGATTATGAGAAGTATGCTGTAACCCAGTTTTTGGAAATGTTATTAAAGATTTTACAGGCATTGATTCAATTATTTTTAAATCACTGATATCTACTTTCTCGCCAGGTTTAATAGGGAGTATAGGAACTTTATAAGATTTTCCAGTCATTTTTGTGCCATCATGTACATGATCAAGTAATTCAATTTTGTTTAACCATTTTTGAGATGTAGATCCTGGCCACCCAGGACATATTAATCTTAAAGGTGACCCATGAATTAAAGGTATTTCTTCATTATTCATAGCAAAGGCTATAATATTATTCGCATCTAAAGCTTTTTTTATTGGCACTCCTCGCGATAACGCATTTTTATTTGTATTACCAGATAAATGTAAATCAGCACCATAATGACCAGTATAAATACTACTTGGTTTTATGCCGGATGATTTTATTACATCTGATAATCTTACTCCAGTCCATTCTGAGCATGAAATTGCTCCATAGCTCCATTGATTCCCTAATGCTGGAGGTTCAAAAAAAGCTCTTCCATTTCCTCCACATTCTAATTGGAGAGATTTAGTTATAACTTCAAAATTATTTTTTAAATCTTTGATAGAGTATATTTTTGGGTTTTTTACATTTCCTTCTATTCTTAGTTTCCAATTAGATATTTCATTACTAGATAAATCAGGCATTATTCCATTATTTCTTACAAAGTGACGATTAGTAGGCGTGATTGGATCGTCTAATAAGTGTGGAGGAGTTTCTGCATTAATAGGTCTATCATTAAGTATAGTAAGGTCATTTTTTTTATGAATATTATCTATTTTTAAGATGTCATTAGCGTATAGTGGAACAACATTCATAGGAATAGAAAAATAAGACGCTAGACTAGCAGATAGCATAATTTGAGAATGCTTTTTTATAAAACCTCTTCTGGAAATTTTTCTATTCATTAATATCTCTAATTCAAAGTGTTGGACTTACTTAAATATAAACAATGTTATGATTACTATTGAATAATCTATTATTCTTGTAAATGTGTTTTTTTTTAATATAATTATATTTTGTATATAAAAAGGTTTTGATAATGAAAAATAATATAGAAGCTAATTTGAAATTTATTGTTCCTCAAGTTACTAAGCCTGTATTTGAAAGTTCCGAATATACTGGAACAGTTCCAAAAATTCTTTTTGATACAGAATATAGGACAGTTCCAATAAAAGATATCAGAGAGAGTAGCATCTCGTACACAATTGAAAATAATGGCTTTCAATTATTAAAGCATAAAACAAAAGTAAAAAATTTTTATGATCATGAGGAAGTTATTAAAACTTATGAAAAAGAGTTAAAAGATTTTTTAATAGAACATATGAAAGCAAATGACGCTATAATATTTGATTATACGAGAAGGTCTGATGCAAAATCGGGAGCAAAGAATCCCGATGGTTTGCGAGGTCCTGCTGATAGGGTTCATGCAGATTACACCGATTTGTCTGGTCCACAAAGAGCAAAGGATGTTTTAGGTTTAGATAATTATAATAACCTTCTTAAAGAAGGAGGTAGAATAGTGCAACTTAATGTTTGGAGAGCTATTAACGGCCCTGTAAGAAGATCTCCTTTAGCATTTGCAGATGCTCTATCTATTCCTAAAAATGATTTAGTGGAGACAGACCAAATCTTTTCAAATCGTACAGGAGAAATATATCATATTGCCTATTCTGAAAATCATAGATGGCATTGGGTTTCTAATATGAGGAATGATGAAGTGCTACTTTTAAAGGGGTGGGATAGTATTAATAATGCTAGAGTTAAATATACACCGCATGGGGCATTTGAATTGCCAAATCAATTACATAGTGATCCTCCAAGAGAAAGTATTGAGGCGAGAGTATTTCTAATTTATAATTAATACTTTTGTTAGGAGTTTCTCATGTCTAGAATATCTAAAATAATTACTATAATTATATTAACTCTTTGTTTGGCAAAAATATCAATTGGAGCTGATGGTACTAAAGGTGATCCTTTTAATGTATTATTAGTCCCGGCAGATGGAGGGACAGAAGAAGGTACTATTTCTGATTTTAAACCAATATTTAATGCAATATCTTTAGCTACAAATTACTCTTTCAATATTATTGTGGGACAGAGTTATAGTGCTGTAGTAGAGGGTATATGTTCAGGACTCGCAGACTTTGCTTGGTTTGGGCCTGTTACATATTTACAAGCAAGAGATAAAGGGTGTGTAGAATTATTGGCAGTTGAAGTTACAAAAGGTAGTTCTGTTTATTATTCAGGTATATTTACAAATAAAAATAATATAAATATTAATAATTTAAGTGACTTAAAAGCTAAAAAAGTAGCTTTTGGTGATATAAATTCTACATCAAGTTTTATTTTCCCTATGGCTATGTTGGTTGAATCTGGAATTGACCCAATTAAAGATTTATCTAAATCTCAGCTAACTGGAAGTCATGCAAATAGTCTAAAAGCACTTCAAGCAGGTATTGTTGATGCAGCAGCTGCTTCTTTTAATTCTTATGAAAAAGCTGTAAGACAAGGCTCAATTATGGCTAATGAATTTAAAATAATAGCTAGATCAGATCCTATCCCTAATCCTCCATTAGCTATGTCCGTTAACCTTCCAAAAATTGTTAAGGATAAAATTAGGAATGAAATTTCTCAATTACATAATAATCCAAACATAAAAGAAGGTATGTTAAGAGGCTATGGTGGTAAAAAAGTAGATTATTATGATACTAGTATAACAGATAAAGATATGCTTCCTGCCTTAAAGAAAATGGTTTTAATAGATAGTAATTTTAAAAAGACAATTCTGGAAGCTAATAGTAATTAATGACAAATAAATTACTTACAATTAAGTCTGCTAAAAAAAAATACGATGGAGGAATTAATGCGCTTGATGGAGTAAATATAACAATTCATAAAAATGAAATTGTTGCCATACTAGGTTCATCAGGTGCAGGTAAATCAACATTAATAAGATCAATATTAGGTTTAGTTGCCTTAGATGAAGGTGCAATATTTTTTAAAAGTAAGACTCCTATAGTAAATAATTTTCAGCTATTAAGAAGTTCTATCTCTACAATATATCAAAATTTTAATTTGGTATCTCGATCTACCGTTTTGACAAATATTATCTTAGGTAAAATTTTAAGTATATCTTCTTGGCGAATTTTATTTAATGCATGGCCAAAAGGTATTCAAATGGAAGCTTTGGCATTATTAAAAGAAGTTGGTCTAGAGGATATTAATCTTAATAAAAGAGTAGAAAACTTATCTGGAGGGCAGCAGCAAAGGATAGGAATAGCAAGAGCATTAATAGGTGATCCTGAATTGATTTTAGCTGATGAACCAGTATCAAGTTTAGACCCAGAAACAGCAAAAGAAATTTTAAAACTCTTAAAAATGACGGCTAAAAAGAAAAAAATTAGTATTCTTTGTAGTTTGCATCAAGTTGAATTTGCTAAATATTTTGCTGATCGAATAATAGGTATGAATAACGGAAAGATTATTTTTGATAAAGCGTCAAATAAATTAAGTAAATTAGATTTAAATAAAATTTATAAATAAAGAAACCTTAATGAAAAAGTTTAAAGAAGATTTAAAACCACCATTTAATATAAAGAGTTTATTTTTAATAATATTATTATTAATGGTATTCATAATATCAGCTCAAAGAGTTGGCATGCCTGATATTATAGAACGTCTGTATGAATCATCTTTAGATTTAGTTGGGATTAAAGATTCTTCAAAAATTGGAAATGGTTTATCTAGAATTTCTAGAGAGATGTGGCCTCCCGTTATAGAAAGTAAAAAAGATACTAATTTAATATTAAATTTTGATTCTGAAAACATACCTTTTAATTCTTATATTGAGAAAAGTTTAGTTAAGTCTTATGAGATTAACCCTGAAACATTATTGCTAGAATCTACAGAAGAAAATATTTTATTTTTAGTAGAGCCTTTTGGGTATTTAAAGACAGTTATAATTAAAATTATAGAAAGTATAGAAATAGCATTTTGGGCAAGTTTTATATCAATAATTTTATCTATTCCGTTAGCATATTATTCAGCAAAAAATTATACACCTAACAAATTAATATATTTTTTTTCAAGAAGTTCAGTATCTGCATTAAGAGCTATACCAGAGTTAATTAGTGTTTTGTTTATGGTATTAGCTTTTGGCTTTGGCCCTGCTGCAGGAATTATGGCTTTAGGCTTACATAGTGCCGGATTTTTAGGTAAATTTTTTGCTGAAGATATTGAAAATTCTGATAAAGGTCCTCAAGAGGCATTGATTGCTTTAGGTGCTTCTAAGTGGAAGGTTCTTAAATTAGCAGTTTTACCACAAGTTATGCCTCAATATGTAGCCTATATGCTCTATATCCTTGATAGAAACCTTAGAATGGCTACTGTGATAGGTTTAGTTGGTGGAGGAGGTATTGGACAAGAACTAAAAGGACGTTTTGACTTATTTGAGTATGGACACGTAACAACAATTATTATTGTTATTTTTATAGTTGTTTTTATTTTTGACCAAATTTCTGCAAAACTTAGGTCAAAATTGATTGGTAATTAGATATGGTAAATAAATATTTTAATACTAATTCATTAGATCTATCGAATTGGAATAGGATGGGATTTATATTACGCTCTGGGCATCTTGAAAAACATGTTAAGGACTTAAATATATCTTTAAGTAAAATAGAGAATCTTAGTATAGATAAAAGAGAAAGCTTATTTTATTATGAAGAAATTAATAAAAAACCTGTACTTTGTAGGATAGAAAAATTTTTAAAAGATAATAATTTTTTAAATGAAATTATTTTAGGTAATAATATATTAGGTTTTGTAAGTGAACTTATTAATAAACCTGCTTATCTATATAAAGAAAAAATAAATATTAAATCTAGTGGAGGCTCTGGTTATGCAGCACATCAAGATGCTACTGCATATCATGAATTAAAAGGGCACATTACATGCTTGATAGCATTGACAGAAATGACATCAGATAACGGATGTTTATATGTATCAGAATTAGTAAAAACTGATATTCTTCCATATGATAAGGATGGATGTATTATAAAAAAAGAAGAAAGAAAAATTAAATGGATTCCAATGCTTATGAAACCCGGTGATTGCTTATTTTTTAATTCTTTTGTTCCACATAAGAGTAGTATAAATTTTTCAAGACAAGCTAGAAAAGCTATATATTTAACATTTAATGATGCTGAAGATGGTGATTTAAGAAACAGTTATTATAAAGAAAGATCAAAAATATTAGAAGTAAATAAGCATAGGATAAGCACAATTGGTCATTTTCAAGGTAAGAATTATAAAGCTTAAATAGGTAATAATGTTTCCAGATATAAATGAAAATAATAATAGAATATTTACAGAAAATTTATTAAATTGGCTGGAAAACGAAGGGCAATCTAAATATGATGAAAGTGTAACGCAGTATGAACATAGTGTTCAAACAGCTATGATTGCAAAAAGAAATGAATCTTCTTCTAGTTTAATTGTGGCTGCATTATTACATGATATAGGACATCTTATTTTAAATGAGAATGATTCAAAAGATGATTTTTTAAATTATGATTTAAATCATGAGTTAATTGGTGCTCGATGGTTAGAAAATAAATTTCCTAAATCTGTGATAGAGCCAATAAAATTACATGTTTCAGCTAAACGGTATTTATGTTCCTTAAATAATAAGTATTATAGCAAATTATCAGAAGTATCTAAGAAAAGTTTAGAAATACAAGGTGGTTTAATGAACAAAAAGGAACAAATAATATTTCAACAAAATCATTTTTCAAGCGATGCAATTAGGTTAAGGAAATGGGATGATGAAGCAAAAGTAAAAGATTTTCAGATCATACCTATACGTAATTTTAAAAATGATATAATTGTAATCTTAAATAATCAATAAAGGTTTTAAGAAATGAAAGAAAAAGAATCTATTCAGAAAAGAAGAAGCTTTATATTTTGTCCTGGAAACCGTCCAGATATGATACCTAAAGCCTTAAAATCTGGCGCTGATATGGTATGCATAGATTTAGAAGATGCAATAATACCAGAGCATAAAAGTTTATCAAGAATTGAAACTGTAAAAGCTTTTGAGGATATAGATTCTCCTAAAGGAGTAGAGACTTTAATTAGAATTAATGATGTGAATAGCGAAGATGGTAAAAAAGATATTGATTTAATATTAAATGCTAACAATACAGCTTCAGGATTAATGTTGCCAAAGATTCAAACTATAGAAGAAATAATTACATTAGAAAATAAAATTAAAGAAAAAAATAAGGAGTTAAACTTACATATTATTATTGAAACAAATCAAGGTTTGGAAAATGCTTGGTCTATTGCTCATTCAAGTTCTTTAATTAAGTCTTTGTTATTTGGAGGAGTTGATATGAGTGCTGACTTAGGATGTAATGGAGATTGGTTTTCGCTTTTATATGCTAGGTCAAGGGTAGTTCACGCTGCTGCTGGTGCAGGTATTGATAGTATTGATGTGCCTTTTTTAGACCTAGAAGATATGGAAGGTATGAATATAGAAGCTCAAAAGTCAAAAAACTTAGGTTTTTCTGGAAAAGGGTCTATTCATCCCAAACAAATTGAACAGTTAAATAAAGTTTTTACTCCATCTGAAGAAGAAATTGCATATGCTAATAAAGTCATTAAGGCTTTTAATAACGCAAGTGATGGTTTAGTAGTTGTTGATGGAAAACTCATTGAAAAACCAGTTTTAAGGACAGCCCTAAAAACTATAGCAAATAGTAATTAATCTATCTAAGTTTTTTTAAAAACTCTTGAACTCGTTCTTTTACTTCAGGAATATCATATGATGTTTCTGCTTCATAATTTAAGCCCTCAATTTGGCCTTTATTGCGGGCTGCAGAATAAAGGTCTTTATATGCTTTTATTGAATTAGGACTATTTTTAGCTATATTTTTTGCAATATCATAAACCTTTGTTCTCAATTCATTTAGTGGAAAGGATTCTAAAGCTATTCCATATTCTTTAGCTTGAATTCCTGATATTGTTTTTGCTGTAAAGGATAATTCTTTTGCGCGCATAATTCCAACGTATCTAGGTAATCTCTGTGTTAGGCCCCAAGAGGGTCTAAAACCCAAAATAGCATGAGTATCCCCCAATTTTGCCTCATTTGCTATATATATAAGGTCAGCTGATAAAGCTAGCTCTAAGCCACCTGTATAACAAAAACCATTAATCATAGAAATTACAGCTTTGGGTGAATCTTCTAGTAACTTTATTACCGCATTTGCATACTTATCTAAATCCTTTCCTACGCCTCCACTTGAAATATCTGTACCATTTTCTTCTAATTGCCTTAAGTCTACTCCTGCAGAAAAAGCTTTCCCGGCACCTGTTAGTATGATTACACTTATTTTATTATTTTTATTAAGATCTATTAATCCATTTTTTAAATCTTTTAATAAATCTAAAGATATAGCGTTCATTCTTTCAGGTCGATTAAGAGTTATTTCAGCAACTTTATCGTCTATATTAATAGTAATATTCTGATTTATCATAATACTTTTTTCTAACTAACTTGTTTTTTGTGACCTTCCCAAAAAGGTTCACGCAAAGTTGTTTTTAATATCTTACCCGCTCCAGATAATGGCATTGGATCTTCTCTAAAAGATACAGATTTAGGGCATTTAAATCCAGCTATAAGCTTTTTACTGTGTAAAATAACATCATTATCAGTAATAGTGCTGCTAGGATCTTTTCTTACTATAGCATGAACAGCTTCTCCCCATTCTGTATTAGGTATGCCAATTACTGCACATTCAATGACCCCATCTAATTGGTAAATAGCATTTTCTACTTCAGCAGAATAAATATTTTCACCTCCAGATATAATCATATCTTTTACTCTATCAACTATATAAACATAACCCTCATCATTCATATAGCCTCCATCTCCTGTATGCATCCAACCATTGCGTAGTGCTTTATCACTTAGTTCTTTTTGTCTCCAATACCCTAACATAACATTAGGTCCTCTAGCAGCTACTTCGCCTACTTCACCCCTAGGTAATTCATTATCATCATCATCTATTATTTTAATTTCTACTCCAGCTACGGCAAGCCCAGTAGATTTAAACAAATTTGCTTTTGGACCATCAAATACATGGCAATCTGGTGGGGCTATTGTAAGGAGTGGAGAAGTTTCTGTCATTCCATAAGCATGAGCAAAATCGCACTTAGGAATAACTTCCATAGCTTTCATGATTACAGACTCTGGCATTGGAGATGCTCCATATGTAATTTGTCTTAAGCTAGATAAATCATATTTTTTAACATCTGGGTGGTTTACTAGCATATTAATCATAGTAGGCACCAATAGAGTATCAGTTACAGAATAATCTTGTATGCTATTTAATACTGCTTCAGGAGTAAACCCTGGAATAAAATAATGTTGACCAGCAATATGTGTAATTGCAATTGCTCCAGTTACATCTGCAATATGAAACATAGGTGCAGCATGTACCCATCTTGCGTTATTTGGTATATTTAGGCCTATAATAGTATTTAAGGAATTACTGACAAGGTTTGTATGGCTTAACATTACTCCTTTTGACCTCCCAGTAGTTCCGCCTGTATAAAATAAGCCTGCTATGTCATCATAAGATCGTAAGGCATCATCAACTGTATCACTCTCTTCCAAAAATTTTTCATAGCTGTGCATATTATTTGGACAATTATCATCAGACATATATATAATCTCTTTGACTGACGGTATCTTACCTTCAGACCTACTTTTTTCTACTATTTCTGCAAAGGCTTTATCTACAAATAGTAATGAACTTTCACTATCATTTAACCAAAATTCTATTTCCGGAGGGGCTAATCTAGTATTTATAGGCACAAAAATCCCACCTGCCCATACTGCTGCATACAAAGCTTCAAAATAACGATCGCTATTTAGAGATAAAATAGCTGATCTGTCATTATCCTTAAAACCTATTTTTTGCATAGCACCTGCAAGTTTACCTATTCTATTAACTGACTCTGACCATGTTCTAACTCTTTCATTATCTTGAGTTGCTAATTTATTACCATTTATTTGAACGGCTCTTTTTAGTGCTTGTGTTAAGTACAAAGTATATCTCCATATAAATTAATATTTTAGTGAGCATAGTTAGTAATTTAAAATAAAACATCAAAACTTACAAAATAACTTTATTAGTTTTTAAATCTTGAATTTCTTTTTCTGTATAACCTAATTCTTTTAAAATTTCTATATTATGCTCCCCTAATTTTGGAGCTTTTGTAGCTTTTCTTCTAGGTGCATTCTCAATATTTAAAGGAGGAGAAACTATTTTAAGGTCTTCAACTAATTCTCCTTTTATATCCATAAACATATTGTTTAAATTAGTTTGTGGGTCATTAATTGTATCTTCAGTTTTTGCTATTTTAGTAAATACTATGCCTATACTTATAAGTTTTTCTCTTACTTCTTCATAAACTAATGTGTTAAATTTTTCTTGTAACAAAGACTTTAACTGCTTCTTGTTTAATTGGCGATTATCTTTAGTATTAAATTTAGTATCCTCAAGCAGATACTCTAAGCTAAATTTTTTTAGAAACAAGTCCCAATGCTTTTCTTCATTTGTTAAAAGCATAAAAAATAAAGTTCCATCTTTTAGATAATAAATATTTCTCATTGCACTTAATGTATCCCAATGAAAAGTATCTATAGGTTTGTGCCCAGCTAATAATGCTTGTACTAACATAGCATTAGACCAAATACCATTTGCTAAAAGCGATGTAGAAACTGTAGTGCCTAATCCTGTCTTTTCTCTATTCATTAAACCAAGTAATATTGATGTAAAAAGAGATAACCCTGTTGGATGGTCACCTCCGCCAGGTATTGGGAAGGGGGGTATTCCAGTTTTTTGATCTGTTTTTGCCCATTCCATTAGGCCTGACCTAGCAAAATAAGCAGTAGAATCTAAAGCTGTTCTTTTTGAATCAGGTCCAAGTTCACCATATCCAGTTAAGGAAGCATATATAATTTTTGGATTAATTCCTCTTATTATCTCTGAAGTTAATCCTAATGTTTCTCTAGGCTTACCTGGTAAATTAGTAATAAAGACATCAGATTCATTAATTAATTTTTTTAAAATTGCTTGGCCATATTCTGTTTTTAAATCAATGGATAGGCTTCTTTTATTTCTGTTTTCTAAAATAAAGGCCCAGTCCATTTCACTTTCAGGCCATACATGACCTCCTATTACAGCTTCTCTATAAGTATCACCTGTAAGGTGTTCAATTTTAATAACCTCAGCCCCATAGTCTGACATAAGAGCGCTTACTAAAGGTGCTGCAATAAAACTTGCAGCATCAATAACTTTTATTCCTTTAAGAGGTAAATTTTGCAAAGTAATATTGTCCATATTTATTTAATAATTTAAATTAGTATCTTAATAAAGTATTATAGTAATTTAAAGGAAATATTTATAATAAGGAAATTTATGGAATTAAATTTATATAATACACTTAAAGACCCAGAAAAATTAATGGAGTTATTAAAAGAGGCGGATATAGCAACTATTTCATTAGTTTTATCGCATCTTACAGCGGATTTAAGTTATGTAGATAAAATTAAGCCATTTGTTAAAGGAGCTTTTGATTACTCAGTAAATGTTCCTGAAGATGATGCTCATTTTATCAGAGAAAAATTAATAGAAGTTTTACAAAAAATAACTAATAAAAACAACAATTTAAATAGTATTAATAATATTAAAGAAGAGTATTTATCCTATATAATGAGCGCAGGAGTAGGTGCTGAAATTAAAGATGAATACATCCCTATGATGAAAGAAGAATTAGGCTTTAATGATAATTCCATTAGAGATGAATTTATAAATGATATTAAAAAACATGAATCTAAACCTAATGTAATTATCATTGGTTCAGGGCTATGTGGTATTTTAGCTGGCATTAAATTATCTAAAGCTGAAATTCCCTTTATTATAATAGAAAAAAATGATTCTATTGGAGGCACTTGGTATGAGAATACTTATCCTGGCTGTGGAGTTGATACACCAAATCATGTTTACGCATATTCTTTTGAACCATCATTTCATTGGGAAGAATTTTATTCAAAAAGAGATGCAATTTTAAATTACTTAAAAAAATGTGTTAAAAAATATAATCTTTTTGATCATATTCAATTAAATACAACGGTTGAGAGTACAGTATTTAATGAAATTACGAAATCTTGGGATACCTCTATAATAAGTAATAATAAAAAATCTATTTTAAATTCAAACATCGTTATCAGTGCTGTAGGGCAGCTGAATAAGCCATCTATTCCTAATATTAAAGGTATAGGTGAATTTAATGGACCTATAATTCATACGGGTGCATGGGATGATAATTTTGATTATAAGGATAAAAATATAGCTTTAATAGGAACAGGAGCTAGTGGCATGCAAGTTGCTCCAGAACTGGCAAAAAAAGCAAAAAGCTTAACAATATTTCAAAGGACACCTCATTGGATAATAGCTAATCCTAATTATCATAGAAAGCTATCAAAAGGAAAAAAATGGGTATTAGAAAATATACCTTTTTATTCAAGATGGTATCGTCTTCAGCTATTTTGGGGTTTTTGTGACGGTATTCATGCTTCTTTATATAAGGATCCTAATTGGAAATTTCCAGATAGGTCATTAAATCATACGAATGAACGGTTTAGAGTGAATATGGTAAAGCACATTGAATCAATAATTGGAAATGATAAAGAGCTACTTAATAAAGTTATTCCTAATTATCCTCCATACGGTAAAAGAATGTTAATGGATAATAATTGGTTTGAAATGCTTAAGAAAGATAATGTTCAACTTATTACTGATAAAGTTAATAGTATTACTAATTCAAGTATAGAAACAGATGAGCATTCATATAAGAAAGATGCTATAGTTATGGCCACAGGTTTTAAAGCTAGTAAAATGATTTGGCCTATAAAAGTAGTAGGTAAAAAAGGAATAAACCTTAATGATTTCTGGAATAATGATAATCCCAAAGCACATGTAGGTATTACTGTTCCAAATTTTCCTAACTTTTTTATAATGTATGGACCTAATACAAATCTTGCGCATGGCGGTAGCATAGTTTTTCACGGCGAGTGTCAAATAAGATATATATTAGGATGTATAAATTTATTATTAGAAAAAAAATATAAAATAATGGATTGCATGCAGGAACCTTTTGAAAAATATAATTCTAAAGTAGATGCAGAGCATTCAAAAATGGTATGGACTCATGATAAAGTTAATAGTTGGTATAGAAATGGTACTGGAAGAGTTATTACAAATTCTCCATGGAGGCTTGTGGATTATTGGAATTTTACAAAAGAACCTATAGAACAAGATTATAAATTTAATTAAATTATGGAGCTAAATTATTATGATTAATGAGCTTAGAATGTACACAACTCGTCCAGGTAAAATGAAAGATGTTGTAAATGCTAGTGCGACAGTTGCTCAGAAAATAAGAGGAGGGGATAGTTACGGTAAGTTAATAGGACATTGGTGGAGCGAAATAGGAAAAATGAATCAATATGTTCATATGTGGGAATATAAAGACCCTGAAGAAA